>OFGG01000555.1_pt1 | contig 31393 bp, 22 predicted proteins | sample 1521701 | NCBI WGS metagenome assembly OFGG01 (sample SAMEA3504081, study PRJEB24116) | mouse gut metagenome | biome: mouse gut; feature: mouse-associated habitat; material: faeces | place: Denmark | collected 2011
TCCATAAGTACGGCCTGGCCTGCTTCCGGAAGTCCTGCCGGGTGACGTATGAAAAGGAATAGCAGAAAGACAACGAAGTGGATGATGCGCAGGAAGAAGGGTTCTGTATCTTCTGCCCATCATCCGCTTTGTTGTATCCGCCTTTTGGTGGTTTTTATTATTCTGACATCATCATTTGGAGCGTTGTCTCCCTTGCATCAAGATAAATCCCCACTTCCGTCAGGGAAACCCTCCCCCTTGCCTTTAAGATATTCAGCCTGAGCTTTTCTGCCCGAATCCTCTCAAAACGGCAGATCCGTTGATAGCCTATGGTGGAAGCACGGTAAATCTCCCTCCAGCCCCCTTCCCCAAAAGCCTCCAGGGAAAAGGCCTCCACCTTCTGTCCCCTTTCTATGGTCTCCTTAATAGTAACCAGATTGAACTCCCTTTCCCCATCCAGCGTTATTTCAACAGCAAACGGCTCCTCTCCCTGGCTTTCGTAGAACCAGGCTCTGTCTCTGCTCAATAAGGCATCGGCCTCCTTGCCGTTCGAATCTTCTGCCTTTGCACCTGTCGTGCAGGGTTTGGAGAACATTCTTTTAGTCGCCTCTCCTAGCTGAGCGAGCCGCTCCACATCCGCATCGTCAAATAGCCCTTCCGGGTTAGGCGGAACATTGAGCAGGAGATTCGCATTGCCTCCCACAGCCTTTTCATACATATGTAAAAGGGTCTCCAGAGAGTGCAGCTGCTTATCTTCCCCCTCGCGATATCCCCAACTGGGCCGAATCGACACATCCACCTCCGCAGGATACCAAATCAGGTCTTCATAATCTTTGATGAACGCCCGGCTGCCGATATCTGTCCAGGTGGAATTGGGCACCGTATCAATGGCTCTCCAGTATCCGGGATTGCGCTCCGTAGTCATGATTTCCTTCGGAACCACGCTCCACTCTTCCTCTCTGCTGATACCAGCCTCATTTCCAATCCAGCGCACATCCGGCCCGCAGATGCTGATGCAGGCCGAGGGCTGCAGCCTTCGGATAATCTCGTAATAGCTCTCCCAATCGTAATCCTGCACCTTATCCTTTGACCGGCAGGCTCCGTCGAACCAGACGCAGAACAATTCCCCGTAATTGCTGCACAGCTCTGTGAGCTGATTCCTGAAATAAACGTCATAATCCGGAGTCCCATAGGTCTTTTCATGCATATCCCAGGGAGAAAGGTAGACCCCGAACTTAAGCCCTTCCTCCCTGCAGGCATCTGCCACCTCTCTGACGATATCGCCTTTTCCGTCCTTCCACGGGCTGTTCTTCACGGAGAACTCCGTATAAGCGCTGGGCCACAGGCAAAATCCCTCATGATGCTTGCAGGTGAGGAGAAGCCCCCTCATGCCAGCCGCCTTAAAAGCCCTTACCCACTGAAGCGGATTGAATTTAACAGGATTGAAGCTTTCCGCTCCCATTTCCCCCTCTTCGTCAGGGCCAAAGGTATAAAGACCAAAATGCACAAACCCATAAAACTCCATACAATTCCATTCCACCTGTCTTTTGGAGGGCAACACCTGCGCTGCCCTCTTTATGGTTGCTTCCATTCCATTCCTCCTCGTATCCATAGACAGCAAACGGCAGAAAGCTCTGCCGTTCGCCTTACTAATCTCTTATTCCGCCGAATCATAACGGTCATAAATCTGCTGCTTCACTTCCAGATAATGGCTCAGCCCAATGTTTTCCAGTTCCTGCAGATAGGAATCCCAATCCGCATTCACATCGCTCTCGCCGGCAATCCACTTTGCCAGCTGGTTCTTGGAGTAACTCATCAAATCCGTCTCTGTGGTAGCGATATCTTCCTTTTCTTCTACCGTCACATAGCAGACGGGCCACCGCTCCCACTCTCCGCTGTCCAATTTGCCCGCAAACTTGTGCATATCGTTCACGATTACATTTTTGGCAGGGTTGCCCAGAAAATCCTCCACTCCATCACCCAGAATAGCCGGTGCAAAAGGAAGCTGCTGCTGCCCTCTGACTTGATCCTCCGGAAGATCGTCGCCGCTCTTGAATACAATTTCATTGTTCTCATCATAATACCATGCCTTGTTTTCATCCGGACCGATTCCGTAGGTGGCATTCAGCCCCACTTCCATGCTTTCATAGAAACGATCGATCCACTGCATCAGAATCTCAGGATTCTTGGCCTTATCCGTGATGATAAATCTGCCGTTATAAAAACCGGTAATCCCTTCCACCAGTGCGTTCTGCTCCCCCTCAGGTCCCTTAAGGGGCATCAATGCCACATAATCCTCCGCGAAATCCCCTGCTTCCGTGGTGTCCCAGGAGGAATAGACCCCTACCGTATTGGTGCTGACCTTTGCCGCCATGCCGCTGCTGTCCTGGGTAAAGGCATCCCGGTCGATCAGGCCTTCCGCATAGAGCTCTCCCAGCCACTGCGCTCCCTTTTTAAAGCTCTCTTCTGCTCCCAGGTACTTTACTTCCTTGTTATCTATCATCAGGTAGTCCGGAGCCAGCGGATAGCCAAACGAGCCGAAGTACGGACCATGGTCAGAGGCCCCCCAGTCAGAGAAGATAAATGTCATGGGAATTTCGTCCGCCTCCCCGTTGCCATTCGGATCCTCCTCCTTGAACTTCTTCAACACCTCAAAAAACTCTTCCGTGGTGGTAGGCACCTCTGCCCCCACCGCATCCAGCCACTTCTTGTTGATAAAGGTATTGTTATAGATATCAGGATTGTAAAGCACGGAAGGCATCCCATAGATATTGCCGTCGGGACAGGTAATCATCTTCATCAGATTGGGATATTCCTCGCTGACCCTGCGATTGAAATTCGGTGCGTACTCATCAATCAGGTCATTTAGCGGAATATAGATTCCCTCACTGCCATAAGTGATGATATCGTTGTCGTTTCCGCCCAGCCCCCCGATAAAGCCGTCAGGATAATCGCCGGAAGCCATGAGGAGCTTGAATTTCTCTTCCGCCTCGGTTTCCAGATAGGTCACCCATTCAATATGAATATTGGTCTCCTCCTCCAGTTTCTTCCAGAACTCTCCGTCAGCTGGATTTCCCCAGTTCGGGGATAGCTGGCAGGCCAGGGTATAGGTCACCATCTCATCTACGATGGGGCCTTTCCCGCCCTCCCCGGCTGCGGCATTTCCCGCATCCGAATCTGCCGCGCCCTCGCCTCCGGCATCCTCCGTGGACGTTTCCTCCGTCCCGTCCTCCGCAGCCGTGTCCTTTGTCTCATCCTCCGCGCCAGACTCTTTCGTGCTCCCCGTATCTGCCGGGGCTCCATTCTGCCCGCAGCCTGTTAAAAGCATGACACCGGCAAGCGCCAGACACAACAATTTCCTTAGCTGTTTTGCTTTCATAATACAACCTCCTTATAAAATATGATGTATTTCTCAGCCCTTTACAGAGCCTACCATAACCCCTTGCACAAAATACTTCTGCACAAAAGGGTACAGGACGATCATGGGGGCACTGGAAACCACCACCAGCGCATATTTCAGCATCTCCGTCTGCTTGTACATCTCTGCCCGGTCGTTCATTCCTGCCAGAGAGGCATCCGGCTGACTGGAAATCAGGATATTCTTCAGCACCAGCTGCAGTGGATATTTTGTCCGGTCAGACAGATACAGCAGCGGCTGCATATAGGAATTCCAGTGCCCCACCGCATAAAAGAGCACCATAACGGCTATCAGCGCCTTAGAGAGCGGAAGCACGATCCGATAGAAAAAATAACCGTTCCTGCAGCCGTCGATCTGGGCCACCTCAAGCAGCTCCGAGGGTATATTACCCTCAAAGAAGTTACGGCATAAAATCAGGTTCCATACACTCATGGCATTGGGTATCACCATGGCCCAGAAGGTATTGAGCAGATGTAGCTTCCTAACCAGCATATAAGTAGGCACTGTGCCGCCTCCGAAAAACATGGTAAAGGTAAAAAAAATCATGAATCCCTTCCGTCCCCTTAGATCCCGCCTGGAAAGGGCATAGCCGCCAGAGAGCGTCACTGCCAGATTGATACAGGTCCCCACCAGCGTATATAGGATTGAATTCAGGTATCCCTGCATGATTTCCGGATTGGAGAACACTCTTTCATAGCTTTCTGTCTGAAATCCTTTTGGAAGCAGGAAGATTTTCCCTGTAAGTACCAAATCCGGATTGCTGAAAGAGGCTATCAGTACGTAATATAGAGGATACAAAACAATCAGTAACACGATTACGAGGATTGTGGTATTGACCACATCAAAGGTCATATTACCGACTTTTATTTTTTTATTTTGGGCTTTTTTGCTCATAAACAGTCCTCACTATAATCTTTTCTCATAGTCTTTCCCATGAAGTCATGGGCCAGACCGAACCCCTCCTACCACAAAGACGTTTCGCCTACCTTTGCGGATATCTTATTGACCACCAGAAGTATCACAAAGTTGATTCCTGAATTAAACAGATTGATTGCAGCGGAAAAGCTGTATCTGGTGTCGATCAGGCCCACCTTGTACACATAAGTGGAAAGGATCTCCGACACGCCGGAATTTCTGTCGTTCTGCATCAGATAAGCCTTGTCGAAGCCTACGCTCATCAGGGAGCCTGCGCTCATAATCAGCATGATGATTACAGTAGGCATAATGCTTGGCAAATCAATGTAGCGAATCTTCTGTAACTTGCTTGCACCGTCCAGCTCCGCCGCCTCATATAAGGTAGGATCGATTCCGGAAAGGGCGGCAAAATAAATAACGGAAGAATATCCGGTCCCCTGCCAGATTCCTGACCAGACGTACATATGCCGGAAACTGGCCTCACTTGACATGAAGCTGTATGGTTCTCTCCCTAAAGCCTTCAACACCTCGTTCACCACACCATAGTTGGTGGAGAAAAAAATATTCATCATTCCCACAAGCACCATCACCGAAATGAAGTAGGGCATATAGGTCACTGTCTGAACCATCTTGCCGAACCGCTTGTTCACACAATAATTAAGCATCAGCGCCAGTATGATCGGAAAGGGAAACGACACAACCAGGGAATATGCCGCAAGCACGACGGTATTGGTAATGATCTGCTTTGCCATATAGGTACTGAAGAACTTCTCAAAATGCTTCAGTCCCACAAAGGCGCTTCCCCAGATTCCCCTGGCCGGGCTGTAATCCTGAAATGCCATGAGTACGCCATACATGGGTATGTAAGCAAATATGGCTGTAAACAAAACCGCCGGAAGCAGGAGCAGATACAAGTCGTAATGTCCCTTCATGTAGGCTTTGAACGATTGCTTTTTTACTTTTTGTTTTTTCACTTCACCATCCCTTTCCCTGATTTCTGTAAACCATTATGCATAAACGGTAAAATCCCTAATCTGAGGTTTCCCTTCACTTTCTAATATCTCCAGCCTGATTTCGCTGATATGTAAGGGTTCAATAGGAATTAATCTCTTATGCCCGATACAATGGGCAGACAGCAGTTCCCTTTCTCCCTCTATTGTACAGGCCGTAATTCTGAATTTTCGGATTCTCTCTCCCTCTGCTATATTTTCCATCACAGACACATGCCTTGGTCTGCTGTCCTCTGGAAGCTTTAAGGAAAAGCGCATCCCCTCACCTTTTGTGCTGGCCAGAGGATTTCTGTAGATTTCATCCACCAGCCTGCCGAAAGCTTCAAACTGCTCCGTATCCATAAATCTGCCGTCATCGGCAATACACTGGCCCAAAAGGAAATTACTGTTTCTGCCTACGGAAGTATAGTAACGCTCCAAAAGCTCCTCTGGTTTCCACACGAGATGCCCTTGGCCGGGCGCCCAGCCCCAGCCGCAGCCTGCCGCTTCAAATTTTCGGTTTCCCATATCCGTCTCCGCCGGGAACCAATACCTTCCGCTCGGAACACCGGCACCGATTTCGCCATCCTTTCTGCTTCCGTCAAAATGACACACACATTGGTCGGAAGTGGACCAGGTATCTATAGGTGCAATGCCGTCCTCGTTGCCTATCCACCGAAGATTCTGAGCGTGCTCTTTGGGCCCCTGGAAGCAGATAGCAGATTTCTGGTATTTTTCAAGCAGTTCCGCGACCTTTGCCCCTCCCTCTTCCTCTGCCGCCACGCCGCCGTCAAACCATATCTCAAAGAGAGAACCATATCTGGTCCAAAGCTCTTCTAAGTCTCCCTCTACCACTCTTATATATTCTTCATGCTCTACCGTTCCAATCTGGCTGTATTTTTCCCTCTGATAATAATGTCCATTAAATCCTGTCTGGTAATATAATCCCGGAAGGATATCATATTTCTTGCAGGAGCTGATAAATGATTCCACGCAGTCAAATGTCCCCCCCTGATAAGGGGACTGTCTCAATGAGTAAGGGTTTGAATCCGACTGCCAGAGGGATATCCCCTGGCAATTTCTCTGATTTGCCACAAAGATTGCATATTTGGCCCCCAGTTTCTTAGCGTTCGCGAGCCACTGATCCGTATCCAGATATTCCGGCACCAGCCTTCTGGGATCTGCTGCTTCCTTTGGGCTCATCCCCTCGAGATTTTTCATTCCCAGAAGGCCCGCGCCGTAATGAATGATTACACCGATCTCACAATCTGCCCACAATTGCTGCAGCTTTGTAGGTCTGCACAATTCTTTTCCCATTTCTTCCTCACCTTCTTTTCGCATTGCTTGCTAAGAAAGATTATACATGAATTGGGGATTGGGCAATATGTACAATTCCTGGTGTTTTTGTATTATCTTTGATTATTTTGCTGTTTTTCCATCAATTGAGTTCCACTTCCAGCACGGTGTCGATTTCATCCGGCAGAATCGGGTTTTGGCCCAAATCGGCAAAGGTGATTTCCGGATAGTTGTTGCTCACCCAGTTATTTGCTATAGGCACCTCCGCTCCGGTAGAAATGAGCCTGATTTTCTTTACCTCCTTCTTTTGAATTCCCATCAGCGGGATAGGCCCGATGGTATTGTCGAATATATGATAATAGAGCTTGTTCCCCTTCTGCGTGATTCTCCCGAAATCAGGGCGTGGCATCCCGGAGGCGCCGCAGCCGTAAATCCCCTCCCCGTTCCTGCTCATCCATTTCCCGATTTCCTTCAGAATGCGCACCGACTCCTCGGGAAAATTCCCTCTGGCATCCGGCCCCACATTAAGCAGCATGTTCCCTCCCTTGGAAACACATTCCACAAGTTTCCTGATCAGCATGGGTGCCGGTTTAAAGTATTTGTCCTTGCTGTTATAGCCCCAGCTGTCATTCATGGTAAAGCATGCCTCCCAAATGAGAGGTTCTCCATTGACGTCACGGATCCCTTCCTGAGGAATGATCTGCTCCGGGCTGACAAAATCCCCATGATAGGGAAGGGGATTGCCGGAGGCCAGGGAGCCGAGCCCTGCGCCGCTTACCTCCAGCCGGTTGTCTATTATCACCCCTGGCTGAAGGCTGCGTACCATATCCACCAGCTTTGTGGCTCCCCACTTTTCGCCGCTGTATTCCCCAAAGGAATAGTCGAACCACAGGATATCGATTTTTCCGTAATGAGTGCACAGCTCCCTTACCTGGTTATGAAGATACTCAATATAGTTGTCCCAGTTACGTCCCTCATCCGGATAGTCCGGGTTCTGATACATGGGGTGGGCTCCGTCGCTGAAGTGCGGGTAATCCTCATGATGCCAGTCCAGAAGGGAATAATAAAGCCCCACCTTCAGTCCCTCCGCGCGCATGGCATCCGTATATTCCCTTACCAGGTCCCTGCCGCATTTTGTATTGGTGGATTTGTAATCCGTGTACTGGCTGTCGAAGAGACAGAAGCCGTCATGGTGCTTGGCTGTGAGCACCGCATACTTCATTCCTGCCTCTTTCGCCATCCTTGCCCAGCTCTTCGGATCGTAGTCCACAGGATTGAACTCATCAAAATACTTTTGATAATCCTCCAGGCTCATCCGCTCGAAGCTGCGCATCCACTCTCCACGAGCCGGAATCGCATACAGCCCCCAATGCAGGAACAGGCCGAATCTGGCTTCCACATACCATTGCATGCGCTTCTGATATTCTTCCCGATTAAATTGATACATAAAAAAGTCCCTCCTTTTCCATACTGGCTTTACTTTAAAGAGGAACTTTCTTTTTATCCATGTACTATTTTTGGTTGTTTGGTAATATCTTATGCATTTCCTGTATTGCTTATACAGAAATCCCGTTTGAGCGTCTCCAGCTCTCTGATTCCGCGTAATTCCAAATCTTCTATGAACACCGCGAAGCCTCTCTCAAAGTTTTCCTGGCTTTCCTCCATGATGAGCGTGTTGATATTATCTGTTATATAACTGTTTACCGCCGTTTCAAGCTCCCGCAGGCGCTGATTCGAAGCCGGGAACATAGGAAGCGGCCTGTGCATTCTCGTCTCCGGTTTTCTGACATAAGCACACAAAAGCTGCTTCCACGCGATTTCCCTTTCATCAGGCTCCTGCTTCACAGAATAGTACCAGTCATCATTCCTAAGCGGCCACCACTCATTGTCTTCCAGGTACGCCGCCATCCCCTCCTCGCTGGTAACGTAATCCAGCCATTTCGCCGCGGCCTCCGGATTCTCGCAGCTTTTTGAGATAAATGTGGTCATGCTCCTGCTCTCCCGGCAGGCATCAGGCAGCACCGGCTTAGCGCCATCTGAAGAAAGAATCACTCCATTGGACACCCATTCTTCCGGATCGATTCCCGAGTTGATGATGTCTCCGACGAAGCAGAGCACCTGACCGGAATTCAGGGTGCGTTTTACCTGATACGGAGTCATCACAAATTGATCCGGGCTGACATAATCGTCTTGAACCATTTCATTCAGAAACCGCAGTGTATGTTTCCCCTCTTCTGTAAGGATTCCCTCCCTGTATCCTCCCTGCCCGTCCACCGTCTCCGCACCAAAAAATCCGGACAGCACCTGCAGAGTCGTCCTCTGGTATCTGCTTCCGTCCACCAGCAGGGGAATGACAGGCTTGCCATTGACCGTAATCTCCTTGTCCTGAGCCATCCCAAAGGCCGCAATGACCTCTTCCTCAGTGCCCAGTTGATTCAAAGAGATTCCCATGCGCTTTAAAAGAGCCCTGTTCCATATGATTCCATAATCGCTCTTCTGTCTCTGCATCTCCTCCCAAAAGGCATCCGGCTGTCCGTATCTTTTTTTATTTTCCTCGCTGTGCAGATTAGAAGCCAGGCCATACCACCCTCCGTCCCTATGGATGAGCTTCTCTTTCACATCCTCGGGATAATCCGTCAAAAGATGGGAATCGGGCAGATAGGTCTCCATCAGCTCGTCAATCTTCCATACTTCACCGGACTCCACCAGATGCCGGATCATATACCGGTCGGATACGGAAACTATGTCCGGCATGCTCCTGTTGGTCATCATCAGGCTCAGGCGGATATCGCCATTATCCTCAGGGATGATATATTCTATCCTGACTCCTGTGTGTTCCGTGATTTTCTCGCTGCCGCTCCCGGCCTCTATCGGCGGATTCCAAAAAATATAATCAGAATACCAGCTAAGCTGCGATTCCTGGCCAAACTGTGGCGCTTCTTCATGTCCCACCTCGTTTTCCCACACCTGCCATATCAGGGAAAACAGCAGCAGCGCCACGATACCGCTTTGTACAATCTGTTTTCTTCCGATTCTTTTATCCATTCCAATGATATCCTTTTTCTAAACACGATCAGCTTCCAAGCCGCGCTGGCTGTTGTTTCCGGAAAGCGCTGGGAGAAATTCCTTCATGCTTTTTAAAGACCTTAGTGAAATAAAAATAATCATGATAGCCCACCTGATACGCCACTTCCTCTATGGAAAGCCCTTCCTGCAGGAGCAGCTTTTTTGCATCCCCAATCCGTTTCGCAGCCACATAATCAGAAAAAGAAGCCCCCGTTTCCCTCTTGATCAGGGCGCTTAAATGCCCGCTGCTTAAGCCGCATTTATCCGCCAGCTCCTGCAGAGATATCTTTTCCGTATATCTTATGTTTATCTCATCTACCACCTTTCTTATCCGATAATCCTCAATGGAAAATCCCGCCTCTTCCGATTCCGGCTGCGCGGCCTGCTTCGTTTTCTCTTCCCTGGCTGCCTGATAACGTAAAAGCACCTTTCTAAGGCTCTCTTCCTCCACCGGCTTGAGCAGATAGTCAAGAGCTCCCAGCCGCAGCCCCTCCTTAGCGTATTCAAACTCCGCGTAGCCACTGATGAAAACGATTTGAATCAGGCTTTCGCTCTCTCTGATCCTTTTCACCAATTCGAGGCCGTTCAGCCCAGGCATCCGTATATCGGTGATCAAAAGGTCCGGCCTCATTTCCCTGACCATCTCAAGGGCCTTGATTCCATTGGATGCCTCCCCTACCACCTCAAAAGGAAGCGAACTTCTGTGTATCAGCTTCTTGATTCCAATGGCAACCCAAACCTCATCGTCTGCAATCACCACCTTATACATGTCCCTCACCCTCCTCTCCGCAGGGGATGAAAATCTCCACTCTCGTTCCTTCCCCCGGCCGGCTCTCTATCTTCAGAGACGCCCTCTCCCCATAGAAGAGCCTCAGTCTCTGGTAAATATTCGAAAGCCCGATGCTGTCCTTTCCGGAGCTGCTGCTCAGGCTCCTGTGCTTCATCTGATGGAGCAGCTCCTCTAACCTTTTCTGCTCTATGCCGCATCCGTTATCCTCCACTGTCAGCTCCAAATCGGCCAAGCCTGTCCTCCACACTCTGACCCGGACCTTTCCCTCTTCAAGCTTCTGCTCCAGCCCATGAAAGATAGCGTTCTCCACAATCGGCTGTAGAATCAGCTTGATTATCTTAAGTCCCCTGGCTACCTTTTGTAAGTCGATTTCTACCTCTATCCTTCCCCCGAAACGGTAATGGATAATCTTGGCATATTCCTGAATGTTTGTAATCTCATCCTCCACTGTCACCACATTTTCCCCTTTAATGGCATAGCGGAAAATTTTAGACAGCGCCATGGTAATCTCCGCAATCTCCTCCGCGTCATAGCAAAGCGCCATCGCCCGGATACATTCAAACGTATTATAGAGGAAATGAGGATTGATCTGATTTCTATAGGCGAGAACCTGTATCTGCTGTTTGGCCAGCTCCGTCTCATACAATACCCTCTGGGCCTGGCGCAGCTTTTCGCCCATCTCGTCCCTTTCGTCCAGCATATGGTTCAAATTGTCCGCCAACATGCTGATCTCATCATTGCCCTCTACTTTCATCCTCCATACAGGATTCGCCACACTTATTTTTACAAAAAGAGTCAGATTCCGGATAGGACGAATCACAATATAATAGCAGAACCACAGAAGAACAGCCAGTATCCCAAACATAATCAGGGAAATCACCAGAATGAAGCTGCGCACAATGGGCATTCCCCTGTAGAGGTCATCGGTAGGCATGATGCTTACAATCTTCCAGCCCGTTTCCTTTTGTTCCACTACAGAAACAAAAATTTCATCTGTGCTCACCAGCTCCTCTTCCCTCAGTCTGCGGTATTCCCTCCCTCTGCCACTAGAAATCACCGTATTGCCGGAATCCAGAAGATACAGTTCTTCCCGCTCCGTTATTTCCGTATCCTTCATATAAGAGGCAAATTTCTGCGCCCGCATGAGCACTACGATCATGCCAAGCTGTTTGTCATAATTTCCGTTGAGAAGGTCATATACCGGATATGAGACCATGAAATAGGCATCACTGGAAGAATTCGGTCTGAAGACATCGGAATACGACAGTTTGTTCACCATTTTTACCTTCGAGATAAGCCCGGGATCCTTCCCGATTTCCACCAGCTTGTTCAGCCTGTCGTCATAGAGCGCGATTCCCACGATTCCGTCTTGTGTCATCATCATATTGGACAACAGAGAACTCAGTCCCTTATGGGCGTTCACCTGCTCCGCCGGTGTCTGGGTAAAATAATCATAGATTGTCTGTTCATAAGAAAGAAGCGTTAAAATACTATACATAGAATTGTGGAATTCCGCCGTCTTCATGTTGATTTGCTGAAGAATCTTCTCATTGGAAATCTCTGTATTCCGCCGGATCAATGCCTTCACGCCATAATCCATGACCAGATAGCTACAGGTAATGCAAAAAAGCAGCACTATCACAAGCGATAGAAAACGCCAGAAAATACTGTTTGCCAGAATCCTGCATTTAGATATCACATTTCGAAACCATTGCATCATTTTCCTCTTCGCAAAAGCGCTTATCTGACCTGCCGTCAGGTGTCTGTCTATTATTTATTTTACCCCAGATTCATGTAATTGACAATAACCGTTTAAAGCCCAACAGCCCTCTAATCAGGCCTTCCGGCTTTCCTTTTGTCTTATCCGCTTGTCTTTCCGCAAGTTCTCTTTTGCTTGTAAACGCGCAAGAGTATATGGTACAATGTTGACCCAGAAGGGCATTGTGTCAACTTCTGATTCCATGTGCGCCAAAGCGCACGACATGTTCCGATGCTTTTTGAGATTGGGGCAGATGCCTCCCTGTTCGACGGGCTTGATATATCCGTGGAGCGCCCTTTACGCCACGGGATATCTGACCGATGCCGCAAGGCCGGAGGGCGGGCGGCATAAGCTGGTAATCCCGAATATGGAAGTCCGCAGAATCTATGAGACCAAAATCGGTTCTGCGCGGCGGTCAAAGGAGACGACGCACAGGAACTGTACGATGTGAAAACCACCCTAATCCCCGGAATTGAATTCCACCAGCTTCTCCCAGTCAATACCCCCGTCCTCCTTGCAGAAGCTGTTCGAGAATTCCCGAATCAGCCTGTTCGCCGCCTTATTGTAGCTCTCCTTGTAGGATGCCACATACTGCTCCGGCATGGTTCCCATGAAGGTGATTATCTTGACGTAAAAATCCTCATCCCCTGTAAGCTCCGCCCAGAACTGTTTCCCCGCCAGCTCCTGATACATCTTTGGCTTACCCTTGCCGCTGTCCTTCTTTTTGCCATAACAGTATCCTATATAGGCCTCAAATCTGGCCTTTGCCTGCTGTGCCAGCTTAGATGCCGCCATGAAATTCTGTTCCTGGCGTTTCTTGCTGTCCGCGTTGAATACGGAAGGGCCGCTCTTGACCGCAATGGCATAAATCGTATTGTTTTTATCATCCTGTATCATCAGGTCGATGCCTTCGGCCAGCGCCTTATTTCCACCGCTTACCGCAATGGCAATGGGCTCAAAGAAGCAATTGCCAAAAATCGTTTCCTCACTGGACGTCACAAAGGCGCTTAAAACAGACTCCACTATCTCCGAGGCGCTTTCCATCGCTTTCGCGCGATACAGATATGGATTCTTTCTCCTGATCACTTTCCTGATATCAAGCGTGTCGATCTTTTCGATCAGCGTTCCCTAAAATGTTTCCAGCGCTTTTGCTATAGCCTGTACTACCGCTTTTTCATCATAGGAATTGTTAATCGCCATATGAGCTTCCTCCTAATTCCATCGCATTCTTAATTCTGTTGTGTACGCCTGTTCCCCGGAATCGTTTTGTCTCTACGGTTGACGTCCTGTCTGCCGTCGCTATGACCGCCCTGCCAATGGCCTCGGCCAGCCCGACAGGGACCGCGTTTCCAATCTGCCTGTATTTCGCAGTTATGGTTCCGGTAAATTCCCAGTCATCCGGGAACTGCTGGATCCTGGCATACTCTTTTACGCTCAGCGGCCTGTCCTGTCTGGGATGGCAGAGCATCGTAGCCTTCTGGGCCGGTGACGTGGTGATCGTGGGGGAGGGCTGCGCATAGGACAGTCTCCTGTAAAACCCCAACTTGCCTCCGCCAGACGCATAAGCCCCTCCCATGGCGGCCGGGATTATTGCCGGAGGCAGATCCTTCCAGTTTCCGCCCTCCGGAACCATATGCAGATATTCCCTTCTGTCGCCGCTTAACGGCGCATACTCCCCCGGAGCGTCCTCCAGATCTTTTATCGCAAACCCCACTGTCTTCCACCTGTAATCCGGATTCTGGTGCATCTGGAAATGCGTGGGCATGGGCAGGAATATCTCTTCCTTGTCCCTGCTGCCTATCAGCACAAACCGCTCACGAAATTGAGGCACCCCGTAATTGACGGCATCCAATATGCCGTATACGGTCCTGTATCCCAGCTTCTCGAACTCAGCCAGAATCACGTCCAAGACCGTCCCCAGCCTTTGCTCGGGATCGTCCTTCTCCCTTTTATCCGCCGGAACATGCTTTAACGGTGCGGAGACAATGCCTTTTACATTTTCCATGACGAAAAAGCGTGGGCGTATGTAGTCTATCATCCTGATGAAATCCATGAAAAGGCTTCCCCTGGGGTCATTGATCCCAAGCCTCTTCCCGGCTGTCGAGAAGGGCTGGCAGGGCGGGCCGCCGCAAATCATAAATGGCTCCCCCACATGCAGCCCGGTCAATGCCAGGAGCGCTTCCGGCTTTATTTCCCGGATGTCTCCCCCAAGGACTTTATGCCCATTCGCTTTCATCGTCTCCACGCAGGCCGGTTCAAAATCCTGCCCTATCACGATGTTCAGCCCTGCCTTTCCAAGGCCGATGTCCAGACCCATCGCCCCTGAAAACAGTGAGATCACATCCCTGTTGTCCTTATATGCATCATACCCCTTTTCCAGAGAATGCGGCTTTTCGGATGAATGCGGTTCTTCCATGTCAAAATTTTTCATGCTCTCCATTAGGCAGACTCTCCAATAATGATACCTGTTTCAAAAATCAACATTTACGTTCCAATTATAAGACATATCATTTGAACAGTCAATTCCATAAACCGTTCACAATCGAGTAGACAGTAGGCGCGCAGGCAGAAAAAGCAGTCTGGACATGCTTTCGCCCATGCCGGGCAAACAAAGGAGCGCGGATGTCTAATCTGGCTTCCGCGCCCCTTTTTACAGTCTACTGTATCCTGATATCCTCCGCGCACTCCCCCACGATGATCCCGGCTTCCTCCAGGCTCTCCGCCTTCCTGCCGTCCCGGTAAAAGTCGCGGATTTCGATGCCGCGAACCGAAAATTCCTGGCTGTAGCCCGCAATCACCGAGGGCTCCTCCCCGTCTCCCGACATGATGTTTACCTTTTCCACCAGGATGTCCCGGATGCCCCGGCCCGGCGCAGGGTTGTAGTCACGGTTCCATTTCACCTGGAAGTCCAGCACCTTTCCGTGTTCGAAGGGCTCTATGCGGATGCGGCGGTAGGTTACATTCCGCACCAGGTTCTTATCTCCGGCATTGATGGCCATCACGCCCAGGTATCCGGGCTGGAATTCATGATGTTCTAATACATCGATGTCTTCAAACAGGATTTCCTCGATGACGTCGCCCTCATGGGCATGGTCCCCGTGGGTGCCGATCATCATGGGATGGGCCACGTCCGCCCAGAGGGCCGTCCGGCGCACGGTGATTTCCCTGCTGCCGCCGTAATTGTCCCAGCGGCTGCCGTAGATGGCCACGCAGTCGTCGGAGGTGCGCAGGAAGCAGTCCTCCACCAGCACCCGTCTGCTGCTCATCATGTCCAGCCCGTCGCTCCAACCCTCGCAGCTAAAGGACTTTATATTGCGGATGGTCACATCCTCGCAGTCCCCCAGGGATACGGTATAGTGGGGCGGATTGATGAAAATCAGGCCCTCCAGCAGAATGTCGCGGGAATGGTTGAGCCGTATGCCGTTGATGCTGCTGAACCTGGCAAAATCCGCCAGATACAGGATTCCTCTGCCGTCTATGCGCAGCCCCTCCCCGTGCTCCAGGGCCAGGCCGCCGATGAGGATGGCCCCGGGCTCCAGGTAGATATGGGTGTGAGAGGGCAGATGCCAGACACATTCCCCGATATAATAGATGCCTGGCTCCACGTAGAGCGTCCTGCCCTCGGGCATGGCCTCCAGCTGTTCGTTGATGCCGTCCCCCAGAAAGCCCGGCCGCTCCATGGAGCCGGGCACCACCAGCACATCGTCCCCGGTCTTGTCCGGCTGCTCCTCCAGGGCCCCAGCGAAGAGGTGCAGGTTGTGGAAGCGGTCTTTGTTCACTTCCACCGACAGGTTCGCCGGCCTGTCCAGCGTGAAGGTGATCCGCTTGGCCTCCGCCCGGGCCCGGATGCCCAGGGAAAGGGGGCGGATGTCCACCCGGTACACGGTGTAGAATTTCGGGAAAGTGATCTCCACCTCCACGCTGCCCTCAAAGTCGAAGCAGGCCATGGACGCGCAGCGCACGTCATGCATGTCCACCTTTACCCGGTAGGTCTTCAGCTCCTGCCAGTCCTGGGTGCCCACCGGCCTGACCCGCAGGCAGTAGTCCTCCTGCAGCACAGCGCCCCTGGGGACGGGGTACATCCGCAACTGATTTCTTTTCTGTGCCATATTGTTGCCTTTCTTTTTCTTTTTATCGTTTTTTATCAACCCATCAACTGTTTATCGTTTTTCATGGAACCTTTACACATAAGGTTTTGACTGCTATAATAAAGATGACACTGATACACAATCGACATCTTTAGAAAGCAGGTGATTCTATGCCCACAAACGCAGAAGTCATTGAGCGTCTGGCGCGCAAGCTGGAAAGAGCATGTATCTTAAACGACCTAAAGGAGTGCAAGACTCTTGAAGAGTACCAGGAACTGACAAAAAAGTATGAAACCTTATGTAATGACGACAATGCCTGATTCCTCCCAGAGGAAAATCGTATGAACGGGCCCTCATGTCCGAAGGGGCGGCCGCAAGCATTCTGCCCGCGGCCGCCCTTCTTCTACATCGTTTCTATATCTCTTCTGTCTTTTTCCGCATTTCCTTTTCCCTGTACATGTGGAGGCATCCTCTCTTAGTTCGCGTTCTTCGCGTCAAGGAACGCCTGAATCTGGGAAATCAGCTCGGCGCGAATCTCCTCCAGCCCTACTGCCGTGGCATCCTCATGCCACTGCTGAATCTTCTCCGCGGCCTCATCGGCATCGTACATGGAGATGGTCAGCTGCAGCTCGTTGGACAGAGCGGACACATTGGCGATCTGGGTCTCCACATTGGTGGTGTCGAACACGAATCCGGCCAGAGGGCTCAGCTTGTAGGTGGAAGGATCGTACATATAGTCGAAGCGGGACTTGATTTCCTCGTTCTCGCTGACGAACTCGCTGACCCTGATGTAGGTCGGGTTCTGGGTAAAGGAGTAGGTGGGCATGGAGTAAGCCAGGTTCTCGTCGATATCCAGCTTCTTGTAGCCGTCTTCGCCTACCGCTTCCCAATCCTCTCCCTCAATGCCCAGCTCGAACAGGTCGTGGGCCTCCTGGCTTCCGAACATCCAGTCAAGGAAATACATCACGGCATCGGTCTTCTCGGACCATTCGGGCACTACCAGCCAGTTGTTGGTGGCCATGTCGCAGACCACTGCGCCGGGCTCCATATTGCGCTGGGCGTCTTCGATGACATAGAAGCCATACTCTTCGTCGGGGTTGGTCTCCAGGGCCGTCTTCACCTTGCTCTCATACTCGCTCAGCGCGGAGTAGGCGATGGCTGCGGGCTTCTCCACGGTGTCGGTGCCGCCGCGGTTGGGGTTCAGGTAGGGGTTCCACTTGGTGCGGTCCTGAATGTATGCGGTGATGAAGTCATCCTGATAGCCTGCGGGCATCTTGGCGAATTCCTCCGGGGAATCACCGGGAACCACTGCGTTCAGGACAGTCTTCTCATCCTCGCTCAGCCCCACCCAGATCCAGGTCTGGTCCCCGAGGACGTTCACATTGTCCTGGGTATACACATGGTCATGCTTGGCGGAGTACCAGGGGGAGTCCAGGCGGAAGAAGTTCCAGAGGCTGACGCCGATCATGCCCTCCTCGTTCTCCTGTACGGTCTTCACGAACTCCAGGAGGCTCGCCTCATCCGTGATGGGCGCGCAGTCGTACTTCTTGCGCAGGTCCTCGCGGTACATGAAGCCGCGGCTGTCTTCATAGAAGGTGGCCAGGTTGATGCCGTAGATGCCCTTCTGGTAGGAGCCGTCCTCCTGACGGATATAGGAGGTCATGGCCTGTACGAAATCCTCGGAGAAAGCGTTCTTCAGGCCCGGGAACGCGTCATTGCCAAAGTAGGAAGACAGATCCGCGAAGTTGCCGTCCTGGATGAAGGTGCTCAGCCCATGCCAGCCGCCGCAGAACATCAGGTCGAAATCCTCCTGTCCGATCATGGCCGTGGTCAGTTTGTCCTTGTAATCGCCGCCTGCCACCCATGCGAATTCGGGATGGATTTTGCTCATGACGGGGGCGTCCGCCGTCATCTCCTCGTATTTGGCCAGGACTTTGTCCAGGTTGCGGAATTCGTTCATGACACGGATCTTGATGGTGGTGTCCTCAATTTGGGGCGCTTCCTCCTGGCCGCCCTCCTCGGGAGCCTCCTCGCCGGAATCCTCAGCATTCTCCGCAGAGGATTCCCCGGAGTCTTCCGCAGAGGATTCCTGCTGCTCGGACTGCTGGGTGTCTGCCTGGCTGTCATTGCCCGCGTCATCCTTGCCGCAGGCTGCCATGGACAGGGTCATGGCTCCCGCCAGCGCCAGCGCCATGGTCTTCTTCAGAAACTGATTTTTCATTCTTATTTTCCTCCTTATTTGAAGTTCCGTATGTGCCCGCACTGTACCCAGATACGGCAGAGCATTTCCGCCCGCAAAATAACGCGTCCGTAAATCCTCTGGGGCACCGTTTGGGCACATACTGTCATATTTACATCCCCGCCACACCTCATGCTTCCCACAGCGGTGCGGCAGAGAGAAATAACGTTTTTACATCAACCCTTAATCGCCCCGACAGTAAGCCCGCTGGTGAAGTATTTCTGTACATAAGGGTACAGGAAGATGATGGGCCCGATGGCTACCACGGTGGTGGCCATCCGCAGGGAGTTGGTGGGAATCTCCCCCGCCGCTATGCCCGTGCTCCTGGCCATCTCCTTCATGGCGTCCGCGTTGCGCAGCATCCGCATCAGCAGGTACTGCAGGGGGAAGAGCTTGCTGTCGTCCAGGTACAGCATGGCGTTGAACCACTGGTTCCAGTAGCCCAGGGCGTAGAACAGGCTCAATGTGGCGATGCCCGGCACGGACACCGGAAGGATGATCTTCCACAGAATCTGGAAGTCATTGGCACCGTCCATGTAGGCCGATTCCGACAGCTCATGGGGAATCCCGTTGAAGAAGTTCCGCATCAGGAACATGTTCCAGGCCCCGAAGGCCACGGGGATGATCAGCACGAATAGATTGTCCTTCAGTCCCAGGTTCTTGGTAATCAAAAGGTATGTAGGCACCAGCCCGCCCCCGAACAGCATGGTGAAGTATACGAAGAACGTAATCACGTTGCGGAACTTCACCTTCTTCAGGGACAGAGGATAGGCCATGGTGATGGTCAGGAACATGCTGAAGACGGTCCCCGCCACCGTCGTGAAGATGGTCACCCCATAGGCCCGGAAAATCTGCGCGTCCCCCAGCACCACCTGATAGGCCTGTATGGTGAAGTCCTTGGGGATAATCGGAAAACCGTATACGGCAAAATTGGCTTCCGTCTCAAAGCTGCTCCCCAGAATGATGGCAAAGGGAAAGAGGCAGTAGATGCAGAACAGCGTGGCTATGGCGTATACCACCACCTCGAACACCTTCTCGCCGCCGGACTTTTTGATGGCGGTTCCCTGAATTCTTGTTTTTCCCATATCATTTCCTTCCTTCTCTTATGAACTACAAAACCGGAAGAATCGCATCCCAAAGTGAACTCTGTTCGCTTTGCGATTCTTCTGTGTGCAACTTATACTGCACACCGGTTGAATTTGCAGTGCGACCCGACTGCAGACCGCCAGCCAGGTACTTCCCCGGAGACACCGCTGTAAATCCTGGCGGTCTGCAGTATAGATTTTCTTAGGCTGTGTACTTTACAGCCTTAGAAAATCTTTGCACACTTAGAAGATTGCCGCATCCGGCTCTACTTTTTTGGTGATGAAGTTGGTGGCGAATACCAGCACCAGGCCTACAATGGACTGGAAGAAGCTGGTGGCCGTGCTCATCCCCAGGTTGTTCAGCTGCCGCAGCGCCCGGTACACAAAAGTGTCGATGACATCCGTGGTGGAATACAGGGCCGCATTGTCGCCCACCAGCGCGTAGATCATGCCGAAATCGCCGTTGAAGATCTTGCCCACGCTCATGATGGTCAGCATGATGGCCGTGGTCTTTAAGAGGGGCAGGGTGATTTTGGTGATCTGCTGGAGCCTGGTGGCGCCGTCCACCCTGGCCGCCTCGTACATCTCCTGGTCGAAGCCCGTGATGGCCGCCACATACACGATGGTTCCGTAGCCCGCCCCCTGCCAGAGCTTCAGGAGCACCAGGATCAACGGCCACCAGCCCGGATTGGTGTAGAACGCCGGATCCGTCCCTCCATTGTCCACGATCCATCTGGTCAGGATGCCGCTGCCGCCGATGATGCCGCTCATGAACATGGCCACCACTGTCCAGGAGACGAAGTGGGGGAAGATGGCGATGGTCTGTACTACTTTGTTGTAGACCTTCTTTTTGATCTCCACGAACACCAATGCCAGGATGATGGACATGACAGTGCCCGTGGCGATGAACAGCACGTTCAGGAAAATCGTGTTGAAGAAGATTTTGCCCACGCCCTTGTAGTTGAACAGGAACTGGAAGTTCTTCAGTCCCACCCAGGGGCTGCCCCAGATGCCGTCCTTGTAATTGAAGTCCTTGAACGCGATCAGCACGCCGTACATGGGATAATAGCAGAAGATCAATACCCAGATAATGGTGGGAAGCGTCATGAGATACAACAGCTTGTGCTTCCACAGCTCCTGCAGCCCGCCCGCAAAGCCCAGACGCTCTCTGTAGGGTCGGTCAGCTTGTGTCTTCGTCTTTTTCACTGTGTCCCCTCCTTGAATTTTAGTTCTGAGACTGTTTTGGTTTGTTAAGTCTATTTTAAGATACGGAAATCCGAAAACACATAGGAAAAAAGCTAGAAACAGGGTAATTTTTGAAGATGTTCCCGTAATGACCACAGAAAAAGGCCATGGGGCCGGATGCATTCCTGCTTCCGGCCCCATGACCCGATTACATTTTTTATTCTTTCAGCTCATCGATATCCGTCAGATTGACCCCCAAAGAGTTGAGTACCGCTTTCAACGACTTGTAATCCTTTTTCAGGCCCTCATATGTCTTCATGGCATTCTCTTCTCTCGCATTTTTCATATGTGCCTGCACCTTCTGAAATTCATTGACTGTATCCCTGATAATTTCGGCTCCGCCCGGCATATAATCACCCGCTTTCTCCATACCGCCACAATCCCCCGGTTACAGCTTTATTATAGCAAAACGCCCATAGCATGTAAAGCGATATCTTGGCTTATCCCTCCTCCACACCAATGACTCCCCTGTCGATCAGCCCCTGGAAGACATGGTCAAATATGACGGCCTCCAGGTATCCGGAGATCCCCATGATGAACAGGGCGGGGAAATAGACGAAGAACCAAATCAGGAACACCGTCAGCGCCTGTATGGCCAGAACCGCCACCGTCCAGCCCGGGCAGCGGGCCATGATCGTCACGGCCATCCGGAAATGCCCGGAGGCCGTATTCCCGAACTTCGCCATAGCCGCGAACACAAAAGGGAACAGGGCCAGCACCAGCAGGGACAATACGGCGAACACGATGGTCTGCACCTGGTACCCCTCCCCCCAGAACAGGCTGTAATAGAAAAAGTCGAACGCGAATACAATCTGTGCCAGCACCAGGGGAACCCCCAGCTGCAGCCCCTGCTTCAGGTTCCCCCGGAACGCCTGGAAGAAGCGGCGGGCGATGTACCCCTCCCGATCCTTCACCGCCTGCAGCAGCACCTCGAAAAGGGCAGCCGTGGCGGCCCCCATGGTGAGGATGGGAAGGCTGCACAGGAACCACAATATCCCCACATACAGCATCATCACCAGTTTGTTTATCCCCCGCGCAAAGGGAGAATTCAGGCTAAATAAGTTCATGTCCTCTCTCCTCAGTCCGTCAGCGCCACAGGCGCAACGTCTCCAGCGCCAGGAAGCTGTGCCGCATAGTCCGTCAGCTGTTCCTGAATCGCCTCCAGATATTGTTCAAAACCTGCCCCGTACAAGCGCTGGTTGGCTTCCTCAAGAGCCTCCAGATAGTCCTCCCCGTATCCGCACACCAGCGGCTGGAAATATTGGAGCCATACCCGCTCTACCGCAGCCTGTTCCTTTCCAGACAGCACAAACGAAAATCCGTCCAGCGGATCGTCCTCCACCGTCTTCCCTGTCTCCTTGCTCCAGTCAGGAAGCGCATGGTATACTTCTTCATCCCATTTCCTGTTCACGGGAATCCCTTCATAGCCCATTGTGTCGTCCGTAACGGCAGTCCAGCCAAAGCGGTTCTGGGAGCTGATCCCATTAAAACCGATTTTTCCGTCCACAAGGTTATAGTTTTCACCCTCTGCTCCGTATGCCACCAGAGAATAGTATCGCGCGTCCGTATGGATTTTTTCCAACAGCTCCATGGCCAGTTCCGGCTCCGTTGTCTTCGCTGAGATGGAAATCACAGAAGCGCCTGCAAGGGAGCCTACATGGTAGGTATCGAACTGAGCCAGATAAGGAAAAAAGTTGAATTCCCATTCGGGATTCTTCTCATACAAAGCCGGAATCCAATGGTTGTTCAAGGACCAGATGGGATTGTTGGTCTCACAGGGTTTCTTATCCTCCAGAATCAACGTTTTGCCCAGCTCACCCTCATTGTCGGATCTTGACAGCATATCGGAGTCCAGGATTCCGTCCCGCTTCCATTTCCAGATATAGGCCAGTACCTCCTTGAATTCCGGCGTCTCCGTACGGTTCAGCGCCTTATAGGGATTTGCTGCCTCCACCACCACCAGGGGCGTCTCCAGGCTGCTGTTCAGCTCCAAATATTTCCCCTTTGTGAGCAAGAGCCACAGACTGCTCCACACCCGGTTATCCGTGACCAAAGGTGCATCCCGATACCGCTCGTCCTGCTTTGCCCGGTAGAGATAGGCCTCCATGGTCTCCAGGTCGCAAACCTCCTCCAGGCCCCATTCCCTGCGCAGATCCTCTCTGTAGAAAAACCCCTCCCCTGCGCTGACGATTCCGCCCTGTCCGAATTGGGGAAGTCCATAAAGCCCTCCGTTAATCTCACATTTTTTCAGGGCATTGGCATCGTAAAAGGCGTAGTGCTCCTTCAGGGCCGGAACCGCGTCCAGGTAGTCGTTCATATCCAGGAACGCGTTCTTATAGACTAGTGTCCTGTAGTCAGAAAACACGCCCCCGGGAATGAAATCGTACTCCCCGGAGGCGGTCACGATGTTCAGCTGCCGCCTTTCGTTTCCCCAGGGGATGAATTCGAAGCGCAGGGTGCAGTTCAGCTCCGGGATGGTCAGGGCGTCCAGCTGCCTGTAGATTTCGTCCATCCCCTCCTCCGGCATGTTGCCCAGGGTGATGGCACGGAAATTGACGATGGGCCGGACAGCCTCCCCGCTCTCCCCTTCTTCCGCCCCCCGGCTGCAGCCCCCCAAAAGCAAAACGGACAGACAGAGCAGGGCAACCCCGCGCGGCAGGGCAACCCTGCGCGGCAGGGCGGCCGTCCGCCGCTTTCTGCTGCTTCTGTCAGCCTGCTGCCGTCCGAATGCGCCCTCCCCGGCGCTGTTCCCGGCCAGGAGGCGCTCCTCCGCGAACCCCCTCTTTTCGCACCTTTGTCTCTTCCTGTCACTTCTCATGCTCCACCGCCTCTTCCGCCTCCGTCCTGACAGGGATGTTGATAATCACGCAGGTGCCGATTCCCGGCGAGCTCTCCACCTGCACCGGGATGCTCTCCCCGAAGAACAGCTCCAGCCTGTGCTCGATGTTGGACAGGCCGTAATGGTTGCCCTGGTGGGACTTCTTCTTGTCCTCCTGGGTCATCCCCTCCCCGTCGTCGGTGACGCTCAAGGTGATCCGGCCGTCCTCCATCCACCCGTTCAGGATCACCATCCCCCGGCCGTCCGCCTTTTCATTGATGCCGTGGATGATGGCATTCTCCAGGAAGGGCTGCAGGGTGATCTTCGGAATCAGGCAGTCCAGGATGTCCCCGTCCACCTCCACCTCGTAACAGATTCGCCCCCTGTACCGGCGCTTCTGGATCTCCATGTAGGCCTCGCACATCTCCACCTCGTCCCGGATGGACACGATGTCCCTGCCCTTGCTCAGGGTGAGCCGGTAGAACCGGGACATGGCCTGGACCACGCTGCGGATGTTCTCGGACTCCTTCTTCTGGGACATCCAGTTAATCATGTCCAGGGTATTGTAGAGGAAATGGGGATTGATCTGGGACTGGAGGGCCTTCAGCTCCGCCTCCACCTTCTCCTGACCCAAAATGTACTGCTCCCGCAGAAGCGCCTCCACCTGGTCCACCATCACATTGTAATTGCCGATCAGCTGCCCGATCTCGTCCCGGGAGGGGCCCTCCTCCATCTTGCAGATGTTCCCCTCCTGAATCCGCAGCATCTGCTCCTTCAGGAGCTTCAGGCGGCCGGTGATGGACTTTGCCATGGTGGCCATCACCATCACCACCAGCAGGCTCACCCCCAGGAACACCATGCCCATGCCGCCGTTGGGCACGTTCATCCCCTCCCGGACGGCCCCCTTGGGGATGACGGACACCAGGTACACATTGGAGCCGTCGATGCGGCAGCTCCTGGCATAGCAGGGCTCCCCTCCAAGCGTGATGCTGCCGAACTCCCTGTCGTCAACGTTCCGCTGGGACACCGACAGCCTGTGCAGCGCCTCCTCCGGCAGGTTGGAGGCCAGGAGGGTGCCGTCCGCCGTCTCCAGGTACAGCTCCTGCTCCTCGTAGGCGTTCTGCAGCATGTTCTCCAGATTCTTCCGCTCCATCAGGATGGCCAGGATTCCCACGGTCTGGCTGTAGTCATCCGGGTTCCACAGCTCCCTGGCGATGGCCGCGTAGGAGCCGCCTTTCCCGCTTCCGTCCAGCAGCACCCAGACAGGGCGCCCGTTGTTCTCCCGCAGGCTCTGGTACCACCGGGAGCCGTAGGCGTCCGTGAGAGGGCGGTACCGGCTGCTCTGGGCATTGACTACCAGGTAGCTGTCTTCGATATAGAAAACAATGTTGCTGGAATCCATGGTCATCTCCAGGCCGTAGGCATAGGAATTGATGTTCTCGAACAGCATCAGCTGCTCCGCCACGTCCATCTCCTTGTCATCGAAACGCAGCACCGGGCTGGCCATGTCGTTCACCGCGAACAGGGTGGAGATGTTGTGGAGCCTGGACAGCTTGTCCCCCACCGTCTGGTACACCTGGCTGTAGCCCTGGTTCAGCGCGTAGATCAGCCGCTCCTCGGTCTGGATCCTCACCGTGGCGAAGGACACCGCCATCACGATGCCCACCGGCAGGATGCCCCCCAGCACGATTAACAGGAGGATCTTCCCCCGCAGGGACGCGTTCCGGAACCACTCCCTGACTTTTCCCATATCCATCACCCCAGACATCCTCTACTCTTCACGGCGTGCGCTCCGGTACTCCAGCGGCGTCATGCCCGTGCCCTCCCGGAACACCTTGGAAAAATAGTTGGCATTGGCATAGCCGCACTTCTCGGCGATCTCCGTTATCTTCATATAATCCTGCTCCAGCAGCTTTTTGGCCTTCTCCAGCCGGTAGCCGCTCAGGTACTGCTTCAGGGTCACCTTCATCTCCTGCTTGAACAGCACGTTCAGATAGGCCGGGGAGAAATGGAAGGCCTCCGCGATCCGGGCGGTGCTCAGATTCTCCTCCCCATAATGGGCAGCGATATAGTCCAGCACGCCCCGGATCACCCTGCCGAACCCGGACAGCTCCTCCTCCCTGTCCTGCACGCACCCCAGCACGGTGTCCGTGAAATCCTGGATTTCCTTCAGGCTGTCCATATTAAGCACCGCGGCCTGCAGCTGCTCCTCCCCGCCTACCCAGGGCACGCAGTCGTAGCTGGAGGGATATTGGCGGAACACCGCCGTCAGCAGGGAGACCATCAGGGTATACACCTGCTCCTTCTGATAATATTTTCTGGCGAACAAATCTCCGAAGAGGCTGCGGAACCACTCCGATAGCTTCCTGGAGCCCTCGGGCAGGACCCGCAGAAAGGCCCCGTAGATGCCCGGCTCCATGAACCGCTTCTGCAGGATGGTCTCGTCTATCTCGAACAGCCTCCTGTCCGGCTGGTAGAACGCGCAGTTCATGGCGGCCCGGGCCGTCTTGCAGCTATTGAAGATGTTCTTGTAGTCTTCCACCTCCATGCCCACTGCCACCTTACAGTCCGGCCATCTGTCCAGCACCCTCTGGTAGAAGGGGCCCAGGCGGTAGCGGTTCCTGTCCTGACACGCGATGACGGCCTCAAAGGCGGACGGCTCCTGCCATATACCTATGGCCCTCCCCTCCGCCTGGAGCACCATGTCCAGGAGCTGCTCCAGCTCCTCCCCGGCGGTCTGTCCGGCTCTGGGGAACTGCACCGCCAGGCACACATATCTTCCGTTCAGCGGGAAATCCACCTCCCGGGCCAGCCGCTCCGCCGTCCTCCAGTCGCTGTCCCTGCGGGTCAGCAGCTCGAAGAGCTTCTGCTGGCGGAATTCCCGGTTGCTCTCGTCCGCCTCCCTGGTGCGCCTCTCCCGGAGGACTTCCTCCACGGCCCGCCCCAGGGCTTTCCTGACCTGGTCCACATCGATGGGCTTTTCGATAAAGTCGATGACGGACAGCCTGATGGCGCCTTTGAGATATTCCGTTTCCATGTAGCCGCTGATGAAGATGATCTTGCTCTCCGGCGCCAGGCCCAGCAGCTCCTCGGCGAAAGCGATCCCGTCCATTTTCGGCATGCGGATATCCGAAATCACGATATGGGGCCGGAACCACTTCACGATCTTCAGCGCTTCCTCTCCGTTCACCGCCTGCATGATTTCGTCTATCCCGAATTCCTCCCAGTCGATCTCCTCCAGCAGACCCTCCCTGGTGTAATCCTCGTCATCCGCTATCAATATCTTCATAGTCGCCCCTTCTTCATTGTAATTTTCAGAACCGCTTCTGTAAAGACAATAACCCTAGATTACACTATATCTTTTTCATAGCAGGAAAACAATAAGAAAAAAACTGGAAAAAGGGTAATTTTTGAAGATAAAAAATCCCCTCCGAAACCGTTACCGACTCCGGAAGGGAATTTTACAGATAACTATATTTCCATATTAATCTTAGCTTATCATTTCTCTTTCCTTTTCCTTGTATAGCACCATATACCAAAGAACAGGATTGCCGCCAAACCAACGGTTTTGGCATTTCCGGCATTATGCGCCGCAAAGTCAATGCTGTCATCATATGTTTTGGGGCTGACGGGCCCGCTGCCTGCAGGAGCAGACGTCCCGGGATTGCTGTCTCCGGCATTGTCACTTCCAGGTACATCCGCATCATCTCCCGGCTCTCCCGTTTCACCGGTTTCATTCAGAATCACATAGATACTGAATCCGTCAGCGATAAAGGTAACTGCAGTTCTGTCATCCGTCAGCTCGCTGTATACCTCTTCCCCTTCGCTGCTGCCGTCCGCAAAATGGTAAACCCTGACAGGTCTGCTGTTTTCAATCTCTTCCGGAAGCTTCAGGGTAATAGCCATCGGCACCTCAAATGCTGCATACCTCTGCCACTCTGTGGGCGGTACATCCCTGGTGCCATAGTACAGACCGAATTCGTAAGCCACTGCTGCGCCTGCGTTCAGTCCGGAAGGCACGGATATCTTATTTACCCGTATCTCTCCGTCCATATCCTGCGGCACATTGACTTCCTTATTCACAACCTCTGCTACCGCGTCCATTCCCTCTTGTACCACGGCGACTCTTCTCCCTGTCAGTTCAGATATTTTCTCATCAATCTGTCTCATGGTGTCCAGGGCTTTGTTCTTCAGCAGGTCTTTTGCCTTCTCAGCCTTCTGTGCCTTATCCGCTGCTGTCACGAAAACACTCTTTACTGTGTCCACAAGTGTTTCCACTGCCGCCGCTTTCTCCTCCGGACTGTTGGCGGCATTCACATCCCGGAATGCTTCCAGTACATCCTGGAACAGCTGTTTCATCTGCTCACCGGATTCTATGGGTTTCGGAGGCTCTGTCGGGTCAGGTTCCTCTGTTGTACCGGGGTCCTGCGTAGGCGTGGGTTCCTCTGTCGGACCCGGCTCTTCCGTCGGTGCTGGTTCCTCTGTCGTCCCAGGCTCTTCCGTCGGTGCTGGTTCCTCTGTCGGTCCGGGTTCTTCCGTCGGATTGGGTTCCTCCGTTGCTCCAGGTTCTTCCGTCGGATTGGGTTCCTCTGTCGGTCCAGGTTCCTCTGTCGGTCCGGGTTCCTCTGTCGGTCCAGGTTCCTCCGTTGCTCCGGGTTCTTCCGTCGGATTGGGTTCTTCCGTTGCTCCGGGTTCCTCTGTCGGGCCAGGCTCTTCCGTATATTTCTCCGCAGCTACTGCAATCTGCAGTTCTGTCGTTGTCCCGGACAACTCACCCTTATTTAACTTTACCGTAAACACATAGCTTCCGTCAGTTCCCTCCGGATTGTCAGCCGTTCCGGCAACAGCTTCCTCGAATGTATCCCCGGAAATCTCCGCAGCAACTCCGTCAAGCTCCAGCTCACCTATCACATTCAGAACTGCCTGCTTCGCGTCTGCTGCCGTTCCAGCTTCCTTCTGGGTAAGCGTCGGTGCATTGTCACCTGTGAATGCCGCTTCAATGGCTGCCTTCGCCGCATCAATGGCTATGGCATCCTCCGGATACGCTTCCGCAATAATAGTCATTGAAAGCTCCACCGTATCTGCAACTTCCCCTTCCATGCTCAGATGAACGGTAAAACGATAACTGCCATTCGTTCCTGCAGGACTCCCGCTGTCTCCGGCCACCGCCTGCGTAAACGCGCTTTCCGCTGCATCCTTCACTTCCGCAGTCACACCGCCCAGTTCCAGGGTGCCCAGCAGTTCCTGCACATTCTTCCTGGCTGCCTCGATGGTCTCTGCTTCCTTCTGGGCTGCCGTTATGGCATCCTCTCCTTCGGCCTTGAACATCTTCTCGATCAAAGCTTTGGCATTTGTTACTTCCACCGCGCCCGGTGCATCATTGCAGTAGATCCGGAAATTGTCTATCAATCCGTTGTAATACTCTCCGCCGCCCCAGTTTGCTTTTCCGATCTGGAGAATGCCTCCTTCGGCGGTGAGAATATCTGTCAGCTGTACGCCGCTGTCCACGCTTGCCCGCTGTTCGCCGTCCACATAAATGGTGGTATTTTCCTTTGTGACCACGACATCCACATGCTTCCAGTCAGACGGAGCGTTATTTATGCTGGGATTCCCCGGGCGACCCTGATTGTTCAGGAAATAACGCTCTGCCATGAGCAATCCTGACCTGTCCAGGATTCCCAAATACTTCTCATATTTTCCTGCCTGCGCATTTGTATTGGGCGCGGCATAGAATGTCCATCCTGTATTGCCATTGGCTCCCCATTTATTATCGTAGGAAATGGTGATCTCTTTCATTCCCTTCAGAAGCGGCGTGCCGTCTTCCTTTGTCACATTCAGCCAGAAGCCGCTGCTGATGTTCGCAGCTTTGCCGCTCCCTTCATAAGAATCTCCGCTGACTGCGCTTCCCTGCACTGTAGCTTTGGCTCCGCCGCCTGTGATCTCCTCCGTGCCGGCCTCCAGATTTTCAAAGTCAAAGGATGCGATCAATTTCCCCTTCTGAATCTCCGCCGGTTGGTACGCCTTTGCGGGGCTAACTGCGATCTCACTGTCCAGAAAATCTTCGCTGCCCTCCTGTGCCTTTGCCTTCACTTTAAAGGTATAATTTCCGCTTTCCTGCATGTAAGGCCCGTAATATACCGACTGGGTACCGATACCGTTCTTTTCAAGGTATTTTTCGGTACCATCCACCAAAACATCATCTTTGTACAGAGCCATCTCATAGCCTGTGATATTCTCTTCGGCCGGGGTACGGAAAGATGCATTCATTCCGTTCCAGCTCAGGCTCTGCGGCTCTTCCAGCTTCACACTGTTAAAGGTAATCTCAATCACATACTCCTGTTCAATACCGTCCGCTGATTTTGTAGTCAGGACAGCACTTCTTTTGGCCCCTTTTCCTGTCCCTGTGCCCTCAAAAGCAACAGAACTGACACCGCTTTCCAGAACGTTTCCATTTTGGCAGAGCACATTATCACCCAATAAGGTAAAGACAGGCTTCTTCCCGCTCTTCTCAAAGAATGCCTCACCCATCTCCGCTGCAAAAACATTGGTTCCTGCTTGCTGCTTAAATGTAATGCCGTCCATCTGGAATGACAGCAGCGAGTCCATTTCCACTACTTGCCCATAGATATGGAACTCCGCTATGCTCATGAAGCTGTTTGCTCCGCTTTCTCCCTTTCTGGGATTGTATAACTTAATATACCGATATGGCACATCTGCATATTCCGCTTTGATATCAATGGTCTGCAGATCATCGGTATTTGCCGCACCATCGGATATGGTCACCCAGTTCGTACCATCGTTTGACGCATCCATACGTACACCGTTGGTTCTGGAACCAAAGCCCTGCCTGGACTGCAGCGTATAGTGATCCAACTTAAGCCCCATACCCTCTTTGAAGTCAATGACAAAGTATGCCTCCGTATTATGCTGCTTGTGACGCCATTCAATAAAGGTACCCGCGTTTCCGTCCGTAAGGCTCCGAATGTCCTGAAGGATGGCCTCCTGATCCTCTGAATATCCGCCCTGGAGATCACTATATCTGCTGAACTTCAGATACTGTGCATACTCGATATAGTCAATTTCACCATCTTCTCTGGAAGGCACCAGCATAACCAATGCCTCCGCCGCTGCTTTCAGCCCCTCAAGCGCCTCTATCATATCCTGCGTGTATCCGCCCGCTGCTGCTTCCTTTGCCGCTTTAAGCGCGTTTTCATACTGGCGCATACTCGGTTTGGAATAGGTTTGAGAACTGTCATATGCCCCAACCTTCTCTATCAGCTCATCCAGGCTGCCGCAAACTACCAGATTGCGTTTTTCCACAGTCCATGTATGTCCATCATCCGCAATCAGCAATCCCCTTATCTCTCCGGGTTCGGAAATATTAAAGCTGATCTTCCCGCCTGGGCCGGAATAATCCTTATCCAGGGTAACCTTTGTCGCAACAGAGTCATTATCAAAATCAAAGGTCTCCAGAGTAACTTCATAATCCGTACGTGCCAGCAGATAGTCCGCTGAAACATGGTAATAATCGCAGGCTTTGGTCACAAATGCCAGTCCCGGCTCCCGGATGCCGTTTTCGTAGTGACTCAGCAGCGCCTGACTGATGCCCAGCGCTGATGCCGCCTTTCTCTGGCTGATGCCCTTCTCCTGTCGGAGGAGGGATAAAACTCGTGAAAAATCCGCGTTCATATTGTTCTCCCACCCGA
>OFGG01000557.1_pt1 | contig 31233 bp, 18 predicted proteins | sample 1521701 | NCBI WGS metagenome assembly OFGG01 (sample SAMEA3504081, study PRJEB24116) | mouse gut metagenome | biome: mouse gut; feature: mouse-associated habitat; material: faeces | place: Denmark | collected 2011
GTAAATTCAAGGATTTCTACAAATCCTTCCTTTGTAGACAACATGCGACTTCCACGTGCACCGTCTGCCCAAACAAATCCACAGCCCGAACGCGCCGCAGCGCATACCCATTCGCGCACAGATACTTCAAATCCCGCGCCAGCGTCGCGCTGTCGCAGCTCACGTAGACAATCCGTCTCGGCGCCATCTTCACAATTGTCTCAAGACACGCCGGGTCGCAGCCCTTGCGTGGCGGGTCCACGCAGATCACGTCCGCATAGATGCCCTCCTGCTCATAAAGCGCCGGCAGCACTTCCTCTGCCTTTCCGACATAGAAACGCGCGTTATCTATTCCATTGCGCTTTGCATTCTCCCGCGCATCAATAATTGCCTGCTCGACGATTTCAATGCCATAGACTTGTTTTGCCCGTCTTGCCATGAACAGGCTGATCGTTCCGATACCGCAGTACAGGTCCCACACGGTCTCCGTCCCGGTCAGCCCGGCATAGTCCAGCGCCAGACTGTAGAGCTTTTCTGTCTGGATCGGGTTTACCTGATAGAAAGATAATGGAGAGATTGCAAATGTGATTCCATCGTCCGCAGCACAGTGTTCCTCACCAGAATTGATACAAGCTATGTCCCGCATATGTATCACATCTGTTATGGTATCTGCTCCCCACAGGGTACGGCAGGCACTCCCCATAATAACATTTGTTTTCTCTTGATTTATATTAACCGAAATACTTGTCATTCCTTTTAGTGTGCTCAGCTTTTCAATGAGCTTATCTTCATGTGGCAGCTTCTCGCCGTTTAGCACCACACATACCATGATTTCACCCGTTGAAAAACCTTTTCGTATCAGTATATGGCGCACGATTCCCTCTCCGCCAGCTTCGTTATATGGCGTTATTTTATATGTCCGCATAAGGTCCAGAATGCATTCAAGAATTTCCTTATTTTCCTGTACGCCTAATGCACAATCTGTATTCGGTATAATAACATGTGTTCTTCCTGCGTAGAATCCTGTGATTAGTTCACCTTTCTTGCCGAATCCCACTGGAAACTGTGCTTTGTTGCGATAATGATAAGGCTCCTCCATTCCCACAATCGGTTCCATACACTGATCGAGCAACTCCATCGGAAAACCGCCAATCCGGTTCAGGTTATTTTTGACCTTGTTTCCTTTGAATAACAATTGATACTTATAGTCCAGTGCCTGTATTTGACAGCCGCCGCACTGACGATGATATGGACATCTCGGCTCTGTGCGATGAGGCGAAGCTGTGATGAGCTTTAGGAGGCGGGCATATGCATAGCCCTTTTTGACCTTCATAATTTTTGCCTCCACCTCATCGCCAATCACGGCATCTTTCACAAAGAAGGTAAAGCCGTCAACTTTCCCGATGCCCTCGCCGTCAGTGCCCATATCGTTAATAACTATCGTTATTATATCATCTTTTTGATACTTCATGCACTACTCCATCCTGCTCACTGCCAGATTCGATTCAAAGAACTTGTTGTAGCCAAGCCACCCTGTCTCTTTCGTGGATTCCAGCAGTTCTTTGAAGGTTTCCATCTTTGCGTCTGTATTGTCCGCATAGCACAGTGCAACCGCCTCGATAATGGCAGGTTTTTTTGGCGAACCAAATTCATACTCCCCGTGATGTGCTAAAATACAGTGCTGCAACTCCATTGCAAGGATTGACGGGAAGTTTGGAATTTCCCGAATTTTTGCCCCCAGCATTTCAGAGCCCATGACAATATGCCCCAGAAATTGACCTTCGTTTGTGTAATCGTTCGCCGGAAACGGACTGATTTCCTTTGTCTTTCCCATATCATGACAAATTGCCGCTGTAAGAAGCAGATCGCGGTTCAATACAGGATACTGTTTGCAGTAAAAATCACAAAGCCTCGCGACACCAAGCGTATGTTCAAGCAGGCCGCCGATAAATCCATGATGCACCGTCTTTGCCGCCGAAGCCTTGCGAAACCGCTGCGCAAATGCTTGATCCTCCACAAAGAACTTTTGCAGAAGCGTCTTTAAATATGTATTCTCAATGCTGTCGATCAGCGCCAGCAGCTCCGCGTACATTTCATCCAGATTTCTGCTGCTGACGGGCATGTACTCCTGTTCATCGTACTCGCCCTCCTCACAGCGGCGCACCCGCTTCACATTCACTTGCAGCGCGCCATTAAAGCTTGTGATATCACCGTACACTTCGATATAGTCCATCGCGTCAAAATCAGCAATGCCGGCATTGTTCGGATCCCAGATTTTGGCGTCAAGTGCTCCGGTTTTATCCTGAATAATAACATTGTCGTAGCTCTTCCCGTTCTTGGTCACTGCGGAACTCTTGAACTTGCAGAAATAAATATCAAAAATCCTGTCGCCGTCCTTATACTCTTTAATATACTTCATTTTATCTGAATCCTTTCCTTATTACAATGTAAAAATGTATGATAACATTCCCGTTTATCCTTCATTCTGCTTGACGGGCTGTATCATAAAATGCATTTCTTCGTATGCGTTCACACTCGCCCGCCGCACAACGATGTCGATACTGTTTTCCACATGGACATTCCTGAGTACATTCATGTAATCCGCCGCACTGTTGATCTGCTGTGTACCAGCACGGACCAGAATGTCCCCCTTCTGGATACCCTTTAGCATTGCCGGAGAATCCATGTCAATATCCACGATATACACGCCCGGCAAAATCCCCAGCTCGCTGCCCGTCTGCTCGGAGATATCCTGCACATAGATACCGACATACGGGATATCCTCGCCGTTTGAGAGTTTTGTGATCAGCCCCTTTAACTCCGTAATCCCCACTGCGGAGAGCAGATTCTTCGTCTCTTCATGATTGTGGCTGTTATCAATAATCCCGATTACCTCGCGGTTCATATCCACAAGAATCCCGCTAGGGCTGGTTCCTGCATAGATATCCGTCGTCATTAATTTATACTCACTGTCCGCCATCGTAATCACGTTGTTTTTTGACGTAATCATTCCATAACATACGGTATCTTTATAACCAAACAAATTTCCTACCGCAATCACGGGTGTTCCTGTAATCCCCGATATAACAGAACTCCCCAGTGTGGCAACTGTCACAGCAGAAAGCGTATCGCTTCCAATATATTTCAAATCCACTGCCAGAACTGCCAAATCAGTATTTTCGTCATACTGCTTGATCACCGCATCTGCCTCCACGCCATCGCAAAAGCTGACGCGGATAGCCTGCGCATTATCCAGTGACGACTTGCGGCTGAGGATTAAAAGCTCCCTGTTATTATTGGCTATAATCACTCCTGCTGTCGTTCCCTCGCTCTGGTCTGTATTATTGAACCAGTCTACATCGGCGTGTACCGCTGTGACTGTCACCATGCTCGACGCAATTTCCCGATAGACTTTGTAGAGCTCCTCATACTGCATTTGATACGGCTCTAATGGTTTGATTGGTTCTACAGGCGCTGTCTCCATTGCGGATGCGCTCTCCTCTGTCTTGGGCTGCTCAGAATTATTGTTCTCCGTTTCCGCCGCGTCTGTTTTTTCCGTACTATTTTCTGGCACCGCTTCTGTCATCTGGGCAGATGCTGTCTCATTTTCCTGCAAACTGCTGCTTTCCTCTGTCTCCTTGTCTGCCTCCGACTCCTCCTGTCCCGTGGTCGTCCCCTCGGTGAGCATATCCTCCGGCCGCATCTCGTTCTTTTCTTGGGGAAATGTCACAATCTCCGGCTCCTCCTCAGGATACAGCCAATTGTTGAGCACTGGCTCTAATAACAAAAACGACAGGCACGCCAGCAGACCAAAAAGCACCGCCATCGAGGCCGTGATGATTGTCCGCTTCAGCAGTTTCTTTTTATTAATCGGGCGCTCTTTGATCTTTTCCTGCAAAAATTCAAAGTCACTCGGCGCCTCGTGCAGCACTTCCTCGTTCTTTTCGTCGCTCATTCCACTCTATGCCTTCCTATTATAATAAACATACTCTTACCCGTATTCGTTGAATCCTCTGCACTCTGTTCAAACAAGAACAATACACTTTCATTAGTATATCTGATAGGATTACCTTGGTCAATGCTTTTCTGAATTTATTTCAACCTCCGCTTTACGTAATACGCTTAGATATGATATACTTTATACGATTCAGACAAGGCTCTGCAAGCCACACCAGAAATATGGAGAACGAATATCATGAATGACAAAGCATTACGGATTCTTGAATATCATAAAATTATCAATCTATTAGTAGAAAAGGCAAGCTCTGCCCCCGGCAAAGAGCTCTGCCAGAAGCTCACCCCTATGACCAGTCTCGCCGCGCTCGAAGAGGCACAGCAGCAGACCGCCGACGCCTTCACGCGTCTGGTCAAAGGCGGGCGGATACATTTTAGCGGGAACAAGGACATCAGCTTTAGCATCAAATCACTGGAAATCGGCAGTGCGCTCTCTGCGGCGGAGTTGATGAAAATATCGGCCTCCCTCGCCTGTGCCACTAGGGCAAAAACTTTTGCGCGTTCCGACCACGACGAGGAGATTGTAGACAGCCTACAGACCTACTTTGCCAATTTAGAGCCGCTTACCCCGCTTCAAAATGAGATTAACCGCTGTATCATTTCTGAGGAGGAAATCGCCGATGACGCCAGTTCTGCGCTCAAGCATATCCGGCGCAGTATCCAGCTCACCAATGAAAAGATACACAGCCAGCTCACCAATATGGTCAATGGCAGTTACCGCACCTACCTTCAGGACGCTGTGATCACAATGCGTAACAATCGTTATTGTATCCCTGTCAAATCTGAACATAAGGGCAATGTTCCCGGTATGATACACGACCAGTCCTCCACAGGGTCAACACTTTTTATAGAACCAGCCGTTATTGTAAATCTAAATAACCAGCTAAAAGAGCTTGCCCTGAAAGAAAAAGATGAGATTGAGCGTATTCTGGCGGAACTAAGCGCCCTCGCTGGAGAGCACACCGACGAGTTATCCAACAATTTCCGCCTATTGACAAAACTCGATTTTATCTTTGCAAAAGCAGGTCTTGCCTTAGACATGAATGCATCACGCCCGCTATTTAATAACAATCGTTATATCAATATCCGCAAAGGACGCCATCCGTTATTGGACAAGAAAAAGGTCGTCCCCATTGACATTCATCTCGGAAAAGAGTTTGACCTTCTCGTCGTCACCGGCCCTAATACAGGCGGCAAAACGGTATCCTTAAAGACCGTCGGACTTTTTACACTGATGGGACAGTCGGGACTTCATATCCCGGCACTTGACCGTTCCGAACTGGGCGTGTTCACAGAAGTGTACGCAGACATTGGCGATGAGCAGAGCATTGAGCAGAATCTCTCAACCTTCTCTGCCCATATGACAAACACGATTTCTATTCTGAAACATGCGGACGAAAACGCGCTTTGTATTTTTGACGAACTTGGCGCTGGCACAGACCCTACAGAGGGCGCCGCCCTCGCCATTGCCATTCTAAAGCACCTGCATGACAAGGGTATCCGCACGATGGCAACCACCCACTACAGCGAACTCAAGGTCTTTGCACTCACCACCTCCTACGTGGAAAATGCCTGCTGCGAGTTTGACGTGGAGACACTGCGCCCCACTTACCGGCTGCTGATCGGCATTCCCGGCAAAAGCAACGCCTTTGCCATCTCGTCCAAGCTGGGTCTCTCCGATGAGATTATCGCGTCCGCCAAAGAGCACATCAGTGAGGAGGAAGAAAGCTTTGAGGACCTTCTGACGGATCTGGAAAACAGCAGGCGCACCATCGAAAATGAGCGAAATGAGATTCAGCGCTACAAGGCAGAGATCGAGTCCCTGAAAAAGAAGCTTGAGCAGAAACAAGAGCGCATTGATGCGCAGAAGGACAAAATTCTGCGCGAGGCAAACGAGGAGGCACGCAAGATTTTACAGGAGGCCAAAGATGTTGCCGACGAAGCCATACGGGATTTCCAGAAGGTGAACGTCAACAAGACCTCTATTCAGGATTTAGAGAAAGCCCGCACCAAAGTGCGTGACAAAATTACGGAGAAAAACGCAAAGCTCACTACAACACAGGAAAAACCGACCCATAAGCTCTTAAAGCCAAACCAGATCAAGCCCGGCGATATGGTAAAGGTGGTATCTATGGGCTTAAAAGGTACGATTTCCTCCAAACCGGACGCAAAGGGCGACCTCTTTGTGCAGTGCGGCATTATCCGCTCTAAAGTAAATCTCAAAGACCTTGTGCTCATCAATGAAGATGCACTTTCGGGCAATGCAGCTTACAAAAAAAGCTTTGGCGGCGCAAGCAGTCCAAAGCGCACAGGCGGCGGAAATATCGGCATGTCCAAAGCCGCCACGCTCTCCACCGAGATCAATCTGCTCGGAAGGACAGTGGACGAAGCCTTGTCCGAACTTGACAAGTATCTCGATGACGCCTATCTGTCCCATGCGCCCAGCGTGCGCATCGTGCACGGCAAGGGCACCGGCGCACTGCGGCAGGCAGTCCATCAGTATCTCAGACGCATCTCCTATGTGAAATCTTTTCATCTAGGAGAGTACGGCGAGGGCGACTCCGGCGTAACGATTGCAGAATTTAAATAAATTTTCATAAATAGAAAGGCAAAAACATGGCAAATAAGCAAAAAATACTGATTGTTGATGATGATGAAAATATCGCAGAGCTCATTTCCCTCTATATGACCAAAGAGTGCTTTGAGACCAAGCTTGTCTACGACGGAGAGTCCGCGCTGCGGGAAGTGAACAGCTTTGCGCCAGACTTAATCTTGTTAGATCTGATGCTGCCGGGCATTGACGGATACCAAGTGTGCCGCGAGGTCCGCCAGAAGTCACAGACACCGATTATCATGCTTTCCGCAAAAGGCGAGGTCTTTGACAAGGTGCTCGGGCTGGAGCTCGGCGCCGATGACTATCTGGAAAAACCCTTTGACACCAAAGAGCTGATCGCGCGCGTCAAAGCAGTATTGCGCCGATACAAGACTGCTGCGCCCGCCGAACCGGCTTCCGATGCCAAACAAGTGTCCTACCCCAACCTCACCATCAATCTCACAAACTATTCAGTCATCTACAACAACAAAACTGTGGAGATGCCGCCAAAAGAGCTCGAACTCTTGTACTTCCTCGCCGCATCGCCCAACCATGTATACACCCGCGAGCAACTCCTCGACCAAATCTGGGGTTATGAATACATCGGGGACACGCGCACCGTCGATGTGCATATCAAGCGGCTGCGCGAGAAGATTAAGGACCATGAAACATGGCGCATTGCAACCATCTGGGGCGTTGGCTACAAATTCGAAGTGAAGGACTGAGCGTTTATTGAAGCGGACATTATATCTAAAGTTTGTACTGGCTTATTTTATCTTTGCATTTTTTGGTTTTATCGTCGTTGCGACCTTCACCTCCAGCATGACGCTGGAGCACATGAAGCGTGAGCGCGCCGACTCTTTATATAAAGAAGCGTTACTGATCTCGGACTCCTACGCGGCGGATTTGTACAACAATGAAATCACCTTGGAATCCGTCTGGCGCCAGATTGAGGCAATCGGCACCTTCTTGGACGCCTCGGTCTGGATTGTCAATCCGTCGGGGCTGGTTGTGCTGGATTCCAGTTCTCCGCCCGATATTGAGAACCCTGTCACAATCCCTAATTTCAGCCCCACAATCACCGGAAATTCCTTTTATACCACAGGGAATTTTTTTGGCATGTTTGATGATGAGATGCTCTCCGCATTTGCCCCCATCACCTCCAAATACAAGGTCAAAGGCTATGTCGTTATCCACGCCTCACTCAGCGACTTGCAGGCTTCGTGCAACTCCCTCTTAAATATTTCCTTTATCACACTGGTGATTCTCTTCCTGCTCTCACTCATCATTCTGCTTTTCTTTACAGAGATGGTCTATCTGCCGCTGCGCAAGATTACCCACGCGACAGAGCAGTATGCCATCGGCAATTTCAGGTATGAGTTTCAGGTGGACAGCGAGGACGAAATCGGCTATCTCGCCGCGTCGCTCGCCTACATGGCAAGTGAAGTCGCAAAGAGCGAGGACAACCAAAAACGGCTCGTGGCAAATATTTCCCATGATTTCCGCTCACCGCTCACCTCCATGCGCGGCTACCTTGAAGCAATGCTTGACGGCACGATTCCGCCCGAGCTGCATGAAAAATATATCGGCGTGGTCCTCAACGAGACAGACCGCCTGACAAAACTGACCAACTCCCTGCTCACGCTCAACAACCTGACCACCAAGGGAATGATTCTCGACAAGAGTACCTTTGACTTGAACCAAGTCATCAAAAATACAGCAATGTCCTTTGAGGGAACCTGCCGCAAACGGCTGATTTCCATTGAGCTTGTCCTCACCGGCGATGAGATGTTCGTCCATGCAGATATGGTCAAAATCCAACAGGTGCTCTACAACCTCGTAGACAATGCGATCAAGTTCAGCCACAAAAATTCTTCGATTAAAATTGAGACCGTCGAGAAGTCCAGCAAACTGATGGTATCGGTCAAAGACAATGGAATCGGCATTCCCAAAGACAGCCTCCGCCTCATCTGGGACCGCTTCTACAAGACAGACCTCTCCCGCGGCAAAGATAAAAAGGGGACTGGATTAGGGCTTTCCATCACAAAGGAAATCATCCAGTCCCACAATGAGAATATCAATGTCGTAAGTACAGAAGGGGTCGGTACGGAATTTATCTTTACCTTGGAGAAGGCAGCCAAAGAGTAAAAACCGTCATCACGAAATCTTAGGAAACAGATCTCTGACTGTCGGATAAATCTGCGCAAATTTGCGGTAACGCGCTTCATAGCGCGCCGCAAGTTCCTTGTCCGGCATTACGCTGTCCACCACCTTGACAAGCTTCGCCGCCGCTTCCTCCACAGAGTCATACTCCCCGCATGCCACCGCCGCAAGGATTGCACCGCCATATCCCGGTCCCTCCTCGCTCTCAATAATATCCAGCCGAATATTTAATACATTGGCAAATATTTTTTTCCAGAGCGGACTTTTCGCCCCGCCGCCGCAGATTTTGGAGGACTGTATGTGAATCCCAAGGCTTTTTGCCACCTCAAAGGAATCGCGGATCGCAAACGCCACGCCCTCAAGCACTGCCAGATACAGCTCAGCGCGCGTCGAAGCCATCGTCATGCCAATCAATGTACCGCGCGCGTTGGCATCATTGTGCGGAGAACGCTCGCCCATCAAGTACGGCAGGAAATAGACTTGATTATTACCAAGCATATCCTCCGTAATAGCTTCCTGCTCCTTTACAAACTCTGTCGTTTGCAGAATATCCTCCATCCACCATTTATTGCAGGACGCAGCACTCAGCATACAGCCCATCAGATGATATTTTCCGTCCGCATGGGCAAAAGAATGCAGTGCATTATTTTCATCCACGCCAAATTCCTTGCTGGAAATAAAAATCGTGCCGCTTGTTCCCAGTGAAATGTTGCACATTCCATCGCCGACTGTACCTGTGCCAATCGCCGCTGCCGCATTATCACCTGCGCCCGCTGCCACCTTGACCGTCTCTGGTAAACCAAGCTCTGCTGCCACATCGGGCTTCAAGGTGCCCACCACCTCATAGCTCTCATAGATTTTGGCAAGCTGTGCCTCTGTCACGCCGCAAATCTCCATCATCTCCTGAGACCAGCACTTGTGTTCCACATCAAACAACAACATGCCAGACGCATCAGAAACATCTGTACAAAAACTTCCTGTAAGCTTATACGCGATATAGTCCTTGGGCAGCATAATCTTGCTGATTCTGGCAAAATTCTCAGGCTCTTTATTTTTTACCCAGAGAAGCTTGGGCGCCGTAAAACCAGTAAATGCAATGTTTGCCGTGTACTTCGAGAGTTTTTCCTTGCCAATTACCTGATTCAGATAATCCGTCTCCTCCTGCGTCCTGCCATCATTCCACAGAATTGCCGGGCGTATGACTGAATCCTGCCCGTCGAGAATCACAAGCCCGTGCATCTGTCCGCCAAAGCTGATGCCCGCAACCTGCGCCTTGTCACAGTCTGCCGTCAGCTCCTTCAAGCCCTCCTTCACCGCATTCCACCAGTCCTCCGGCTCCTGCTCACTCCAGCCCGGCTGCGGGAAATACAAAGGATACTCCTTTGACACAATCTTTTTAATCTCACCAGTGCCTTCCATCAATAGCAGCTTGACTGCCGAAGTCCCTAAATCTACGCCAATATAATACATATACACTACCTCCATTCCTTTCAATCAATATGATGCCGCAGAAAATGCAGTTTGTCCTTTCCAGCATCCCCCTTCTCTGCAAACATATGAGTCCGAGAATAGTATACATGATTTTCACTCCATTTTCATGGTATAAACTATACTAAATTTACCTTGAAAATTTAACATTTTAGATTTTGTACAGCTTTGCAGTTTATTCTTTGATAATGTCCAATTCTGTAAGATTCACGCCCGATGAAGTCAGTATTACTTTTAATTCAATATAGCGGCGTTTCATTTTCCTGTACGCTGCTGATTCTTTCTCTGTATCTATCATATAGTCTTGAAGTCTTGCAAATTCTTCGATATTTTTTTGCATCAATTCTTTATCTGACATACAATCACCTTACTTTCGTTCTCTATCAAATTGATTGTTACATTTTTATCATAACAGATTCCTGAATAGGTGTAAAGCTGATTCTCACAAGATCACATTTATCATACCGTCCTCCGACATAACCACCGCAAAACAAATTTCCTTGGGGTGGCTCACTTTATATCCTGTAATATAGTTTTTGATAGAATTATATCGCGCTCCCCTGCCATAATCCCCCTCCACGACCATCTGTCCATCGACAATGACGCCGATCGCATGACAGTCGCCGTTCAAATCGGCAAAGACCGCGCCGTCAATCGCAGTAATGCCCTGCAAGACCTCCTCCTTTGCCGCTGCAAGCGCAAAAGGTTTCACCTTAAAGGCACGCCGGTAGCGCGACAGTCTGTTGTCAATCTCCGCCGCAATTCCCCGCTTCTCCATAAAGACAATCGACGTGCCATGCCGGCATACGCTCGATACCCGCCGGACAATCTGCTGAAGCTTGTCCATCTGATCTGGTATCCCAAAATCCTGCCCGAAGCTCACCAGTTTGCCAAGATCTGCGTACTTATCCACATCTGGCTGCATTGCTGGAATCATGTAATTTCCCTCACGGTAGGTCAGAATATTTTCCCCGTCCTTATGTATACTCCACACCAACGCACCCTCAAAGACAATACACAGCCCCGCTGCCCCCTCCGCCGCACTGTGACACAGTACGCTTCCCTCAATCACACGCTCTGGCAGCTTCACCCACAGCCCTGCCTCCGCGCCCGACACCTCCATCAGCTTACGGACAGGGCGCATATTCTTGGTCTTGAATTTAATCAAATCGGATTTCCGCTCACGCCGGAAATACACCGCGCCGTCTAAATCCGGCGGTATTGACTTTTCACTGAAAAAAATGCGGGTCTTGACTGCCCGTCCCTCATAGGGCATCGCAGATATCTGTATAAAATTCATCTGGTCTGGCAGCTTATTACTGCTGATTACCGCCTGCACATAATTGTCCAGCAGCCACTTTCTCTCCAAAAGCCTGCCGAAAAATGGTGTCTCACCAGACCGCTTGCATAATTCCTCAAAAAGTGCCATATCATAAAACTTTGGCACCAGCTCTTCGAGTATAATCTGCGCAAGAAGCGAATTGGCCTCGCACGCTGTCCCCCATGCCATAACCCAGTACAGCTTCTTTCTGTACTGGCAGGCGCCTTCCCTGTGGTCGCTGATTCCGGCAGCCTTCGCATAGCCATACCGCAGTCCATTTATGCCTGCAAGTTCCCTCGCAATGTCCTCACTGACCTCTTCCGCCACCGGAAAATGGGCAAACTCCTCGCAGTTTGCCAGTTCTGCTTTTTCCTCAAACAAGAATAAAAACATCTGATAGTCAGGACTGCAATGTGTAAAATGTCTGCGCATCAGCCGGCGCACTGCATTGCTCAGAAGGTTTGATTCTGCCAGCTGTTCAAATTGTTTGTCTTTGAGTTTGAATGATTTCATGATCTGGTTTACTTTCCTTTTTCGTCATACACATCCTTGTATCTACAGAAAATGCTACGTTTTTCATTGATATTATTGTACAACGAAACATATAACCATGCAAACGTTTTTCACTGCGCAGAAACACTTTTCGCGGATACATGTCAAAAGTATCTGAAAACGTTTATAATGAATTCGGCAACTTTAGGCAAGACCAGAACAATCATTGATGTAGGCAGCATGAAAACTGTCTACCCTACACCAGAGAAAGGCGGTGCTTATTATGGCAGGAAGCAAAAGAACAGACAAGCGAGGCAGAAGTTTACGGACCGGAGAGTGTCAGCGAAAAGACGGGCGCTATCAATTCCAGTACAAAAATTCCGCTGGAAAAAGACAATGCGTCTACGATACGACACTGTCTGGCTTGCGCGAAAAAGAGAAGCAAATCCTAAAAGACTTACAGGACGGAATCCGCAGCGAGGACTCCAGAAAAATAACTGTAAGCGACTTAGTGGAGATGTACTTTGAACACCACAGGGGTATCAAGGAAGCCACAAGCTCCTCGTACCGCAAAATATTTCATACCCACATCAAACACACTCCCCTTGGGAAAAAACCAATATGCAGCATCAAAATAAGCGACATGATGAAATTTTATAACAGCCTCTTGGACAAAGGCTTATCAACCGGCTACATACATATTATGAATGCATTTCTCAGCCCGGCTTTTGATATGGCAGTCGATGATGACCTGCTTCGAAAAAATCCCTGTAGCGGTATTATGTCCAAGCTGGAAAAAACAGAGAAAACTCCCAAAAATGCAATGACTCTTGCCGAGCAGAAATGTTTTCTAAATTATTTGGAAAACAGCAAGCGGTTTCATACTTATCTCCCACTGTTCACAATCCTTCTCGGAACTGGAATGCGAATCGGAGAATGTCTGGGGCTGACATGGAACGATATTGATCTGAACAACAAATTAATCCATATCACCCATACACTGCGTTATGACAACTACGGTGACGGAAATAAATTCCACATGTCCGAGCCCAAAACCGAGAGCGGAAAGCGTACAATTCCTATGATTGAAGATGTTAAGAATGCATTTATGACGATCCGAGACACCAACATGCACTTAGGCGGAAGCGGGGATTTTACGGTGGACGGCTATGAGGATTTCATCTTTCTGACAATCAAACGCCGCAGATTGTACATGCCCAATACCATTGCCCAAATGTTGACGCGAATTGTCAAGACTTATAATGAGCAGGAGCTCCAATCCGCCGCCACGGAAAACCGAGAGCCATTACTGCTCCCACACCTCACTCCTCATATTATGAGGCATACCTTCTGCACGCGCTTTTGTGAAAATGAAACAAATATCAGAGTGATTCAGGAGGTGATGGGGCACAAAGACATCAAGGTTACGATGAACGTGTACAGTCATGTCACGCTTGACAAAGCCCGTGAATGTATGCAGAGCATGGAAAAAGTTTTACAACAGACATTACAGCAAAACTAAAGAGCCCTGAACGTTCACTCCCCCAGTCTCATAAGCAAATGTTATATTTTTTCTAAAAATTTTTTACAGCATAATTTACAACAAGTTCATATGCACGAACTATCCATCAAACCCTTGTATGATTCCACTGTATATGTCAATCCACGCGTTTTTGCTATTCTTTCTTATAATATCCTGTTTAAACACAAAGCAGGGGTATGCTTTTACGCCTCCCCGCAGCAGGGACGTTATGAAAAGGTTGAATAGTAAATGGAGGAGAAGGTGCTATGAAAAATCAAATTATTAAGAAGATTATGGCATACCTGTTGGTGGGCGCCATGGTTATCACTACACCAATGACGGCATCGGCGGCAGGACTGGCGGACGCGTATGACACCGGGACTGGTTCTGATGAGGATAAGAGTTCCAACACCGATACAAACACGGATACAAACACCAATACGGGTGGAATCAAACCCGGAGAAATTCCACCTGTTGTTGAGGAATTTAATATCAACATTTTTGGAATTGCTCTGGATAAGGAGACACTGGATTTTGATTTAGGTGATGAAGAACAGTCAAACACCCTTCAGGCTAGAGTGCTCTTTGATGGTTATGATCCTAGCAATGAAGATATGCAGTGGGCAGTAAGTGCGGAAGAGAAGGCTAAAATCGAAAAGAACATTCATTGGTATAGTTCAAATCCAGATGTGGCTGAAGTGAGAATCATTGATGAAAATGACAACACAAAAGCGATGGTAATTGCCAAAGGTGATGGGGAAGCGAAAATTACAGCATGGATTGAGGCAGATGGTATTGCCTACAACAATAGTAATGAACCAACACCGGGTGACTATAAGGCTACAGCTATAGTAACAGTGACAGAACATGCAACAGGAGTTTCTTTTAACTATGGAGAGACACCTTTTGTTGCCAAAAGACAATACGACTTAAATGATTATACATATCTTAGCTTTAAGAATGGTTCAGAGCTTGTACCCATAAAGAATTGCCAAGAGTCAGTTACATTTTCTAATATGAAAATAAATAACAAGACTACTAAGGCAACATTAAAAGATGGTATTCTTAAAATTACCAAGTCTCTGGAAGGTGATATTATCACTTTTAATATGGTTACAGAGGGCGGCTTAAAGGCTGAAGGCAAGATTACCATTGCTAAAGAAAATCCTGTAACAAAACTTACTTTTGCCAACAATAAGATGGCAATAGACATGGGAACAGATGAGGCTGTAGATGGAGTTGTATCAAAAGAATCCAATACATTAACTGTAGAAAAGAAAGATGCAAATGCAGTTACTACTGACTTATTTACGTGGACTGAAAGCAGCAAAGGAAAAGTTATCAATGTTACTGGAAATGGAGATAAAGCTACTATTACAGCAGTAAGTGTAGGTTCATCAACTGTGACTGTTAAGGCTTCCAGCGGAAAATCTGCAAAATTAAAGGTAACAGTAACAGCAACACCAAGTGATGTTAAGATTGAAGCACCTGATATGAGTGAGTCTGGATATGTTACATATACTGGCAAACCTACAACGATGACTGCTGTACTCTATGGTAAAAACGGTATAAAGATTCCTCAGGGTAAGACAAAGCTTGCATGGACAGTTAATGATAAAAGCTATGCAAAGGTATCAAGCAAAGGTATTGTAACACCAGCTAATATTCTTTATGCGAAAAATAGTAAAGGAAAACTGGATAAGAAGAATTTAGTTGAAGGATTAAGCGTAACATCTAAGGTATCTGTATCAGTTAAGGGAACCAGCATTAACGATGATTATGATTTAAAGATTGATCAAAGCAATGTAGAGTCATTTGGAATCGACAAATACAATTTAGCAGATACAAGTAAAATTTCAAAAGTTAGTTTAGTTAAAAACAAAGCAACTTTAAAAGATGATATCTTTGTTGGACAGTCATACAATTTTGTAGCACTTGCAACAGGAAAGGATCCTGAGGGAAATATAGTGGATTTCTCTAATGCTACAGCATGGACAGTTTCAGGAAAAGGCATTAATTCTAAGGTAAATGAAGCAACACTCCAAACAACAATTACGAGCAAAGTAAAAGCTACCGTAAAGGCTTCATACATTACAATATCAAAAAATGCTAGGAGTGGTGCATATTCTGCTAAGAAAAATACTGCAACAATCACAATCAGTCCTATTCAGATGGCAAATACACTTACTCTGAATAAAAATGCAGTTGTTGTTAATCCTAAAAAAGGAAACAATAGGGTTACATTGAATGTAAAAGCACTTGCTCCAAAGGGTGCAACAGATAAGATCATGTGGAAGGTTATGTCCCGTGATGCTGTCACAGGAACTGCAATAAAGGGTCTTTCAGCTTCGGGTGCAGATTTAGAAAACAAACATAATAGTCCTAGAAATGATGCTAAAAACAAAAAGCTTACTGTTATTATTCCGGGCACTGCACCTGTGGGTAGCGTTATCAAAGTTGGTGCTTATGCCGAAGGTGGTGCAGTTGCATATGCATACATTTATGTGACAGATAAGACTACAAAGGTTGTGACTGGATTAGAGAGTGTTAAACCTAAGAACACAATATCTCTGAAAGCTGGTGAGACAGCTCAGCTTACTCCTAAGCTTGTAACTGCAAATGGTGAAAAAGCGGTTGGCGAATCAAAATGGAGTCAGGGTAATACAATCGCTTATGATACAGAACCTGTTAGCTATATTCTGGACAAAAAATCTGCTCAGTATGTAAAGGTAGATGCAAACGGTAAGATTGTAGCATTGCAAAAGGGAACCGCGAAGGTTACAATTAAGACAATCTCAGGTAAGTCTGCGAAGGTTACAATTAAAATTGCTGAATAATTTGTAAGTTACAGAATTAGATAAACTAAGAGAAATTTCCTTAATGGAGTTTCTCTTAGTTTTTTGTTTGGTTATTTATACAATCTATGTATTTGCATAGATTGTATAAATCTGAAAAAGTATGTATAATAAAAAAGAACTTCCAACAAAATTAATTGTAGTATTTGAACTATCAAAGAAATGGAGGCAGACAGATGTATGAAAATAGAGCAGGACTCGGTTATCAGGATTTTGCAGAGGTAAGAACAGAGCATATTTTTTACATTGATAAGACTTATTTTATTAGAGACTGGTGGGAATACGCTGACAAGGTTACGCTGATTACACGCCCAAGGCGATTTGGCAAAACACTTAATATGAGTATGGTTGAGTGCTTTTTTTCAAATAAATATGCAGGCAGACAGGATTTGTTTGAGGAGTTGTTTATCTGGAACGCGCGATCTAAGGACAAAGATTTTCAATATAGGGATTTACAAGGTATTTTTCCTGTAATATTTTTAAGCTTTGCAAATATTAAAGCTACAAAATACGAGGATATGAAATATAAGATATCAGAAGTCATAACTGAATTATATGAGCAAAACCGCTATCTGCTCGAAGGAACTTTATTAAGTGAGAACGAAAAAAGTTATTATAATCGTATGACTTGGAGTGCAAGTGATGCGATGCTCTCTAGCTCACTTCGTCAGATGTCCAACTTTTTGCAACGTTATCACGGCAGGGAAGTCATGATTCTCCTTGATGAATATGATACGCCAATGCAAGAAGCATGGCTCTCAAATTACTGGAATGAGGCAGTGGAGTTTTTCAGGAGTCTTTTTAATTCCACATTTAAAACAAATCCTTATCTCTATCGCGGTCTGATAACAGGAATAACAAGAATTTCTAAGGAAAGTATTTTTTCTGACCTCAACAATCTGGAAATAGTGACCACAACGTCTCAAAAATATGCGACAGCTTTTGGATTTACCGAAACAGAAGTATTTCAGGCTCTTGAGAATGCAGGACTTGGCAAAGAAAAATGGAATGTCAGGAAATGGTACGATGGTTTTGTGTTTGGTAATGTTTCTGATATTTACAATCCTTGGTCTATTGTATCCTTTATCAGTAAGAATGGCAGTTATGATACCTATTGGTCGAACACGAGTGGAAACGGACTGATAAATTCTTTGATTCAGAAGGGAAATTCTGTCACCAAGCAAATGGTGGAAGAACTTTTACAAGAAAAAAGCATTCGGGTACAGATTGACGAACAGATTGTGTTTAACCAGTTGACTGACAACACAAATGCTGTATGGAGTCTGCTACTTGCGACAGGATACTTAAAAGTGTTAAAAACCGAGATGATTATGCGGAATAATGAACGAAACAACGAAAATGAAGGGGATGTCTGGTACACACTGATGCTGACAAATCTTGAGGTTAAACGCATGTTTCGCAAAATGGTGAAGGGGTGGTTTGCGAGTGATACAGAATTATATTACAATGAATTTATCAAAGCACTCCTGAATGACAATATAAAAAAAATGAATACCTTTATGAATAAGGTTGCGCTCAATACATTTAGTTCCTTTGACAGCGGCAATAAACCATCTGAACAAACCGAGCCAGAACGCTTCTACCATGGTTTTGTACTTGGCATGGTTGTCAATCTCTCAGGTATTTATAAAATCACTTCAAACCGCGAGAGTGGATATGGGCGTTATGACGTTATGCTGAAACCATTAGACAAAAATGAAAAAGCATTTATTTTTGAATTTAAAGTTCTTGATTCTGATGAAAATGAAATTACCTTGGAAGATACACTGGCAAATGCCCATATCCAGATAGTCGAAAAGCAGTATGAAGCAGAGCTTATTTCAGAAGGATTTAAGCCTGAACAAATTCGGAAATATGGGTTTGCTTTTCAGGGTAAAAAATGTCTCATCGGGTAATACCGCGCTGTACTAGAACATTTTTACGAAACCCGCTTCGCAACAACAAACCGTCCATCCTCCACATGGTACGCACAAGTTGAGAGTGTTATGAAGGTATCGCCATACACTGCCGTCACGCCAGTGTCGTAAAGTGACAGCTCTTTGACAGCTTTATAAAAATCCAAAAAGGCTTCTTCTGTATCAGCCTGATAGAACTGATAATATTTAAATACATCTTCCTGCTCCATATATACCTGTGACAGAAACACTGCCATAACCTGATATGTCCGTTCCTCGTAGAGTGTATCGAATGAGATAAACGAATGCGCTTGATAGTATTCCTGCGCTTGGTACAGGTCAAGATTTCCAAACATGGAGCCATCTTTCATGTGATGGCCATATATGATGAAATTTGTGCAGGGTGTGTTTACATCTGCAATACTTTTTACAAAAAAGCAACCATATGGGTCGTATTCCCGATAAAAATTATGGTGAAGGTAGTACTCATCATCTTCGCATTGCATGACAGGATTTTCAATTGTCGTATCTGGAATTGAGAGCCAGCCAACGAGATCGTTATTTTCAGCATAAAGCGCCTGAAAACGTTCCATCATTTCGGAAGTATCATTCTCATTTTCATTATTATTGTCATTTTCTTTATATTCTTGCAAAAAACTTTCCTGCGGTGGTGTGGTTTGCGGTTTTAAATTTTGTGGTTTTGTTGTGTTTACTACAGTGCTCATTGTTTCCTGCTGTTGTCTGTGCCTGACAGACAAATAGTATGTCTGCCCAATCTGGGCGAGACATACTATTATGATGAGCAGAAGCACTATCCTGATAAGAAATAGTATTGTTTTCTTCTTGTCCATATTCCGTTTAACGTCCTATCTTTCTTTTTGCTGCTTTGTACATTGAGCTTTTTATGTATAATGAAAGGAATACTTGTTCGCTGTCGTTTGTCTGGATACTTGTGTTTTGCGTTGATACTTTGTAATAGTTCTTTGATGTCAGCGTGTTCTGCAAAATGCAGCAGAGCCAATACAATGCTTGCTAGCATGGCGACTATACTATATATTCCTGTGCTGGATTCATCGCCCGTTTGGGGTTCTTTGTCTTTGACAGGACTGGTAGAACTATAGTCTGTTATGACCTCATTGGGGATACTGCTGTTGATCGCGTTATCTTCAGATGGCAAGGCAGTTGTTTGGGTTACCATAAACGTACTTGTGTTCACAGATGTATCCATAGAATACGGGGCAGTCTTATTTAGGTTTTGTCCGCTATCCTTCTCAGGGGGCTGTTGATTTCCGTTGTCTGGCTTGTTTTCGTTGTTGTCTGGTTTCTGGTCATTGCCATTATCAGGTTTTTGGTTGTCTCCGCCGCCGGGCTTATTCTCGCCATCGCCGGGCTTTTGATCATCTCCGTTGCCGGGTTTGTTCTCACCTTCATCGGGTGGTTGTTCGCCGTCTCCGGGTTTATTTTCGCCATCACCGGGCTTTTGATCATCTCCGCCGGGTGGTTGTTCGCCATCACCGGGCTGTTGATTATCACCATCGCCGGGTTTATTCTCGCCATCACCGCCGCCGGGTGGTTGTTCGCCATCGCCGGGCTTGTTCTCACCATCTCCGCTGCCGGGTGGTTGTTCGCCGTCATCAGGCTTGTTTTCACCGTCACCGGGCTTTTGATCATCACCGCTAGGTGGTTGTTCACCATCGTCGGGCTTGTTTTCGCCATCACCGGGCTGTTGATTATCACCGTCACCGGGTTTATTCTCGCCATCGCCGTCGCCGGGCTTATTCTCCTCATCACCGGACTTGCCTCCACTATCTGCCAAAGTCCATGTTGCATGGAGGTTTATTGTGTTTGTTATGGTTATATTCTCAAAGTCATATAGCAGATCACTTTCTAAAATTTCCTTCCAGCCAGCAAATATAAAGCCTTCTTTGGTCGGTGCTTCTGGTTCTGAGGCGTGTTGCTCTTTTAAGATAATCTGAGGCTTTTGTGGCGTATCATTTCCATACGGTACATTTTCATCAACAAACTGTACCGTATAATAGTCTATCCTAGCAGAAGCATCTGCACCGCTTATCGTAACGTCTACATTGGTATCAATCTCACCAGCAGATAATTCATAGATATCATATTGTCCTTCTGCCACCGCACCTAGGTTGCTTGTAAGTTTTCCGCTGTCTGTTGCTTTTAATACAAATGTTTTGGTGCAGTTTTCTGTCCACTTTTTCCCATCCAAATATACTTCAATCGTAACTTTATACGTGTCTGGTTTGTCATCAGATTTCCAGCTTGCATAAACATTTGTTTGCGAAGTAATCGAATTGCTGAAGTCAAATTCTGTTGTTGCGTCGTTTTCTTTTACCCATTTTTCAAAGATATATCCATCCTTTACTGGATCGGCGGGTTTGGCAGCAATATTGTCTTTTAATATAATCTGCGGTGCTTGCGGCGTATCTGTATCATATAGTGTATCATGATCGTAAAAAGATACTGTATAATACTCTACAGGATTGCTTGTAATATTGCCATCTTTTACTTCAACCGGTATCTTTGTGTCTAATCCTTCGGCGGGTGTTGAGGTGTTTGTAATATCGTATAGAAGATAATCCCCATTTTTTACATCATTTAAATCTGTGACAAACTCGCCGCTGTCAGTTGATTTTAAGGCAAATGTTCTATCATGGTCCTGCCATGGATTTGAGTCTTTTAAGACATTGACAGTCACGATATAGGTGGGGGCCTTTAATTTCCAGCCATACCAAAAATAATCGTCTTTATTTCCGTCATCTACTGCTTTATATATGTTGACAACCGATGCCAGACTGGGTGTTGTGGTGTTGCTTAATTCTGTACCGTCAGGTGTTTGAAAAATGATCTGGCGTTCAGCAGGGCAGCTTTGAAAAGCATTTGCATCTGCAACAGAAGCAGGAACAGGTGTATCGCCCGCAACTATGATTTTCATGGTACTTAGTTGTGTACATTTTTCAAAACATAGTTCACTTATTAGGATATCATTTGGGATTGTAATACTTGTTAAAGCTATTCATATTTAAGGCGTGCATTTAAAGCGATTTTTAGTTAATTCTTCCTTATCTATCTGTGCATTCTGTTACCACACGATATTTTTGATTCAACTTGTGTTTTTATTCCAAATATAAAATTTTTTCTATAAAAAGATGTGCGAGAGATTCAAATTTGACGTAAAAAAGGATTATTAGAAGAAAGCTTTCTGATCTTCTAACAATCCTTTTTCATACTGTACTAAAAAATTATTATTAAATAATGCTATAATAAATATACCGTGTCCCGGTATAACTGCCGACGCCTGTAATTGTCAGACATGCAATACCTTTACTTGTTGTGTTGGTGTAGGAGCAGGTATAATCCCGTCCTTGTCGGAGTACTGTACCGTTGTCACGAACTTCTTTCAATTCCAGATACACGGGCTTGCCATCATTGTAATTCAACTGCTTTGTCCCTGTTGTAATCTCTAGTGTTTTTACAGATTTAGGCGTGATGGTAAAATACATATTTTGGCTGCCATGCAGATAATCCGTTCCTGTCAGATGCACAACTGCCGTCCCTGCATTGATATTTTTGCTGTAAGTGACTGTATATGGAAGGGAAGCCTCGTTCGGCAAATCCTTTATGGGCGCAAGCTGGCGGAGCTCCTCGTCGGTCAGTATGATTTCACTGCCGGTATAAGTTTTTTCGATGGCGCGCGCCGCATCATAGTCAATCGCCTGTGCCATTGTCACCTTCGTGATATTGAACTTTACAGTGACGCTTCCTTTGTAAAGTCCATCACTTTTTGCCTTATAGACTGCAGATGCTTTTCCGGGTTTTTTGTTGTTTTTGAATGTAATGTCGTACTGGTCTGTCCCGATGTCCTGCCCATTCCAATCCTGTAGCGGATAGTTCGAAAATGTTACTGGCTGGTTCAGGTATGGCTGGTCAGGTATGACTGGCAGCACAAGTTTTTTAAGTTCTTGTTTGACAATGCGGAATTTCTTTGTCTTGGTGCCTTTGTAATTTGAACCTGCTTTGGCAGTCACGGTCAGCACTGCGCCTGTCGAGACCGCAGTGTGATTCGCCGCCGTCAGCTCATAGGCATCTATTGGCACGGTCAGCTTTCCAGCCTTTACAGTTACTTTGTCCGGCAGTACTGGCTTGCCTGTATAGTATGCATTGGAGACTGTCACGGACGAAATCGCCGCGGGCATAATTTTAAAGTACTTGACAGCCGCCTCCGTGTCCAGTTCGTAATTATCTGACAGTTGTATCCGGACATAGGCGCCTGCCGTTACGTTGCCAGCTTCGTCATATGCCACATCTACATTATTTGCATAGTGAAGGGTATAGTCTTTTCCCTCTCCTGATTTCAGCGCTTTTTTGCCGTCAAGCACTTTGACGGCGGGGCAGATTTCTTTTTGTGTGTAGGTCTGATCCTTAACCGGCTGAATTGCCGTGCTGTCCAGCTTTTTCTTTTCGATGGAAAATGTCAGTCTGCGCGTTCCAGCGTAAGCGCCCTTTCCTGTGATTGTCACACTGGCAGTATCTTTTCCAGCGTTGACATTGTTACTGTATAAAAGTGTGTAGTTTGATGAAGATATCGCATTTCCATCTGTGTCCTGTATGGTGAGTTTGGGTTTCTGCGCCTTGGCATTGTAAGTATAGACCGCATTTTCATCTGCAAACCGAATGCTGAGGGCATTGATGTCCCTTCGGCTTACCACATTCTTTTTGAATGCAGCGTCCTTATTTTTCACTTTGTAATCGCCGCAGAGCGCAATTTCTATATCATACTTTTCACCCAGTGCCAGCCCGTCCAGCCCGACGCGGGTGTTTGTTCCAGCTTTGTATATCGCAAGCATGTCCTTCTGATACTGTGTCTCATCAAGCTCTGCTTTGCCCACCGCCACACGCAGCCTGCTGCCCGATTCGTCATATGCAATCTGTACAGTGATGCCGCTCTCTGCAATTTCCTTTGGCTGTATGGTAAAAGGCTGTGTCAATTTCCCTGAATAATTTCCGATTCCCGTCACAGTCACACAGGGCGCAACCTCTGCCGTCAAATCGGCCGCATGTGTGTTCTTTTCATAGGAAATGGTGTAATCTTTTCCCTTTTTTAATGTTTTACTGCCCGATTTCACAGTGACAGCAGGTGTCAGCACCTTGCCGGAATACACCGCCTTTGCAACGGTAACCGTAGTGTCGGCTTCTAACGGTTTGGGCGTTATGGCAAAGGTTTTTGTCACTTTTCCCTGACATTGCCCCTTTCCCGTAATGGTAACGGTTGCATTTTCCCCGGCGTTGGTGTTGTTTTTGTAAGTTACGGAATAACTGCCAGCGGGCAGTGCAACACCATTCACAAGCACGTTGAGGGCTGGTTTCACTGCCGTTCCAGTGTACGCCTGCGCCGGAATGATGCCTGTGCCGTCTGATGCAGTCACCATGTCCTCCGTAATTACGGTTTTGGTAATGGTGAGCGGCACGTCCAATGTGCCCGCATAATTGTTCATTCCAGTGATTGCCGCTGTGTATGTTCCTGCGTTGCGGGGTTCCTTTTGAAAAGTAATGGTGTAATCGGTTCCTTTTACAAGGCGAATCCCGTTATTTTGTATTACAATATCGTCTTGTACAGTTCCGTTGTATGGCACTGTAACAGGAGGTACCATCTCCTCCGTGAGATTTTTGGGAAGGATTGTAAATGTCTGTTCGATTGTTCCGACATATTTTCCAATGCCTGTTATGACTGCCTTTGGTGGTGTTTCGCTGTCTTTGTCCGCTGCCTTGTCATTGTTTGAGTAAGCAACTTCAAAGTCAATGCCTTGGACAAGCGCTTCGCCCATATAGCGAAGCTCGATGGCTGGTTCGTTGACGGTACCATTAAATTCCTGCGCGTCAATGTCTTTGAGGAGTTGCGGGGTTAATGGAATGTTTTCCTGCGGCGGATTAAATTCGCCATCCGTGGTATATGCTTTGATTCGGTATGTAACTTTGGTTTGTACGTTGTCACCTGCGGCATCTGTCCATTGGCTGTCGTTTTTTATAAATGTCTCTTCCAGATTCGTCTTTGCCACAAAACGCACAGAATTACCATTGTCATATGACTGGTCAACAAAGAGCGCAGCGCCCGGTTCATCGTTTATTTTTCCACCAGACAATGAGACAACGACACTGAAAGTTTCCTCCTCAGCGATTGGCACCCATTTTTCCAGTTTGATTGTATGGTAGCCCTGAAACGTTGTGGTTCCGTTTGTCCGCGAACACAGTTCGCCGGATTCAGGATTGTTCAGATCCGTCAAATTAGTGTATATTTCAATGGTATAATCTGTCCCAACAGATGCGACACCGACACCGACAGCTTTTAGAAGCTGATTTCCTGTACCTTTGTAAATTGCCGCTGCTGTCATTGTTTCAGCACTTTGGTATCGTACACCAGCGGAGCCATCGTATTGATAGATATGATCATAATTATCTGCTTTTTCAAAGTCGAAAGCAAGCATGGTATCTGATAAGGAGGCTTCCTCATAGGACATCCAGAAGTAACCATCATCACCGTAGCCTGTTCCCCAACTGTTTTTGACAAGCCATGCCCCATTTTTTTTCGGAATATCCTTCTGTGTCACAAGGTTGTTGCCTGCTGTATACTGAAAAAGATTTCTGTCAAAATCATCATTCCAGCCAACAATCGCAATTGCATGATTATCGCCATAATCAATGGTGTTATAATAAACGGTCGGTCCGCTATACTCTGATTTGTCTACATAATTACTGCTATGGAACTCATCATGCTTGTAATAAGTGGCAACCGCACCTTTTTCCATAATTGCCTGTTTAATGGCATTCGTATCACTTTTATGAATCCAATAGGCGTTCTGCATATGGACGAGATCTGTGTGTGCATATTCCTGTGGAATATTCAGCTCCTTTGTCTGGCTGGTCTGTTCTGCGCTGGGATATACTAGGCTTGCATGTGTTTTTTCATCCGCGATACCAGTCCATCTTGCCATTGCAAAAGTAGTAAACATATTGTTTCCGCCATTATTCACTTTGGTTGTCGCAAGTGGTATAACAGCATCCCCCTCAAGTCCTCCATCTGGTCCTGTTAAGTCATCATGATAAAAAAAGTTGACCAAGTGGCTTTCCGACATGTCCGCCTCTGTGCCTGTCAGTGCTTTGTATTGGCTTTCAGCAGGAGCCACTGCGGCAAATGACCAGCACGAGCCCCAACTTCCCTGATCTTTGACCGCAGTATTCTGTCCGTGCTCTAATGCGGAATACTGCGATGGAACAGAACGATCAGACAGAGTAAATACAGAGGATTTGCTATTACCCAGTGGTTCTGCCTCCATTCCGCTGTCAATGTATCCCGAAGCGATAAATCCGTCTGTTTCCATTCTTCGTTTTAACGCATCGCGCAGCTCACTTTCGGTTTGGACAGGGTTTTCTATATCGGTTTCTGTTTCGGTCAGCGTTGTCTCTGTTTCCAATTCAGATTCTAATTCGGTTTTTGATTCAGTTTCAGATTCTAATTCTAATTCAGTCTCGCTTTCACTGACAGTTTCCGTCGAAGCAGCTTCCTCTTGGGTTTCAGATACCTGCTCCTCAGTTTCTATTTCAACAGGCTCTGTTTCAACAGTCTCCGATTCGGGTGTTTCTGAGAAATCTGATTCGATCTCCGAAGTTTGTGCTTCGCCTGATTCTGGTTGATCCAAATTAGCTTCTGATTCTGTTAATTCTGAAGATATCTCCGTTGAAGCAGTCTCCTCTGACGCTGATTCTGTTAATGCCGAGGTGTAAGTTGATTCTTCCTTGTTGTCAATTTGAACAGCATACACCTCCGCAGTTGCCGATACACATAATACTGCACATAAAAGGGCTGCCATTAGTTTCTTTCCTGTACGATACATCGTTTTTCTCCTATATCATTTTGTGTCATTTTGCGTTCTGTGATTTACACTTCAATATTATATCAACTTTATAATGATTTTCAAGGTGTAATCCATTGCAATATTTTCCTGTGTTTTTATGTATGTCCTATATATTTCGACATTCTCCTGATACGAATTGTATAAATCATATATGTCTTGTATAATATAAATAAATCTATGCTTATCAGAAACGGAGGAAAGCAGATGAATGAAAACAGAGTGGGACTCGGCTATCAGAATTTTGCTGAGATAAGAACGAAGCAGATCTTTTATATTGATAAAACACATTTCATTATGGATTGGTGGGATAATGCTGATAAAGTTACACTGATTACGCGCCCGCGGCGTTTTGGTAAAACCCTGAATATGAGTATGGTTGAATGCTTCTTTTCATGTGAATATGCTGGCAGATGCGAGTTGTTCGAAGGGTTGTCTGTCTGGGAAAAATACCAGTACAGACAACTTCAAGGTACATTTCCTGTAATATTTTTAAGCTTTGCAAATATCAAGGCAACAAGCTATGAAGAGATGACATACAAAATCACCAAAGTGATAGCGGATTTGTTTGAACAAAACCGCTATCTGCTCGAGGGAACTTTGCTGAGTGATAATGAAAAGAATTATTATAAAAATATAATTCCCGGAACCGACGATGAAATGGTGTCAGATGCAGTTTATTCGCTGACAAATTTTATGCAGCGTTATTATAATAAACAAGTCCTTATCCTTCTTGACGAATATGACACTCCCATGCAGGAAGCTTGGATTTATGGTTACTGGGAGAAGGCTGTTCATTTTTTCGGCAGTTTCTTTAATGCCACGTTCAAGACAAACCCTTATCTTGAACGTGGATTGATCACTGGAATAACGAGGATTGCCAAAGAAAGTATTTTTACTGGCATGAATAATCTGGATGTAATCACAACTACATCGGTGGAATATGCATCTGCATTCGGTTTTACAGAAACAGAAGTCTTTGAAACACTTGACAATGCAGGACTTGGTGCTGAGAAACAGCGGGTTAAAAGATGGTATGATGGTTTTACTTTTGGAAACCACACAGATATCTACAATCCATGGTCGATTCTGTCCTTTATAAAAAAAGCAGGAAAGTATGATACCTACTGGTCAAATACAAGCGGAAATGGTCTGGTTAATACGTTGATCCAAAAAGGAAACGCCACTGTCAAACAAACGATGGAAGATCTCTTGGCTGGAAAGAGTTTTACAACTCAGATTGATGAAAGAATCGTGTTCGACCAGCTTGACGGCACTTCGAATGCCGTTTGGAGTCTGCTGCTTGCAACTGGATACCTAAAGGTAATCAATTTAGAAATAATCCTGCCGGAATATGAGGAGGAAGCTACAGATGAAGGCGATCTCTGGTATACACTTACATTAACAAATCTTGAGGTAAAAAGAATGTTTCGAAGACTTATCAAAGGTTGGTTTGAAAGCGATACAGAAATATACTACAACGAGTTTATTAAGGCGCTTTTGAATGATCATGTAAAGAAGATGAATACCTTTATGAACAAAGTCGCTCTGTATACATTCAGTTCTTTTGACAGCGGCACAAAACCTTCCAGTGATACTGAACCTGAACGCTTCTACCATGGTTTTGTGCTTGGAATGGTGGTCAACCTTTCTGATACGTATAAAATATGCTCGAACCGAGAAAGCGGTTATGGACGCTATGATGTAATGATGAAGCCCGTTGATAAGACTGCAAAAGCATTTATCTTTGAATTCAAGGTGATTGATCCTGACGATGATGAGGAAACTTTGGAAGATACCTTGTCAAATGCACATCGTCAGATAGAAGAAAAACAGTATGAGGCCGAGTTGATTTCCGAAGGATTCAGACCAGAGCAGATCAGAAAATATGGATTTGCATTTCAGGGGAAGAAATGCCTGATTGGATAAACAGTACTGCCTGACAATATAATAATATGACTGTCCAAGGAGTGTTAAATCACCGCCTTGGGCAGTTTTTTTTGCAGTATGATCATTGAATCTTAAAGCAGGGGTATGCTTTTACGCCTCCCCGCAGCAGGGACGTTATGAAAAGGTTGAATAGTAAATGGAGGAGAAGGTGCTATGAAAAATCAAATTATTAAGAAGATTATGGCATACCTGTTGGTGGGCGCCATGGTTATCACTACACCAATGACGGCATCGGCGACGGAATTGGAGAATGCGTACAGTACCGGAGTCGATCAGGATACGGGGAATACATCTGGTTCAAACACCAATACAAACACAAACACTAAAACGCAGTCTACAGATCTTCCTGAGGTGATTGAAAAATATAACCTTAATATTACAGGAATTATGCTGGATAAGGAAGCTTTAAGCTTTAATGAAGTTGATGCTGAGGGGCATCCTGTTTCAGAAGCTCTTCAGGCAAGAGTTCTGTTCGACGATTATGATCCATCAGGTGAACCTATGGAATGGGCATCGCTTGGTTACGATGAAAAAAAAGGAGATTGAAAAACAAATTCACTGGTATAGCGATGATAATGATGTCGCAAAAGTTGTCTGGGCTAAAAGTAATGATAAGGATGATAAAGAAGGCAACAACACTGGTAACTTAAAAGCTGTTGTGAAACCCAAAGGAGTAGGTCAGACAAATGTTTATGCATGGATTGAAGCAGACGGAAAACAATATGTAAACAATCCAGACCGCCCTACACCCGGAGATTATATTGCTACAGCAGTTGTTACAGTGACAGAAAAAATAACTTCAATTGAGTTTGATCAGCCGTATGATTATTTTTTCGAGAAGCGTACATATGATTTGAAGGATTATACAAACCTTGTGACATCTGCCAAAACATCCATACCTGCTTCTTCAAAAGGTGCGGAGAAATTAATATATTCTTTGGCAGAACCTGCACCTAAGGGCTGTACAGTTACATTGTCCGAAGATGGTATACTTACTGTAAAAAAGGCAAAGCAGAACACGAGCATCAAATTTAATGCCATTGCGACAGAGAGTAAAACAGCAGAGGGTGGATATGTAAAATTATTAGATCAAAAAGTTGAGTTTGGCGATGCTATTCATGCTACACAGATCTCTGCTGATTGCGGAAAATCTGTAGGACTTGATCTCGGAATAACAGGTAAGACTTCCAAGACAGTTAATGTCACACTCGAAAACAAAAAGAGTAAATTAAAAGTAGATGCAAACACACCTCTTGAAGAGCGCAATAATGGGAAAAACATTACAGATACAGTTACATGGACAACTAAGAACAGTAACATAGCGGATATTATACCTGTAACTGTTAAGGATGAAAATGGCAATGTTCTAAAAGACGAAAATGGTAACGATGTAACTAAGAACGATTTGACAAGAGAAATCGTTGCAAAAGGGGTTGGTTCTACCACAATTACAGCAACAGCATCCAGTGGAAAGAAAGCAACTATTAAAGTTACTGTAGATGCTACTCCCACAGGTGTAAAGATTATTGATATCAATGGCGAAACAAGCGGTGATACATATACGGGAAAGAGAACAACATTGAAAGCAGTGCTTATAGCTACAGTGGATGGTAAGGAAGTTCAACTTCCTGCTGGTAAGTCAAAGTTTAAATGGACGCCAAGCGACAAGAAAGTTGCAACTGTCAGTGGAAAAGAAACTGGTACAGTTAAACCGGCTAATTTAGTTGGCAAAGAGGGTGAATCTAAACCAGTTACAATTAGTGTTAGAGTTTATAATGGAAGAAAATATGATTTTACGAGTGCTGAAACTACTCAAGATTATACGCTTACGGTAAAGCAAAGTAATATATCTGATATTTCAATTGATAAGTTAGCAAATTCTACCAGTCCTAGTGATGTAAAAGATGGTTTTATAACACTTGTACAGACAGGCAGCAAAAATAAGAAGGGCAAAGATACTGCATATATTGGAACTGGTGTTGATTATGTAGCTAAGCCTGCAGAAACTAAATATGCAGATGCAATTGGCTGGACAATCAGCGGTGCGGCTGCAACAATTGATGATAATGGCAAACTTACTCCAGTTAAGCCGGGAAAAGCAACTATTTCAGCTAATTATGTAACATTGAACTCTAAGACTGGCAAGGCAAAACTGAATAAGAAAACCGTTGCAGTTACAGTTATTCAGAACGCTACATCTATCGCTTTTGCTAAGGAGCAGACAGTTAAGAATCCTTCTCCGAAAGGAAAGCCACAGGCAGTAACACTTAAAGTTAAGAGCATCGAGCCAAAGAAAGCTACATGTAATGTTGCAAGCTGGAAGATTATGGCATACATTGTAGACAAAGACGGAAAGGTAGTAACTAAAACTGATACGAGTGAATCTTTTGGGCCATCTGTAAAAAATGGAACAGGATATGTGAAGAAGAGTACAAAGAACTCTATTACTGTAAATGTTCCGGGTACAGCTCAGGCAGGTAGCGTAATTAAGGTAGGTGCTTATACAAACGGCGGTGTAGTTGCATATGCATATATCTATGTGACAGACAAGACTACAAAAGTTAAAGTTGAGAATCCTAATACAGAATTTGAACTCGGCAAGACGGCATCTATCGGTAAGGTGATAGTCGAACTTGGTAAAGATGCAAACAAGCAGATTATCACCAAAGAAGCAGCAAATAAAAATACTAATTTTGGCAATGGTGGTACACAAGGCGATACTACAGCTTACATAACTGAGCCAGTTACTTATTCTGTTGACAAAAATTCTGCTAAATTCATCAAGGTAGACCAGAATGGCAATGTGACAGGTATACAGAGAACAGGAAAGAAAACAGCTACTGTTACAATTAAGACAGTATCAGGAAAGTCAGCAAAAGTTAAAATTAAAGTTAAATAAGTTAATGCTCTATGAAATTTATAAGAAGAGTTATCCTTGGGGGTAACTCTTCTTATTTGTAAACGGTGGATAGCATGTACCTATACAAAATCCGAACCATCCTGTATCATAGA
>OFGG01000564.1_pt1 | contig 30981 bp, 25 predicted proteins | sample 1521701 | NCBI WGS metagenome assembly OFGG01 (sample SAMEA3504081, study PRJEB24116) | mouse gut metagenome | biome: mouse gut; feature: mouse-associated habitat; material: faeces | place: Denmark | collected 2011
TAAAAGGGGCGCTTTCTTGCAAAAGTCTATAGTCCTGAAAATTGGGAAACTTTTACTTAAATTATTTTTCAAATATAATTTTATCATCAATAAAATGGGTACACAACATAATATGCTACCGTTCGTGCATGTTGGGCTACCATTCGTGCATAGAGGGATTGAAAAAATTAAATACTCTGTTATATTAAGCACATACCATGGTAAACAAATAAAGTTGCCTGAAATTGTCAGACAATTAAGGAGGGGGTGAAAACGATGGACAATAAACAAGTGAACAAGGCACCCCAGAAAAGTGCCCATCTCGTACTTCAAGCGGTGACAGCTATTGCTCGAAGTAATGCAAATTCATTGTGTCGTGGTTTGTTGTATGAACCAAAAGTACCAACGCAGTTATGCAAAGGTCAACGATGTTATCAAAGTAACCAATTACTCAAGCAGTACTAAACTTGCTTGTTTTTCAAGCCATGAGGCTAGGGAACAGGTAGCGTTGCTAAATATTTAGCAGAAACATTTTAGCCGTAGTGTCAATATTTGGAGAAGTAGCAGCAAGGGAATAATACTCTTGCGACTATTTTTGTTAGGAGGAATGAAATAATGAAACATATTCGATATATAGTAATGGTGTATGTGATGGTAATTTGTATGGTTTTCTATAGCGGGTGTACTAGTAATCATAACTCATCATCAGATTTGAATACAGATAGTGATTCTGAATTATCATCTATAATAAGCAGCGATGATGAACTTATAAAAAAATCAGAAGGAACAATTATGATGGGATTTCAGCCTGCCGATAAGTATGAATATACCTATTCAGGTTCAGAAATGAACGTTCCACTATATGTTGGAACAATGGATAATTCAGAAAATATTGAAGTCGCTGCAATGTTGTTTTTGAATGGAGAGGTTCAGCCATATTCATATACGTTGAATGGAAAAGTAAGTGAAAAACAAATGGTTCATTATTTTACACTAGGTCCAAATGAAACAATTAACTTTACAGCACTTGTCACACCAATATCTGGTGAAAAAGGTGATGTGATAGGTATGCAATTTGCAACTGTTTTTAAATCGGATTATTTACCAGAGCAAGATGGAAATACATCATTCGGAAATTGCGGAAAAATTAATTCTACAATTTGTATCCCTGTAAATATGCAGGCATCAGGCATAAATGAAACAAAAGCAGATATCGTGAAAACTACTATTACTGATATTCCAGAAGAAACGATGGCAATGCTTGAAGGTCTTGTTACAAATGATACCGATAATCCATTGGATTATTCTTCATATCTTAAAATTAAAACAGAAGACAATAGGAATTGCTTGTATTCTGAGAACGGAAAGTTAAACCTTACGTTACAAATATATGGAGGAAAAGAGGTAGCAAAGAAAATTACATTTTTTATAAATAATGAGCCTGTTAAAGTCGACAATTGCGATTATTGTGAAATAAATACTACAACAGATAAAATGACTGTTTTTGATGTGTGTATAGATGTTTCGGAGTATAAGGAACTTTGCTCATTTTATGCAGTTGCTGCGACAAGTGGTGAAGATTATTTGATTCAAGATGATACAACGCAAAGTGAAAGGTGTTTATTAATAAACAAATAGGTGGATTAAGTGAAAAAAATTAGTTTGTTTTTAATATCAATATTTTGCATATGCCTAATTTCCGCTTGTAGTAGCAAAGAGGATTCAATAGAAATTCAGAATACACAAATAAATGATTTTTCTGAAAAGAATACAGAAAATAAGTCAATTGACGATAAAATTTCGTATGTGGATTTAGAATATGACGAGATAAATAAAAACCTAACTCTTTTAGACTTAGGTTTGAATCAGGTATTACAGGAAGTACCAGTTGAAAGTACGGAAACTCTCGACGCATATCAAAAAATTAAAGACGGTTATGCAATAGTCAAATCAACATTTGAAGAAGATGTAGATAATGCAAAACAGGTAAATGGAATTATAATAAGTAAAGGTTCATCTGATTATAAAACTTCCTATGAATTTATTTCATACGATGAAAAATTGCAGGAAAAGAATGTAATTGACTTGAAAAGTATGATTTCAGAGGAACTGATGACAGAAATTCAAGAGAGTCAGCCAGAACCTAAGATTGATCCTTTAGGTCATCATATTGCATGGAGTACAATAAATGGAATATATGTCCTTAATGTTGAAAGTGGAGAACAAAAAGTTCATGAAATTGAAGAGGATGGTTTCTCTGGATATGAGATTGCTTTTATTGATGAAAATAAGGTAGGATTTTATCAACAGAAAGGAGAAACGACAGTAACTACAAGATATGGATATTGGGATTTGAGTACTGATCAGATAGTTTATGAAGAAGAGGACGATTATAGTCCAAGTCAAATTCGTGTGTCGGGAGAGTGTCTTGTGCTAAATGATAGTGAAGATCCGGCAACACATAGTTCAAGTGGAAAGGTAGTTATATATGATTGCCAAAAGAATCAATCTAACGTATTTCTTGTGGACAATACAGAAAGTACATTTGCTACTGTCACAAGTGACGGAGCATATCTGATTGTGTATGTCTGCTTAGACAATGAATTGATGAAGCACAGGGTACGGATATATCAATTGTCAAGTAAAGAGTGCGTAAACGAAATTCCGTTCTCAACAGAGAAAGGTGTTAGGTTTTACGATTTCTGTAATTCTGAAAACGATTATCTGTTGATAGGAAACGGAGATGCTGGAAAGGTGGTTTATCATGTATTTGCAGCTAAATAACATTTCAAAGAAATATGGGAATTTTAATGCACTTAAATCAGTTAATATGACCTTTGAAAATGGAATATATGGTTTGTTGGGGGCAAACGGAGCAGGAAAAACTACATTGATCAATATTTTGATTGGTGCCTTAAATGCCACGGACGGAGAAATATTTTTAGATGGAACTAATATAAAAAGTTTAGGAACTGACTATCTGAAATTAATTGGTTTTATGCCTCAATATCCGAAATTTTATCCCAATTATAAAGTGGATGAATTTTTGGAATATATGTGCTGCATAAAAGAAATTAAGAAGGCCGAGCGAAAACGCAGGATTAAGGAGGTACTTGAAGCAGTTAATCTCGCAGAACAGAAAAAGAAAAAAATAAAAGAATTATCCGGTGGAATGAGACAACGTTTGGGAATTGCACAGGCACTATTAAACGAGCCAAGAATATTGATATTAGACGAGCCTACGGCTGGTCTTGATCCTGGAGAGCGAATTCGATTTCGTAATATCATTACAGAAATTGCAAAAGATCGAATGATCCTTATCGCAACCCATATTGTTTCTGATGTTGAATACATAGCAAATCATATTATTATGCTGCAAAAAGGGAATGTTATTTGTGAGGGAACGGCAGATGCATTGAGAAATGGTATCAAAGGGCAAGTATTTTCACTATGCGTAAGTGAAGAACAATCAAAGGATATACAAAAAGCGTATTTGGTATCAAACATGAAAAGAGAAAATGATGGAGTTTATTTGAGAGTGATTAGTGATCATGCTCCAGAAGGGGCTAAAATAGTTGAACCGCAGTTAGAGGAAGTATTCTTGTCAATTTTTAAGAAAGAAAGTGATATTCATGAAAATACTATACTTTGAGCTTCGAAAAGAATTTATCAGAAAGTCATTTTTTTTCATGATGATCATTCTGGTTATAATCAATTTCTTTTGGTTGGAATGGGATTATCATACAAATGGTGGATTCACAGAAGATTATGTAAAAGTAAATGCGTCAGAAAAAGAAAATAAATATTATGAAGAATTACATCAATATTTGGATGGAAAGTTAAATGCTGAAAAAGTATCCTATGTATCCGAAGAATACCAAAGGTATCATAATTTAGTAAGTGGTGATTATAGCACTGAATATGACTCAAGTATGCATACAGGATATGCATTTGGAGATTACAGCCTCTTAACAGTCCACTTTTATAATCCAATCAAGTATCTTATTACATATAAGGAATTGAATGATGGGTTACTTGAAAAAGCAGAGGAAAATATTCGCTTTTTTTCAGATAAAAATAATAAATACGAAGTTGAAAAAAATTCATTCATTTTGGAACATTATAAAAATAGAAATCCATTATATTTTTATGAGACAGGAGGATGGAAACATTTATTATCTTATGACAAATCCGATCTGTTTATCTTGGTGTTGCTAATTGTAGGAATTATTCCAACCTTTTCCAAAGAGAAAAAGAATGCGATGGAAATTATTCAAATTACATCTGCTTATGGACGGAAACTGTATATTCCAATAAAATTGATAGCACATATCTTTGTGGCTGTCTGGCTTGAATTACTATTTGGGATTATCAATTATGTAGTGATTCATATGCAGTATGGGCTAAGTGGAACAAAAATGATGCTGTATTCTATCAATGAATATAGATATACACCGCTTAATATATCTGTAATTGAATTCTATTTACTAGAGGTCTTGTCTAAGTGTATTGGCTTTGCGATTATAGCAGTCATATTGACAATGATTGCCAGACTGATAAAAAATACTTATGCAGCGTTTATTGCGATGATTGGGTATACATCAGTTTTTCTATATTTTAGTGGATTTAATAGTGGAATCACTTTTGTGGAAAATGTTTTGACATTAATCAGTCCATTTTCACTTCTGAAATTAGGAGAACTGGCAACATCGTTAAAAGAAATAAAATTTTGTGGACATTTTATGACATTTCATAGTTTCTTGTATGGTGTACAAGCTACACTAATAGTGATTCTGCTTTGTACCATGCTTGTAATAGAAAAGAGGGGAAAGTGATTTCATGATTCGATCTGAGTTATATAAAGTATTTATAAAACAGCATTTGATTTTATTTCTTTTTGTGTTTCTTTTTCTAAATGCAGCATATCATATTGTTACTGGTTATGATACGACAACGGTAATTCGCAACTCAGAATCATATTATACTTCTTTTTTTGATAAGTATGAAGGAAAAATCACAACGGAGAAGACCACACAGATCAAAGAAGAATATAAAAAACTAGAAAAAGATACTGTAAATATGTTATCTAACAAGCTTGAAAAGCAGGCTTTTGAATCTTTTTACCATGTTTATCTATATGAATCGGATTCAGGAAGCGGATATCTGACGGATACAAGGGGATGGGAGTCGATTCTTTGCCATGATAATATTAACTATTTATTAGCTGTTTTTGTGGTTTTACTTGGCGTAATGTTGTTTAGTGTAGAATATGAAAATGAGATGAATATTATGATTGTATCAACATGTGGAAGAAATAGACTGACGGGATGTAAGATTTTTATCGGAATTGCAGGTGCTATTATTTCTGCTAGTTTATTTCAGATAGTACACATCATGTATTTGGTGTCTACAATTGGACTACATCATGCGGATTATCCTTTAAATACAATCGAATTTTATGAAAATTCACGTTATGGAATATCACTAGGAACTGCTCTGCTTTTTAAATTTATAGTAACAATATTAGGATGTATGTTACTTGTAAGCTTTGCAATGTTAATGACAGTTTTACTTAAAAGAAGAGAAATTTGTATGGTATTAGCAGTTCTTTTGGTAATATTACCGAGAATGATTTTTTCAAATAGTTCGATACTGTATAGAATTCCTTGGATTACACCGCTTCTTTCAGCTAATGGGTTCTTTTGGCCAGATAGATATACACATCAGATCATAGATAATCAATTAAAAAAGGTGATTGTTTTTCAAGCAATCGAGACGAAAACAATGTTGATCGTATTGTCTATGGATATATTTTTGATAGTGCTTTCTTCTTACATTGTATTTGGTAAATTTTCAAATCACAGAAAAAGCAAATATATAATAATGACTTCAAAGATTTTGCCTTGCTTACTCATATGTTTTTGTTTGACGGGATGTGGAGAGATAAGTGAGGATAAAGAAGTTATCATTGATGGTACGCTCAATGCGCAGATTAATATGACCATTGGTGGAAATATGTATTATATTGACCAGAATGAAAATCTGGTATATTGTGAAGATGCGAAAAATAATATTATTGCAATAACACGAAATATAATTCCACTTCAACAAAGGATTACTAACATTTTTGTAGATGCTCATTACTGTTATTATCTTTTGGAAGATGATAATAGTTCAAATATTATTGTACGCAGCGTTGATTTAGAGTCTTTTGAAGATAAATTAGTATACAGTGCAGGAAGCGATAACACAGAGGATTTTTATGGATTAAGAAAAGATGAATCTAACGATGCTGATGAAATTTTAAAAAATATTGCTACTGTAAATTGGTTTATTGTTACAGATAAAGTTATTTATTATCAGAAAAACAGTGCTATCTATAAATGCTCAAAAATAAGTGGTAAACAAGAGATTATTGCTGAAGCTGTTTCGGACGATGAGGTGCAATATCTAAAGGGCGTGTTACATTATACAGATGCACATGGTAAAAAAACTAGTTATAATGAAAGTGCCAAGTAAAATCTTTGTATCCAAGAATAAGACGATACACTATGTACTCTATTAAAAAGGGTGTTGATCAAAACACCCTCTTCATATAATGTTAAATGAATATCATTAGAATATTGTATCTATATCAACTGCACTTACCCAATCTTGCATCTCATGATTTAAATACAAGCGAGCATATTCTAGCGGCTTGTCAATTGCAAGAGCATCTAGCAATCTCTGAGAGTTTGGTGTAGTAATCAATCCATCTTCTGCCTTGCCACAGTCAATCCGAAGAATGAACCATTGTAATAATTGATGTCTATGGAGTTGTGAAATTGATTGTATTCAGCGTGTACGATATTCATATCTGTGTTATCCTTTCCTTTATCCGTTGTAGCTTTGATAATCTGTTATAGTAAAAGCATTTCCATCAGTTCCAGCCGACTTATGTGATTTATATAATGTTATTAGCTGTTACCGAATTTTACTTCCCTTATTTTTGCCCTTATGAGGTGTCGTAACACAAGGGAAAAGGATATAACATAAGGGAAAGTCTAAGGGAAACCTCACTTACCAAAACTGTAGGAAAATCAAGGCATTGCGGATTTTATTGTAACACTTTATAATACGAATTAGGTGTTAAAGAATTGTAGGTATCAAAATTTCAATTTGTTGGAACAATTCATTATCTACAGATACGGTATATCGTGGTCTATCAGTAGCCATGTTCATCACCTCAGTCGTGATTATACACCAGTGAACCAGAGATGTAAAGAACTAATCTTAAAAAACACTTGACAGTGAATTGGTGAATCACTGAACCAGGTTGAGGAAAAAATATATAAAAGAAAGGAAATGGTGAAAAAGGAATTTTCAAGAAAGTTCGTCAGCGAGTGCAGAGAGCATTCCACCTACCTGAAGCATGTGGCGGCCCCGCTCTTCCGGAAGAGCTTCACGCTGTCCGGGGCAAAGGCGCAGGGGGAGATTGTCCTCTGCGGCCTGGGCTTCTACGACCTGTTCGTGAACGGCCGGAAAATCACGAAAGGCTTCCTGGCCCCCTATATCTCCAACACGGACCACATCGCCTACTACGACAGATATGACATCGCCCCCTATCTGCGCCAGGGCGAGAACGTCATCGGCATCATGCTGGGGGACGGGTTCCAGAACGCGAAGACAAGAGTGTGGGACTTCATGGACAATGTGTTCAACGCCGCGCCCAAGCTTGCGCTGAGCGTTTCGCTTAAGGACGGGGCGGAGGAGCTGCGCTTCGATGCCACGGACTTCCTGTGCAGGAAAGGCCCCGTCTGGTTCAACGACCTGCGCTCCGGCGTGTTCTATGACAGGCGGCAGGAGCCTGCGGGCTGGACGGAGCCGGGGTTCGTGGAGGACGGGGAGTGGCATGGGCCGATCGCGGCGGAGCGTCCCCGGGGGGAGGCCAGGCTATGCAATGCGGACAACATCGTCGTCACAAAGGAAATCGCCCCGGTAAAGATCTGTCCCGGTGAGATGGCGCCCTACGGGCCGAGGCCGGATGTCTATGACGGCCTGTTCGGGCAGGATACCCCGGAGAAAGCGCCGCAGCGAAGCGGCGGATATATCTATGACTTCGGCGAGAACAACGTGGGCATCTTCCGCCTGAAGATCAAAGGCACGCCCGGGCAGCGCATAGACATCCAGTGCAGCGAGGAGCTGCTGGATGGGAAAGTGGACTACAGCAACATCAATTTCTATCCGGACGGCTACGCCCAGCGCGACATCTATATCCTGGGCAGCGAGGAAGAGGAGATATTCGAGCCCATGTTCACCTACCATGGCTTCCGCTACCTCTATGTCTCCGGCATCACGAAGGAGCAGGCCACAGAGGGCCTCCTGACCTACCTTGTCATGAGCTCCGACCTGGAGGAGCGGGGGAGCTTTGCCTGCTCCGACGAGACGGCCAACAAGATATGTGAGATAGGGCGGCGCAGCGACCTGTCCAATTTCTACTATTTCCCCACGGACTGCCCCCACAGGGAGAAGAACGGCTGGACCGGGGACGTGGCTGCTTCCGCGGAGCATGTCATGATGACGCTGGGAGCGGAGGAGAGCTACAGGGAGTGGCTGAACAATATCCGGCTCTCCCAGCACCCGGACGGGATGCTGCCCGGCATCGTGCCCACGGATACCTGGGGCTATGAGTGGGGGAACGGACCGGCCTGGGACCGCGTCCTGTTCGAAATTCCATATAGGGTTTATCAGTACAGAGGGGATACGGAAATCATCCGGGAGAACGCCCATGCCATGCTGCGCTATCTGGAGTACATCAGCCGGCGCAGGGACGAAAAGGGCATCGTGGCCGTGGGCCTGGGCGACTGGGTGCCGGTGGACAGGGGTGCCGGAGACTACGAGGTTCCCCTGGGCTTTACGGATACGGTGATGGTGTACGACATGTGCCGCAAGGGCCGGGAGATGTTCGAGGCCGTGGGACTGGGGCTCCACGGGGCTTTCGCCAGGCAGCTGGGGAAGGAAGTGCTGGAGGCGATCCGCAGCCGGTACATCGACTTCGGCACCATGACCGTAAAGGGGGATTGCCAGACCGGCCAGGCCCTGGCAATCCACCACGATATCTTCACCGACGGGGAGAAGCCGGAGGCGTTCCGCAGGCTGGTGGAGATCGTGCACCGGGACGGGGACAAGGTGACATGCGGCTTCCTGGGCCTGCGGGTAATCTACCATGTGCTGGCCCGGTTCGGGGAGGCAGAGCTGGCCTACCGGATGGTCACAGGCAGGGAATACCCTTCCTACGGATACTTCATAGAGCGCGGCGACACCACGGTGCCGGAGCAGTTCCTTCCGGATGGGAAGAGGCGCATGAGCTCCCAGAACCATCATTTCCTGGCCGATGTGTCCCAGTGGTACATCCGCTATCCCGGCGGCATCAACGTGAGAAGCAGCAGGGAGGTGTCCATACGCCCGAAGTTCATAGAGAGCCTGACCTTTGCGAAGGCCCGCCATGTGCTGCCGGAGGGAGAGGTGGCGGTGGCCTGGAGGCGGGAGGTCGACAGGATACTTCTGGAAGTGGCCTGCCCGGACAGCGTGTCCTGCGAGATTCTGCTGGAGGATGGCTGGTGGTTCCGGGAGGAGAGGAAAGCCTATCTGGAAAAAGGCGCGGGGCGCTACGAAATCGTCTGGAAGACGGCTTCCGCGCAGTGATAGATAAAAGACATTTCATAAGGAAATACAAAAGCCCCGCTCCATAGCGCCGTAAGCGCCAGGGGGCGGAGCTTGCGTCCTCAATATTCCGTAGTATACACCGAAATCCCGCTGCTCTCCGGCAGGTTCTCCAGGATGGTGTTCTGCCCGCACCACACCGCCTGGAAATCGTTCAAACCCTCCAGGGGCTTTAAGCTGGTGACATTGTTGTCCGTGATGTTCAGGTACTGGAGCTTTGGCAGGCCCGCCACGAATTCGATGCTGTCTATTCCAGTGGACTCCAGATGCAGCTCCGTCAGGTTCGGAAAATGGCTGAACATGTCGTAGTGCTCCGACAGCTTCACCCTGTCCCCGTTATTGTAGGTGGGGTCATGGAGGATGGAGATGTCGTTCATGGACAGAATCTCCAGGGTCTCGTTGGTGGGGATGGCGGCGAAGTCCATGCCTACCTGGCAGTCGTCCAGATACAGATACTGCAATGTAGGGATGCCGAATATCTCCTCCACATTTCCGAAGACGGACGTGCCGTCAAGGCTCAGTAAGGTCAGCTTCGGCAGATGGGTCAGGGGCTCCAGGGAGCTGGTATAGGAGGAGAAATCATTGATGTACAGCACCTGGATCTCCGGCAGGGAGGCGAATATATCCAGGGAATCCCCGCTGCAGTCCTCCAGGGAGAGGTAGGCCAGGCCCACCGCGTCCTTTACGGGGGACACGTCGCGCACGCCCTTCAGCGCCAGGGTCTGGAGGTCCGTCAGGCTGGCAAAGGAGGGCATGATGCCATTGTAGTTTCCGCTCATCTCCAGGGCCAGCTCCTTTAACAGCGTCAAACTGCCGATGACGGAATAGTCCGTGGTGTTATAGGAGCCGTCCAGGTACAGATACAGGTACTCCAGCTGCGGGCAGTCCCCCAGGGCGTCCACGCTGGATATCTGGGTGCTCTCTATGGTCAGGTTGGTCAGCGCCGGCATGTTCCTGACGAAATCGATGCTCTTGAGCTGGTCGGACTGGATGCTCAGCTCCTCCAGGCAGGGCAGGGACATCAGCGGGGAGAAGTCCGTGAGCCTGTCGCACCCCGACAGGGCCAGGCCCAGCAGGTCGGGGAACTGCTCCAGGGCGGAGATGTCCTCCAGCCCTGCATAGTCCGCCTTCAGGTACATGAGGTTGGGGAAAGCGTCCAGCCCCGACAGGCTGGAGGCAAGGAAGGAATCGTATACGCCCAGCTCCGTGATGGATTCCGGATGGGGGACGATGGAGGCCATCTCGGTGATGCTGTTCTCGGCGTAAAGGCCGGTGAGGGATTCCAGGCCCCTCAGGTCCCCTTTCGAAAGGGAATCGTCGATGGAGATCCACTCCAGCCCGGTAAAGCAGGACAGGTCGGAGAGCTCCAGCCCCGCGTCGGTCTCATAGGTGGCGGTATCGGCCTCGCCGCCGTTCAGTTGAAAGGTGATGCTCCTCTCGTCACGGTCGATCTGCAGCGCGGTGAGGCTGGCGAGCTCCTCCGCCGTGATGGTGTCGCAGGGTTTGTCCCAGATGTATTCCGCCACGGAACGGAAGAAGCTGGACTGGGGGGTTATGGGACCGGAGCCGACAGCTTCTCTGGTGGGCGCATCCGTCTCCTTCGAAGCCTGGGAGGAGCTGGCCCGGGCATTGGAGCTGGCGTAGCTGTCGGCCCTGCTGTCCGGGTGCGGGAACATGTCCTGAAAGAAGCCGGATTTCAACATGACGATGAGGGCGAACAGAGCCACGCAGACGACGCCCACCAGCACCCCTATCACGATTGCCACGGTGGGATTGTGCTCCGCGGGCCTCCCGGGGGAGGAAGGGACGTAGACGGTGGGCCTCCCGGAATAGCCGGACTGTCCGGAGGAGACGTAGCGGCTGCTCCGGCTGCCTGCGGTATTGCTGTCGTGCTGGGGAAAGGAAACGCCCTCAGAGGCGCTCTGTTCCTCCGTGCTTCTGACATAGTAGCCGCACTCCTTGCAGGTCATCCGCCCGCCTATCATTTTCAGCTTCGTGCCGCACATGGGGCACTTGGTAATTTCGTTTGCCATATGGATTCTATCCTCATTTCTATATAAACGGCATTTATACTGCACACCGGTCAAATTTGCAGTACGACCCGACTGCAGACCGCCAACCAAGTGCTTTCCCGAGTACACCACTGTAAATCCTGGCGGTCTGCAGTATAATTCTTACCGGTCGCATAGCACAGCCAGTCATGCCGTTTATCTGTTTTTTTGGTAAAATTTAATCGCTACATATATATGTAATATTAGGCTGTAATCTTTCCTCCGCCCTGTCCTGGCGCGGACATCAGGCCCTGCTCGCCCGGGAATGAATGCACCGCTAGATCCGCCAGTCGCAGGCGTCCTCCAGGACAGAGCAGAAGCGCTCCAGCCCTTCCTGGTCTTCCCGGGCGAAGCGCCCGCAGAGGGGGCTGTCGATATCCAGCACGGCCGTCAGCCGTCCAGCATGGTGGACAGGGACTACAATCTCCGAGCGGGAGGCGGCATCGCAGGCGATATGCCCCGGGAACGCGTGCACATCGGGGACCAGGATCGCAGCATCTCCCGCCGCCGCGTTTCCGCACACCCCTTTTCCGAAGTCGATGCGGATGCAGGCGGGCTTCCCCTGGAAGGGGCCTAAGACCAGCTGGCCCTCCCTCACCAGGTAGAAGCCTGCCCAGTTGATGTCGCTTAAGCTCATGTACAGCAGGGCGGAGGCGTTGGCCAGGTTCGCGATGGTGTCGCGCTCCGTGCGGGTCATGGAAGCAAGCTGCTCCCGGAGCAGGGAATAGTCAGTCATTTTCTGTATCCTCCACAGTAATCTTGATACGCATCTTCTCCGGCATCAGGCCGTCGTCCACCGCGAAGACGATGTAGTGTTCGCCCTTCTGGCTGCCGGTGGGCGTCCAGAGGAACTCTGTGTCGTCCGGGTTCAGCCGCGCGCCCTCCGGCAGGTTCTCACAGGTTATCTGCAGAGGCGAGGCCACGCCCTTCACGCTGTAATTGGGCAGCAGAATCTGGCCGTTGTACAGCCTGGTACCGGTGGCCTCCTCGGACACATCGCTGGCAGGGTTGCGCACGGATAGACGGATGCGGCAGAGCTCTCCGGCCCGGATTCGGACAGGGGCCACGGGCTGGATATAGGGCCGGTACACAGTCAGGGGCAGAGGATAGTTGTCGGTCTCCACCTCATAATGATATCCGGTCTCCTGACAGGGCGCTGTGGGCAGGGGATAGAGGCTGTCCTGGGGAGTGCCGGGGGCGGGGGCATTGATCTCCACCTGCTTGACGCAGTCGGACTTGGCGTGAAGCGTCCTGGGCTGGCCGTCCTTTGTTCCGTCCCACAGGACCAAGGGCCTGTGGATTTCCAGCCCTGTGACTTCGGTGGTGAAATAGGGCTGCTCCGGCACGTCCTCCGCATTGGTATGCCGTCTGTAATGATCGGTGACGGCGGCGATAGGAGCCATGTCCCGGGCACAGTGGGCCTCCATCCCGTCCACGCAGACATCCTTTACGTCATCGAAGACGCAGACATGCCTGCCGTCGGGCACCTTGCAGGAAAAACGGATATTCTTAAGGGTCAGGCCGTCCACATGCTTGGCAAAGAGGCCGTAGGCGGGCAGGATCCCCCAGGTGCTGGGCTCCGGATAGGCCCCCGGCAGCTCCGGTACGTTATAGGGATTCCCCCGCCAGCAGTTCTCCCGGGCATCCCAGTCTGCCCGGGGCAGCAGGCCTTCGCCTCTGGAGAAGAAGGTGTTCACCAGCCAGGGGAGATTCTGGACGCGCTCCTTCGTGTGGAACTGGGAGAACTTCCACTCCGTGTTCAACTGCCTCTGTTCCACGGCGTGCTCCATGGTCAGGCCGCCTCTGTACTCCACGGAGATATTCTCCAAAACGATATTTTTTATATGGGAATCCGTCAGCCCCATCAGCAGGATAGGGTAGCGGGGATCCGCGTTGGTGACGGTGACGTTGCGGATCAGTACATTACTCACGGTGGCCATGGTGGCGGATCCGATGGCATTGGCATATAAGGGCAGGTCGGTATCCTTCAGCTCTCTGGAGAAATCAGCCACATAAGCGCCGTGGGCCTCCGGATGCAGAGCACCGTGATTCTGGCGGGAGCTTCCCTGGCTGGAGGTGTTCTTCTGGGCGTAGCTCTCGGACTGCCAGACCCTGAGATAGTAATGCCCGTCTAACTCTTCGTAATTGGCCGGATTGCACGCCACCGGATTGTGGGGATCCACGATTTCAAAGGAGGAATGCCCGTCCACGGTGACGGTCTTCGTCCGGTTATAGTGAGGGGCATAGCGCCTGGCGGGATAGCAGTGGTAGGCCCTCTCGTTGGGCAGCACCCAGTTCCTGTCGTCCAGGCGCACATTGGTGTCCAGGGCCGGATAGGCCGAGGAGGAGGCATTTCCCGTCACGGGGAACCTGGCCCTGTCTCCGGCCCGCAGGAAGATGGGGGAGCTGGACACATTGTCCAGGACGCAGTCCTCGAAGATGACATTGGTCAGGGAGGAGCAGTCCACGGACTCCATGCAGAAGCCTCTGGACCTCTCGAACCGCACCCGCCTGATCGTCACCAGATGGTAGCCGCAGGTGGCCTCCGTGCCGAACTTCAGCCGTCCGGTGGGGCCGCAGCGGTCCACGGCAATCAGCTTGTCCCTTGTGTACTCCCCGGCGTATACGCTGCCCGCGTCGTAGCCGCATACGGTGCAGTCCTCTATGAGCACGTTCTGGAGGGGCTCGAAGATGCCCGCCCCGAAGGAGGCCTTCAGGCACAGGCTCTCGTCGGTGAGGGAGTTGCAGATGGTGTGCCGCACCGTCACGTCCCGGCAGCAGTCGATGTCGAAGGCGTCCCTAATGGTGTCCACCAGGATGTGGTCCACGTACAGGTTCCGGCACCCCTCCGCGATGATGGCGAAATGCCCGCCGATGGTGACGGAGAAATCCTCCAGGACCACGTTTTCACAGCGGACGAGAGCGATTCCCTTATTGCCGAACCACTCCTCCTGATGGCCCTTTGCCTCCCTTGACATGGGTTCCTGGGGATCCCCGCCCTGAAGCACATGCTCCAGGATGCCGCTTTTCTCATCGAAGCGCCCTCCGGTGATCAGGCCCCTGCCGGAGATCATGATATTCTCCAGGTCGGATCCGTAGATCAGGCTGTTGGAGAAGTAGGAATGCCCATGGTCCTGGAGGCCCACGTAGCGGTTCACCTCGGGCTCCTTATAATTGCCGCCCTCGCCGGGCGCAGCCTGGCGGGAATGGGGATTGTCGGTCCTGGCGGCCGATACCACTGCGCCTTCCGAGAGATAGAGATTCACATTGCTTTTCAGGAGGATGGTATAGGTGTGGAAGGTTCCCTTCGGGAAGACTACAGTCCCGCCTTCCATTGCGGCAGCCTGTATGGCGCTGTTGATGGCCTGGGTGTTCACGGCCGGGGCGGCATCTTCGCCGGCGCCGAAGTCGGTGATGAGGAAAGACCTATGCTTTAACAGGTTCCTGGGGCGGATAGAGGCGCCCGTGGCCTCTGGTATTGTGTAGGATGACATTTGTGTTATTGCTCCTTTGATAAATGAACCCGGTTGACTGTATCTTCTACATCCAATTATACTATATTTTTCAAAAAATACTAGTTTTTCTATTGACATTTCTTTGGGAAAGCGCTATTATTCAAAATAATTTGATTATCAAATATTTTGAAAGTCAAATAACTTGAATTGCAAACTATATCTTGCGGTAATGAAAACTATGTAAAAGGAAAAGGAGAACCGGCTATGTTTGAGAAACTGAAAGAAATCATCGAGGAGAAGCTGAACGCGGAAGGGGCGGCGATCACGGAGGAGACCAGCTTTAAGGAAGATTTGGACGCGGATTCCCTGGATCTGTTCGAGCTGGTGATGGCGCTGGAGGACGAATTCGATGTGGAGATTCCCTCCGAGGAGCTGGAGAAGCTGGCTACGGTGAAGGACGTGATGGACTATCTGGCGGCCAAGGGCATCGAGATGTAAGGATGCCCCGCAGCGCGGATATTTGGAGAGTCATGGAATAGGCTTTCGGAATCTCTGGAAGCAGACTCCGGCATGGGAGTAGGACGGCGCCTGGAAAAATGGGGGAGCCGCCCCAAAGGAATTAAGGAAAGCCGCGTAATATGCTGTCTGGAGATTCCGAGAGGATATTGGAAAGAAACGGTGAGAATGTGGGGACGGGAATGAAGACTAGGATAACGGAACTTCTGGGAACGGAATATCCCCTGATCCAGGGGGGCATGGCATGGATAGCGGAGTGCCGTCTGGCCGCCGCGGTGTCCGAGGCGGGCGGCTTCGGCATCATCGGCGCGGGGGCGGCTCCAGCGCAGTTCGTCCGGGAGCAGATACGGCAGTGCAGGGCCATGACGGATAAGCCCTTCGGCGTGAACATCATGCTGATGAACCCGGAGGCGGACGCCATCGCCCGGGTGGTGGCCCAGGAGGGCGTGAAAGCAGTGACCACCGGCGCGGGGAATCCGGGCAGATACATGGCGGACTGGAAGGCCGCCGGGGTGAAGGTGGTCCCGGTGGTGGCCAGCGTGGCCATGGCAAGGATGATGGAGCGCGCCGGGGCGGATGCCGTGGTGGCGGAGGGGACGGAGGCCGGCGGACATATCGGATCCACCACCACCATGGCGCTGGTGCCCCAGGTGGCGGACGCGGTGGAGATCCCTGTGATCGCCGCCGGGGGAATCGGGGACGGAAGAGGCTTTGCCGCGGCGTTCATGCTGGGCGCGGAGGCGGTACAGATGGGCACCCGTTTCCTGGTGGCGAAGGAGTCCATCGCCCATGAGGCGTACAAGAAGAAGGTCATTGCCGCAAAGGACATCGATTCCGAGGTCACGGGCATGAGCCACGGCCACCCCGTGCGCCAGCTGCGCAACCGGATGACCAGGGAATACCTGAAGCTGGAGAAGGAGGGCGCCTCTTTCGAAGAGCTGGAGCAGCTCACCGTGGGAGCGCTGCGCAGGGCCGTGCTGGAGGGCGATGCCGTGAACGGCACGCTGATGGCAGGGCAGATCGCAGGGCTGGTGAGCAGGGAGCAGACCTGCCGGGAGATCATAGAGGAAGTCATGGGACAGGCGGCGGATTTGCTGCAGGGCCGCGGGGCGTGAGGGCTTCCGGCGGGAGCCTGGGCGACAGTATATGTAAAAACGTTTACTTATCGATGATATAATAATTATTTGGATAGAGGGATTGAAATGGGAAAGACAGCGTTTATTTTTCCGGGACAGGGAGCCCAGTATTGCGGGATGGGAAAGGATTTCTTCCAGGCCTTTCCCACAGCCAGGAGCGTGTACGCCACAGCCGGGGAGGCCGCGGGCCTGGACGTGGGGGAGCTCTGCTTTACGGAGAACGAGAGCCTGAACATCACGGAATACACCCAGATCGCCATGCTGGCCACGGAGGTGGCGATCCTGAAGGTACTGGAGGAGAAGGGACTTCGGGCGGACTGCACCGCGGGCCTGAGCCTGGGGGAGTACGGGGCGCTGGCGGCTGCCGGAGTCATGGAGCTTGCACCGTTGTTCCGGCTGATCCGCTGCCGCGGCATCTTCATGCAGGAGGCCTATCCGGTGGGCGGCGCCATGGCGGCGGTGCTGGGGCTGGACGCTGACAGGATACGCCAGGTCTGCGCCGGGACTGCGGGAGTGGTATCGATCGCCAACGACAACTGCCCGGGACAGATCGTCATCACGGGGGAGGCCCCGGCAGTGGAGGCGGCCTGTGAGACGCTGAAAGCGGCAGGCGCCAAGCGGTGCGTCCCCCTGAACGTCAGCGGCCCCTTCCATTCGCCTCTCCTGGCGGAGGCGGGGAAGAAGCTGGCGGCGGAGCTGGAGGGCGTTTCCGTGGAAGCCCCCCGCATCCCCTACATCTGCAATGTGGAGGCGGACTATGTGACGGACAGCGCCCGGATCAAGGAGCTCCTGGCCAGGCAGGTATCCTCCACGGTGAGATGGCGGGAGACCATGGAGCGGATGCTTGCGGACGGGGTGGACACCTTCGTGGAAATCGGGCCCGGGCGGACGCTGGCAGGGTTCCTGCGGAAGATGAGCCGGGACGTGAAGGTGCTGAACGTGGCCAAGGTGGAGGATATGGACGCGGCGCTGGCCTAAGGGGCCGGCAAAAGCGGAGGGCATCTGCCCTGACCGGGTTCCCGCTGCCGGGCTTACGGGACGGGAATCCGGAGAGCGTTTCGGTGGGAATAGCGTTTCTGAGGGATATAAAAGAGGCCCGGGCCGTCTGATAGGACCGGCGGCCGGGCAGAATGAGGGACAGAGAAAATGGTAGAAGAAAAGATTCCGGCTTCCGGCAGGGAGCTGGCAGGCAAGGTGGCCCTGGTGACGGGAGCCAGCCGGGGCATCGGCAGGGCCATCGCGCTTACGCTGGCCGGACAGGGAGCCACGGTGCTGGTGAATTACAATGGCTCCAGGCAGAGCGCCCTGGAGGTGGTGTCGCAGATCGAGGCGGCGGGCGGGGCGGCCCGGGCCATAGGCTGCGACGTGTCCGACTTCGGGGCCTGCGGCCGGATGGTGGAGGAAATCGTGGCGGACTACGGTCATGTAGATATCCTGGTGAACAATGCCGGGGTGACAAGGGACAATCTGGTGGCGCGCATGTCCGAGGAGGACTACGACCATGTAATGGATATCAACCTGAAAGGCGCGTTCCACACCATCCGCCATCTGACCAGATATTTCCTGAAACAGAGAAAGGGCAAGATCGTCAACATCTCCTCCGTGTCCGGCGTGGCTGGAAATGCGGGCCAGGCCAACTACGCCGCGTCCAAGGCGGGGCTGATCGGGCTGACGAAGAGCGTGGCCAAGGAGCTGGCGGGCAGGAACATCTGCGTCAATGCCGTGGCGCCGGGCTTCATCGAGACGGAGATGACCCAGGCGCTGCCCCAGAAGGCAAGGGAAGCGGCCGTGGCCTCGATTCCCATGGGCAGGATGGGAAGCCCCCGGGACGTAGCCGAGCTGGTGGCCTTTTTGGCAGGGGACAGGTCGGACTATATCACCGGGCAGGTCATATGCGTGGACGGCGGAATAGTGTGAGGAGAAGTTTCAAGCGGTCCGAAGAAGGCCCGCCGAGGATTTCCGGATTCAGGGCATATTATCGTGATTTGGAGGGTATGGCATGAGGAGAAGAGTAGTAGTGACAGGGATGGGGGCCATCACCCCTATCGGCAATGGCGTGGAGAACTTCTGGCAGGGCATCCGGCAGGAGCGCATCGGCTTCGGGCCCATTACCAGGTTCGATGCCGGGGGCTATAAATGCAGCCTGGCGGCGGAGGTGAAGGACTTCGATCCGGAGCGCTATATGGACAAGAAGGCGGCCAGGCGCATGGAGCTTTTCTGCCAGTACGCGGTGGCGGCGGCAGGGGAGGCCCTGGCGGACGCGGCGCTGGACATGGAGAAGGAGGACGCCTACCGGGTGGGATGCTTCGTGGGCAGCGGCGTGGGCAGCCTGCAGGCCATGGAGCGGGAGTGCGGCAGGCTTTCCGAGAAAGGCCCCTCCAGGGTAGGCCCTCTGTTCGTGCCGCTGATGATATCCAACATGGCGGCGGGCAATGTGAGCATCGCCTACGGCCTGAAAGGCAAGAGCCTGAATGTGGCCACGGCCTGCGCCACGGGCACCAATTCCATCGGGGAGGCCTTCCGCTCCATCCAGTACGGGGAGACGGACGCCTGCGTGGCCGGGGGAACCGAGGCGGCGGTATGCCCGATCGGAATCGCCGGGTTTGCCGCGCTGAACGCTCTGTCCGCCAGCACGGATCCCCTGAGGTGCTCCATCCCCTTTGACAGGGACAGGAGCGGCTTCGTCATGGGCGAGGGCGCAGGCATCGTGGTGCTGGAGGAGCTGGAGCACGCAAGGAGGAGAGGCGCGCGGATCTACGCGGAGGTGCTGGGATACGGCTGCACATCCGACGCGTACCACATCACTTCCCCCGCAGAGGACGGTGCGGGCGCGGCGGCGGCCATGAAGAACGCCCTGGCGGACGGCGGCGTGGAGCCCGAGGCGCTGGGCTATATCAATGCCCACGGCACTTCCACCCACCACAACGATCTCTTCGAGACCAGGGCCATCAAGCTCGCCTTCGGTGACCACGCGAAAAGGCTCCGTATCAATTCCACTAAATCCATGATAGGGCATCTGCTGGGAGCCGCCGGGGCGGTGGAGTTCATCGCCTGCGTGAAGGAGATCCAGGAGGGATTCCTCCACAGGACAGTGGGCCTGCGGGAGACGGAAGAGGAACTGGATCTGGATTACTGTATGGAGAGCCATGAGGAGGCGGTGCCCTATGCCCTCAGCAATTCCCTGGGCTTCGGAGGGCATAATGCCAGCATCCTTTTGGGAAAAATGGAGTAGGAGGAGATTGCGTCATGTCATTGTTAACCGCAAAGGAGATCATGGAGATCATACCCCATCGCTATCCCTTTTTGCTGATAGATACCATTGAAGAGCTGGAAGCGGGCAGCCGGGCGGTGGGCCAAAAGTGCGTCAGCATGAACGAGCCTTATTTCCAGGGACATTTTCCGGGGAATCCGGTGATGCCGGGGGCATTGATCGTGGAGGCCATGGCCCAGACAGGAGCGGTGGCCATGCTGTCCGTCCCGCAGTGGAAGGGGAAGGCGGCGTATTTCGCGGGGATAGACAAGGCGAAATTCCGCAGGAAGGTAATTCCCGGGGATGTATTGAGATTGGAGGCCAGGGTCGTCAAGTGCAAGGGTCCCCTGGGTATCAGCGAGGCAGTGGCCACTGTGGACGGCAAGGTGGTGGCCCAGGCGCAGCTCACATTCGCAATCGGGGCGGAGTGAGCCGTCGCGCAGTATATACTGCATAACGCTGAATACTGCCTAATGCAATCAAGCGATTGAACCAGTCAGCGTTATGCAGTCTGGTTTCACGGCAAGTGAAATCGTTAAGCAGTATAAATTGGTAAAGTCGCGAAGGCGCACGAGAGGAATTATCATACGTGCATTTTCGGATGAAAATTCCTCTCCCAAATGTGCGTCGAGTGACTTTACCCAATTGCCGCATGCGGCAATTTGAGCCGTCGCGCAGCGACTATATACAATAGAAAGCAAGCTTTCTATTGTCATGAATAGGAGGACTTAAAATGGGCGGACTGTTCAGAAAGAAAGCATCGGATACAGAGGATAGGCTGCGGAGGAAACGGGTCACGTTTTTCGCCAGGCAGCGGAATCAGGAGGACAGCTCCGGCGGGCACCAGGCGGAAGAGTCCCAGGGGGCGTCCGAGCCCGCCGGCGAAATGAAAGCGGCGCAGACGGATGGCGATGTCCGCTCCCAGGAAAAGGAAGCCTACATGATCCGCTGCCCCAAGTGCGGCAAGATGGTGAACCGGGACAGGGTGGCCAGGCGCAAGTACATCTGCTACGAGTGCGAGGGATACTTCCGGGTCAGGACCAACAACCGCATCCGCATGGTGGCGGATCCCCATACCTTCCAGCCCTGGTTCACGGATATGCCGGTGAGAAACCCACTTTCCTACGAGGGATATGAGGAGAAGCTCCGGGAGGCGAGGGAGAAGACCGGCCTGGAGGAGGCTTTCACCGTAGGACAGTGCAAGGTCTTCGGCCAGGACATCGTGCTGGGCATCTGCGATTCCAGGTTCCTGATGGCCAGCATGGGGCATGTGGTGGGGGAGAAGATCACAGCCGCCATCGAGCGGGCGGTGGAGCTTAGGCTGCCGGTGTTCTTCTTCTGCTGCTCCGGCGGGGCCAGGATGCAGGAGGGCATCATCTCCCTGATGCAGATGGCCAAGACCTCCGCGGCCATCCGGAAGCTGGACGAGGCCGGCTTGTTGTACTGCACCATCCTCACAGACCCTACCATGGGCGGTGTCACGGCCAGCTTCGCCATGCTGGGGGACGTGATTATGGCGGAGCCCGGGGCGCTGATTGGCTTCGCGGGGCCCAGGGTCATCCGCCAGACCATCGGCCAGGAGCTGCCGGAGGGCTTTCAGACGGCGGAATTCCTGGTGGAGCACGGCATCATAGACGGCATCGTGAGAAGGGACGCGCTGAAGAAGACCCTGTATTTCCTGGTGAAATCCCATCAGGGCAAGGAGGGTGAGTACGCTGACTTTACCGGGGGGAAGGACTTCCATTTCGTGCTGAACGAAGTGCTGAAGGAGCAGACCTGGAACATGAAGCCCGCAGGCGCCTGGGAGAAGGTGAAGGCCGTCCGGAGGCTGGAGCGGGCAAGTGCCTGTGACTACATGGCCAGTATCTTCGACAATTTCGTGGAGGCCCACGGGGACAGGAGCTTCCGGGACGACCCGGCCATCATCGGCGGCATCGGCTTTCTGGAGGGACAGCCGGTGACGGTGATCGCGGAGCATAAGGGCAAGGACGGAAAGGAGTGCCAGCGGCGCAATTACGGCATGCCCATGCCGGAGGGCTACCGCAAGGCCCTGCGCCTGATGAAGCAGGCGGAGAAGTTCCACCGCCCCATCGTAAGCTTCATCAATACCTCCGGAGCCTACTGCGGCATCGAGGCGGAGGAGCGGGGCCAGGGCGAGGCCATCGCCCGCAGCCTGCAGGAGATGTCCGCCCTGAAGGTGCCCGTGCTGTGCATCTTCATCGGCGAGGGCGGCAGCGGCGGCGCCCTGGCCACGGCGGTGGGGAACGAGGTGTGGATGCTGGAGAATGCCACGTATTCCATCCTGTCCCCCGAGGGCTTTGCCTCCATCCTCTGGAAGGATTCCTCCAGGGCCCGGGAGGCCAGCGAAATCATGCGCATCACGGCCCAGGACCTGAAGCTCCTGCATGTGGTGGACAGGATCGTCCCGGAGTTCGGCGGGGCGGACAGCACCACCGCGGAGGCCATCGGCGGCTACCTGAAGGAGCAGATCATGGCCTTCCTGCAGCGCTACCAGGGCCTGTCCGGCCAGGAGATCGCCGCCCAGCGCTACGAAAGATTCCGCAGATACTAAAAACAGGGAGAGGCGCAGAAGTGAGCCGAGAGGCGAAGCCCTCTTCAGTGCCGTCGCGCAGCGACTTACGGGCGAAGACTCGAAGGCGCACGAGAGGAATCTTCATATGTTCACTTCCATATGAAGATTCCTCTCCCAGAAGTGAGCCGAGAGGCGAAGCCCTCTTCAGTGCCGTCGCGCAGCGACTTTAATAGGAGAACAGAATACTATGTCGATTCGGATCATGGGAACAGGAAGCGCCCTCCCCGGGCGCGTGGTGGAGAACAGGGAACTTGAGGGGATGGTTGACACATCGGACGAATGGATCAGAGAGCGCACCGGCATCGGCAGCCGGCATGTGTCCACCGGGGAGACAGTGGCCTCCCTGGCGGCGGAAGCCTGCGGGCGGGCCCTTGCGGATGCGGGAAGGCAGGCGGAGGAGGTGGAGCTCATCCTGGCGGCCACCTGCTCCCCGGAGGAAGCGGCCCCCTGCGTGGCCTGCCGGATCCAGAGCGAGATCGGAGCCGGAAATGCCGTGGCCTTTGACGTAAACGCGGCATGCGCCGGTTTTTTGTTTGCCCTGCACACGGCGTGGGCCTATGTGGAGGCCGGCATCTACAGGAACGCTCTGATCGCCGGCAGCGAAGTGCTCTCCAAGCTGGTGGACTGGGAGGACAGGGGCACCTGCATCCTCTTCGGGGACGGCGCGGGGGCGGTATACGTGGAGAAATGTGAGACGGGCGGCATCCTGGGCTTCGTGCAGCATGCGGACGGGAAGAAAGGCGGGGTGCTCGGCGGGGGCGGCCGGCAGCTTTCCAATCCCTGGGCCGGGCAGCAGGATTACCGCAGGTTCTTCCAGATGGACGGCCGGGAGGTGTTCGCCTTTGCGGTGCGCCAGGTGCCCCTGAATGTGGAGGAGGCCCTGGGAAAGGCGGGGCTCGCCATAGGGGATGTGGATCTGTTCGTGCTCCATCAGGCCAACCGGCGCATCATAGAGGGCGTGGCGAAGCGCCTGGGCGTAAGCCTTTCCCTCTTTCCCATGAACCTGGAGTGGGTGGGCAACACCTCCTCCGCGGCCATCCCGCTTCTGCTGGATGAGCTGAACCGGGAAGGACGCCTGCGGCGGGGGATGCGGCTGGTGCTGTCCGGCTTCGGGGCCGGGCTGACCTGCGGGGCCTGCGTGATGGAATGGTAGGCATGAGGTTCCGGGGCAAAAGCCTATTGACTTTTTTTCCGAAATGAGTACATTATTATTATATGGCTCGGATCCGGGCCAGGGTCTGGGGAGGACAGCGGGGGATAAATGGTACAGAATACGAGGCGCTCCATAAACGAATTGCTAATCAGCCTGTTCAACCATGTGATGGACATGGAGGCGAAGGCCGTGATCACCGAGGAGTACAGGGACATCACCAACAACGATATGCATATCATAGAGGCGATCGGCGTGGAGGAGCCCAGGAACATGTCCGTGATTGCGAACCGGCTCTCCGTCACGGTCAGCACCCTGACCACGAATATGAACGGGCTGGAGCGCAAAGGCTATATTATGCGGGAGCGCAGCACGAAAGACAAACGTGTAGTACATGTCCTGCTGACGGACAAGGGAAGGAAGGCCTTCTACCACCACAGAGATTTCCATAAGAAGATGATCAGGGCCATCGTGAAGGGCCTGAGCGGGGAGGAGATGGAGATCCTCTACCGCTGCCTTGTGAACCTGGACTCTTTTCTGGAAGCCGAAGGCGGGGAGTGCGGAAGGGCCCCTTCCACATAGAGAAAAGAGAGTGTGATTTTCATGAACATGGGAGAAAAAGTCAATCAGGTGCTGGGAAAGCTCAAGACGGTCATCTATGGCAGGTTCGCCATGATCCTGCTGGGCTTTCTGGCGCAGCTCATTCTGCTGACGGTGGGATATATCCTCCTGCGCAATTACAGCTATCTGTTCTACGGGCTTTTTCTGGCGGTCAGCGCCATAGTGGTGATCTATATCTACAATGCCCCCGGCAATCCGGACCTGAAGCTGTCCTGGATGCTGCCCATCGCCATATTCCCTGTGTTCGGGGCCATCTTTTACATGACCATCGTCATGCAGCCGGGCACTACGGTCCTGTACGAGCGGCTTACGGAGCTGTCGGGGCATACCAGGAAGTACGTGGTTCCCAGGAGCGACACCAGGGACAGGCTTAGGACGGAGAGCCCCCACATGGGGCAGCTGGCCTATTACCTGGAGAAATACGACAACAGCCCGGTCTATGACAACACTCAGATGAAATATTACGCCCTGGGGGACAGCCAGTTCGTGGACATGGTGGAGGAGCTGAAGAAGGCGGAAAAGTTCATCTTCATGGAATTCTTCATCGTGTCCGGCGGGCAGATGCTGGGGACGATTCTGGACATCCTGAAAGAGAAGGCCAGGCAGGGCGTGGAGGTGCGCTTCATGTGCGACGGCACCAATGTGCTGTGGAACCTGCCCGAGTTCTTCCCCCAGATGCTGGAGGCGGAGGGGATACGCTGCAAGATGTTCGCGCCGATCCGCCCTGTTTTCTCCCCCCATTACAACAACCGCGACCACCGCAAGATTCTGGTCATTGACGGAAAGGTGGCCTTCACCGGCGGCATCAACCTGGCGGACGAATATATCAACAAAAAAGAGCGCTTCGGCCACTGGAAGGATGTAGGGGCCAAGATTTCGGGAGACGCCGTGGAGCGGTTCACCTATATGTTCCTGGAGCTGTGGGACGTGGACGGGGAAGAGGAGGCCTATGGGAAATACAGACTTCTCGGGGAGGCATCCTGCGGAAGCGACGGCTATGCCATCCCCTACAGCGTCTGCCCCCTGGGGCCGGAGCGGGTGGGGCAGATGGTGTACCTGGAGATCCTGAACACGGCCCATACCTATGTGCACATCATGACCCCCTATCTGATACCGGATTACCAGATGCTGACTGCCCTGAGCTATGCCGTGAAGCGGGGGGTGGAGGTGGTCATCATCATGCCCCACATCCCGGACAAGAAATATGCCTTCCTCCTGGCCAAGACCTATTACGACCAGCTGCTGGAGGCGGGGGTGCGGATTTGCGAATACGAGCCGGGCTTCGTCCATGCCAAGGTATTCATCTCCGACAATGTGAAGGCAGTGGTGGGCACGGTGAACTTGGACTACCGCAGCCTCTTCCACCATTTCGAGTGCGGCGTGGTGCTGTACCGGAATTCCCAGATAGCGGTGATGGAGCAGGATTTCCAGGATACGCTGGGCAAGTGCATCGAGATGAAAGAGGGGGATTACGGGAAGCTGCGGCTGCAGGACAGGGCAATCGGAAGGATTATGCGGCTGGTGGCGCCGCTGATGTGAGGTATGCGTAAGAGAAGGGCGGGGGTTCCTGCCCTTTTTCCTGTTCCTTTTTTTGCATTTCCATGAAACCTGTCAGGCCGGATGTCGTCTATAGAGACAGGAGAGGGCTGCGCGGCCCGGGGACGCGGCGCACATAGGAGGGAGGCATATCTTGAAGGATGCACAGATACTGGATTTATATTGGGAGAGACAGGAGCAGGCGATCTATGAGACCCAGAAGGCCTATGGGAACTACTGTTACAGTATCGCCTGGAACATCCTGTACTCCAGGGAGGACTCGGACGAGTGCGTGAACGACACATGGCTGCGGGCCTGGAATGCCATACCGCCCAAGCGGCCGAACCGCCTGGCGCTGTTCCTGGGGACGATCACCAGGAACCTGTCCCTGGACAGATGGAAGGAAAGGCATGCCATGAAGAGAGGAAAGGGTGAGATGGAGCTTGCGCTGGACGAGCTGGCGGAATGCCTGCCCGACACCCATGACACGCAGGCGGAGGTGGAGGCGGCGGAGCTGGCGCGGCTGGTAAACGAATTCCTGTACGGGCTGCCGGAGCGGGACTGCAATATCTTCCTGCGCCGCTACTGGTACGTGGAGGAATACGGGGACATCGCCAGGCGCTACGGCATGAAGCTCAACACGGTGAAGACCTCCCTGTTCCGCACCAGGGCCAAGCTGCGGGCATATCTGGAAAAGGAGGGCGTGGTGATATGAGGGGATATGGCGATTCCGAAGGAAAGCATGCTTTCGAGGGCAAGCTGCGGCGGAAGGAGCCGGAACGGGCCATGCGGCTGATGGAGGCGCTGTCCGATGTAGACCAGGCCCTGCTGGAGCGCTGTGCGGGAAACGGGAGGGTGACGGTCTGCCGCAGGCCCCTGTGGCGAAGCGCCAGAGCTGCCGCGGCAGTGCTGTGCCTGGCAGTGGCGGGGGCGGCAAGCTGGGGAGGATATCAGCTGTCCCAGATGAAGATGGGCAGCGCGGATTCCTCCGGGGGCAATGCCGCGCCGTACATGGAGGAGATTCGGGAAGACATAGAAGAGGACATGCCCCAGGATGCGGTGACAGGGGAGGCCGCGCCGGAGGCAGCGGGAGCTGAGGATGCCGCGGAGGCAGGACAGGGCGGGGAGCAGGCCTGTCAGACGGAAGACGGCAAGCGGATGGAAGGGCAGGAAGCGGACGGGGGCCAGATGCTGCCGGAGCAGGAAGCGGCCGAGGATAAGAACGGGAATCAGGACAGAGGCGGGGCCGAGGGAGGCGCCATGGGAGAGGAGGGAAGCCCTGAAACGGCTGTTGACGGCTGTCCATTGCCGCCGCAGTCCCAGAAGCTTATGCTGGCCCAGGCCAGGGAGGACGCCGTGCTGGGAGCCTATGTCCCCACGGCCCTTCCGGCGGGATATGCCTTCGAGGAGGGACATCGTGTGACGGAAAGCCAGGAGCCGAACATGACCCTGTGCTGGATCAGGGGAATGGACTCCATCACGCTGCATCTGGAGAGGACAGCGAATCCGCCTGCCACAGTGGATGTGGAGGAGACGGAGAGCTATGACCAGCGGCTGTATGAGGTGCCCTATGGGGAGACCGTACCGGAAGAATATCGGCAGACCTTCGACAATCCGGTGTTCGCCGTGGAGGATTTTAACCTGGAGATCGTAAAGAGCCGGATGAAGTCCTATGACGACCAGGGGGACACGGATACCCCCAGAGGGAACTTCAGTGTGCTGTATGAGGGCGGCGTGCTAATCCGTTTCAACGGACGGGGCACAGCGGAGGAAATCTGGGAGATGTTCTGTTCCATGGGAGGACAAGAATAGAGCCGGCAGCAGCCAGCTCTATCCATTTTCATTTTCCAGCATGCGGTAGCCCACGCCCACCTCGGTGAAGACATATTGGGGCTGAGCGGGGTTCTGTTCTATCTTGCGGCGGATGTTCGCCATGTTCACCCGCAGAATCTGGTTGTTCTCCTCCGCGTATGGCCCCCAGATGCGCCGCAGGATCGTGTTGTAGGTCAGCACCCGCCCCGCGTTCTCGGCCAGCAGGGAGAGGAGCTGGTACTCGATCTGGGTCAGATGGACTCTTTTGCCCTCCAGACGGAGGATCCGCTTGTCGAAGTCTATTTCCAGATTCAGGGCCTTATAGACCTGGCTGTGGGCGTTTCCGCGGCTGTGGCGCAGAGCGGTGCGGATGCGGGCCGTCAGCTCGTTCGGATAGAAGGGCTTGGTGATATAGTCGTCGGCCCCCAGATCCAATGCGGCCACCTTTTCCTGTTCCTCGTTGCAGGCGGAGACGATGAGGATGGGGACATGGCTCCAACCGCGCAGCTGTTCCAGCACCTGGAATCCGTCCATGTCCGGCAGACCCAGGTCCAGCAGGATCAGATTGGGACAGAGGGAGGCCGCAAGGCTGAGCCCCTCTCTGCCGGTCAAAGCCGTGGTGGTCGTATAGCCGTTCTTGTCCAAGAGCGCCGAGATATAAGAACATGTGTTCTTGTTATCTTCTATTAGTAAAATGCGGATTCTGGCATTCATTTCACATCAAAAGCTCCTTTTGGCAGGGTAAAGACAAATTCCGCACCATGGCTGTGGTTCCGCCCCGTAAAGCTGCCATGGTGGGCCGAGATGATGGCCTTGCAGATTACCAGCCCGATGCAGTATTTCCTGTGGATGCCCGAAAGGGTTGTGTCCGGTGTATTGCGGGACAGATGGCTCAGCGCTTCGTCGCGGATGCCGCATCCATAGTCCCTGACGATAAAGGTCACCTGGCTTTCACCATCCTCTACGATGACATCCACCGGCTCTCTGCTGCCGGAATGGCGCAGAGCGTTCTCCAGCAGATTGATGAGGACCTGCTCTATGAGCAATGCATCCATGGGCAGCATGACAATCTGGTCCGGAATGACGGCATGGACTTCAAAGCCCGGATGGCGCATCTTCATTTTCTGCAGCGCTTCCCCCAGCACCTCCTCCACGATCTCCTCCCTGGTGCGGACAGCGCTGTCCATGTCACTGATGCGGGTCATGGCCAGGAGGTTCTCCACGATATTGATCAGCCAGCCGGAATCCTCGTGGATATGACTTACAAGCTGCAGCCGTTCCTCCTGGTTCAGCGTCTCGTGGTTCTCCAGATAGAGGAGGCTGTTGCCCATGATGCCGGACAATGGGGTGCGCAGGTCGTGGGAGATGGCACGAACGAGGCTTTCGTGGATTTTTTCCGATGCTGTTTCCTGTGGCATGCGCTTACCGCGGGTTCTCTCAGCCTTATGGCTGAGGCGCCTTGAGACCAGGATGCCCCCTGCGGCGGCTGTGGCGCAGAGCGCCGTGCACAGGCCTCTGCGGGCCGAATGCTTCACATGATGTAACGAATCCAATTGTTTTTTTCGCATGATATGCCCTTTCCTTAAGTATGCTTATTTGAAACAGTACTTGAATCCTGTCTGACTTCTATTATATAATTTTTGACTACAGGAGGCAAGGCATTAGGCATAAAGATATTGTTAAGAAGCTGTAGTCGTCGGGATGTGGGAAACCCATTTCTTAAAATTTCGTTATAGGCTTGCGCATGCCTGTTCCTGGGGGTACAATGTTGAGACATGAGGAAATTGCGGAGAAAGGCAGCGAAAAGATGAGAGAACGTGAGGCTTTTCTGGATAGATTGAGGGTGATGGCAACCTTGGCGGTGGTGATGCTCCATACCGCCACCGGCGTCATGGATGCCACGGATATGAGCCTGTATCCGGAGGAGAACAGGGTCTTCCTGACAGTCATGGATCTGGTGTGCTGGTGCGTGCCGGTATTTCTGGTGATATCGGGATATCTGTTCCTGAATCCCTGTCGGGAGATGGGGCTGGGGAGGATGCTGACGAAATACTGCAGACGGATCGTGCTGGCCCTGATTCTGTTCGGTGTGCCCTACGGATGCCTGGAACTGCTGGCGGCGGAGGGGAGATTCCGCCCGGGCATGCCGGGGGAGGCTTTTGTGAAGGTGCTCCGGGGACAGAGCTGGTCCCATATGTGGTATCTGTACCTGATACTGCTCCTGTATGCGGTGACGCCGCTCCTGAAACGGGTGCTGAAGGCCGTTCCCCGATGGGCGGTGGGCGCGGCGGCGCTGGTGCTGCTCATGGGCTGCTCCCTGCTGCCGTATCTCTGGGAACTGCGGGGAGCGGAAGGCCCGGCCCTGCCGGGGGACGGAATCTATTTCTTCTATTATATATGCGGATATCTGTTCGCCACGGCGGAGCGGGGCAGGCTGGAGAGGGCGGTGGGAAAAGGAATCCTGCCCGGCCTGATCCTGCTGCTGTGCGCCGGGATGGCCGCCAGCCGCCTGTGGGGGAACTATGCCCTGCAGATGGCCTACAACTATCCCTTCACTGTCCTGCTGGCGCTTCTGCTGTTCGCATGGGGAATGGGTACAGAGGAGAGGCGGGGGGCTGGAAGAGGGCATGGAACCGGCCATTTCCGGGAACAGGCCGCGGCGCTGAGCTTTACGGTGTACCTGATCCATCCGGTGTTCCTGAATATGGCTTATAAGTTCTTCCGTGTGACGCCTCTGTCCGGCGCGGCATTGCTGCCGCTGCCCGCCGCCCTCTCCCTTGGAACCTTCCTGCTGCTGTTCTTCGGGGGCACGGCGCTCCTCTCGGCGGCCTTTGCCTGGGTGCTGTATCGGATACCGCCGCTCAGAAAGTACGTGCTGTAACAGGAGCCTACGAAGCGCGCTGCCAGCGCCCCGCCGCCCCGCAGGGCAGGGCTAGGCCGTTTGCGGATACGGGCAGGCCGACTTCCTGTGCCTCCACCCGGCCGCCCCGGCCTTTTGCCACCGCTTCACTGAGCATGTACGACAGCACGGCGGGCTGTAGGCCCGTGGTGTAGGAATTGAGCAGGAAGAACAGGGCGTCCTGGGAAAGGAGCTGCGCCGTCAGGGTGAGGAAGGGCCAGATGCTGGTCTCCAGCTTCCAGATTTCCCCCTTGGGGCCTCTGCCGTAGGAGGGAGGATCC
>OFGG01000569.1_pt1 | contig 30866 bp, 39 predicted proteins | sample 1521701 | NCBI WGS metagenome assembly OFGG01 (sample SAMEA3504081, study PRJEB24116) | mouse gut metagenome | biome: mouse gut; feature: mouse-associated habitat; material: faeces | place: Denmark | collected 2011
AGCGCGTCCCTTGGAAGGACACCTGGTTCAATCCCTTCACACAACGAGAGGAGAAAGCTCCTGTGCCATATGATGAAGAAGAGATAGCAGCCAGGAAGAAGCGTTCCATCGCCAGCAGCATGGGCAGGACAGTCAATGCAGTGTACCATAAGGCACGTTCCAACACATGGGATTGGTTCATCACGCTGACATTCAATCCTGACCTGGTCGATTCCTTTGACTACTGCCTGTGCGTGGCAAAGCTCTCTAAATGGCTCAACAACCTCCGCAGGCTCTCTCCCGATATCGGCTATATCATCGTCCCTGAGAAGCATAAGTCCGGCCGCTACCACTTCCATGGCCTCTTCCGCGACTGCGACGGCATCGATTTTGTTGCATCCGGAAAGACGGACCATAAGGGGAATCCGATATATAACGTCGGCAGCTATAGGCTCGGCTGGTCCACCGCTACCAGGATATCCGACCAGTCCAAGGTGACGAAGTACATAGCCAAATACATATCCAAAGACCTCTGCCAGGTGGCGTCCGGCAGGAAGCGCTACTGGTGCTCCCGCAACCTTGAGGATGCCCCGGTGCAGGAGGTCGTCCTGGATAAGGACAAGCTGCAGCAGCTCGTCAGCCGTCTGGACGATACGGCTGCCTACATCAAGAAGATAGACTGCGGTGAGGTGGCCGTGACCTATTATGAACTGACAAAGGAGGCAAGCGAAGATGTGGAAGGATCCCTATGACGAATACGCGCAGTACGAACGCAACCGTACCCTCTCCTTCGCCCTGGCCTCCATGATGTACGATCCCTGGACCCATGCCGTCCTGTACCATCGGGTCCCCGGCTCCGGCCTGGAGCTGCTGGGCGGCGGCACCCCCTTCCGGCTCATCCGCGAGTTCGGCGCCTGGACGGTGGAGCACAGCAACATAAGCCCCGACGGCATCCTGCGGATCGTGGTGGAGCCTCCTGCCAGCTGACGGGAGGCCCCGCCTTTTTTCATGGCCGCTCCGCTGGCTGCCAGGAAGCGCCCTTCCCGCTACCGGAGCTTTAGGCCCGCCCCCCGGAGCCGATGATGGGCCGCCCTTGCCCGTCATCGGCTCCGGGGGGCAAGGACAGGCGCCATCCTCCCCTTGCCGCTCCGCCCTTTTTATGGTATGATATAGTTGCAGGCCAGGATCCCTCCCATCGGTACGTGAAATCCCCGTTTAACGAATAGTTCTGGATAACGGAAAGATTTTGTCGGCGTCTTCATCTACAGGAAATTAATTTATTAATTTTCCCTGGGAATATTGCAATCGGGATGTGCATATGCTATAATGCCGATAGGCAAAGAGGTAATTGCTTAGGTCCATGTGACAAAGAACGAACCCCCTGACCGTGTGCTAGCACAGTCAGGGGGTTCTTCCCTTCTTTTATAGTGGCAGGTCACCCACTAGGCCCATTAGTTGTCCTTGTGGCCGCCGTCGAGCCATTTGACGATGTAGTGTACAATCACACCGCCCAGGACGGTCGCCAGTAAAGAGGTAATTATGTCCATGTGCCCACCTCCTTCCTGTTGTCAGGATTTCGGCTAGGACAACGAGGACATTATACCACATGCTCCAGCATTGTTCCACTCTTTTTTCTGTTGGCGGCCTCCATGCTCTTTCCACCCTGCGGCGCTGCCCGGCTCCGCAGAGTGGCGTCCCTCCTTTCGGCCGAATCCGTGCTGCAGCAAATTGATTTATTGAAGATCACGGCATCCCTGCTGGCGAGCTTCATAAGCTTCATCGTCATTTTCTTATTTAGGACCTGCTCCCGGCGGCCTATGCCGTGCAGCAGGAAGGTTAATTCATTTGAAGGTTTAATTCATTAGAGTCTAGGATTACTGTGAAGGGGCCGTCATTGACCAGGGAGACATTCATGTGTGCGCCAAAGCTTCCGCTTTCCACTGTCGGTATCTCCTGTCTGCATTTTTTCAGGATATATTCGTAGATTCTGTTTGCGGCGTCAGGAGGCGCAGCGTTCACGAAGGACGGTCTGTTGCCTTTCCGGCAATCCGCATAGAGGGTAAACTGGGAAATGATAAGAAGCTGTCCCCCCACGGATTTCAGGTCCAGATTGGTCTTGCCGTTCTCATCGCTGAAAATCCGCAGCCCCAGCAGCTTCTTTACCATCTTATCCGCTATTTTCTCAGGGGAAGGCCCTTCCACGTCAGCGGCGCTGATGCCTGCAAACACCAAAAAGCCCTGCCCGATTCTTCCGATGACCTGATTGTCTACGGTCACATCGGCTTCTTTCACTCTCTGTACTAGAAATCTCATTTGTCTTTATCGTCACCTTTCGTCTTTTTGTCCCGGGAACGCACTTCTCCCCTGTTGATGTGGAATCCATTGACCTGCCTGGCCGATTTTCCTTCCGGAACCATGGGATGTATCCCCTTCTCGTCTATGTATTCCACAGATTCGTACTGGTTTGTATCTTTCGGCAGATGCTTCTTATCCAGCTTCGTATTGACGAAGGCCCTTACGGCCGCATAGATGACTGCAAAAATCGGCACTCCTACAATCATCCCGAATACGCCCAACAGGCCTCCGAAGAAGGTGATTGCAAAAATGACCCAAAATCCGGTCAGGCCGGTGGAATTGCCCAGTATCTTGGGGCCAAGGATATTGCCGTCAAACTGTTGGAGCGCCAGGACGAACAATGCGAAATAGACGCAGTTCAGCGGATGCATGGGGTCTACTACGAAAATCAGGACAGTGCTGGGAATCGCGCCCAGAAACGGCCCGAAAAAAGGAATGATATTCGTACATCCGATAATCACGCTTATCAGCATGGCATAGGGCGTGCCCATGAGAGACGTACCAACGAAGCACAGGATGCCGATTATTATGGAATCCAGAACCTTCCCGCTCAGGAAACCGATAAACGTCCTGTGGGTAAAGCGGAAATTCCTTATCACAATATTGGCCGTATCCTGTTCAAATAAAGCGTATGCCGATTTCTTTGCCTGGGCTGCGAAGCGCTCCTTGTTCGCAAGCACATAAATCGATATGATGAAGCCGATGATGAAATCCCACAGGACGTCGATTACGCTGATTACGCTGAGGGATACTGTCTTAATCAGCGAGGCGGTATTCGGGAGGATATTTTTGATCAAATCGTTGATTTGGTCTTCCATCTGGTCGAAAGTCTTCGTCACATAGCTGCCAATTTCCGGATTGTCCTCCAGGGTCTGCTCGATCCACGCCGTGACATTGGAGCTGTAGGAATCAAAGTTATCGATGATGCCCTGCACGCTGGGGATGATTTGCGAAATCAGCATGGAAACCAGCATATAGATTAACTCCACGAACAAGAAGGCCGTAATCAATATGCCGGTTCCCCTGATGAATACCCTGCGTCTTCTGCTTCTCTTTATGCTGCATTTATCCAGAAGCGGTGTCAGAACCTTGTTCTCTACGAAATTCAATACAGGAGTCAACAGATATGCCGTGGCCAGCCCAAACAGAACTGGTTTCAGGATATCCAGTATCCTGCCGATGCCCAGCTTGATGTTCGTGCTGTGGAAAATGAAATAATAAAAAGTGATTCCTCCTGCTATGACGGCAAAGGCCGTCAATCCCCATCGAATATATTTACTGTCTTTATTGAATTTCATACAGGTGCCCTTTCTTGTAAGCTTCCCCAAATGCAATCTGCCATGGAATGCCTTTTATCTGGAATGCATCTTCATATGAATGCTCTTCTTCATTGGAATACACTTCTTCCAATGGAATGCACTTCTTTCATTATAATACACTTAATTTCTTCGCATAACAAGTGGGCTTTCCGAAGATTTCCAAAAATTTTCTTTTTTCCACATAAAATTTTATATCCCGGCAAATTTCCCGGCAAATCCTAGCAGATTCTTCCCTCAAAAGGCGACAGTTCAAAACGGATGAAATACCCCTGGTCATGGCGGCATACCGGACAGGCCTTAGGCGCCTTTGTACCCTTGAACACAAAACCGCAGTTCAGGCACATCCACTCCTCTTCCACATCCGACACAAAGAGTTTTCCCTCCTTGAGCAGTTGCGCATATCTTCCGAAGCGGTCTCCATGAACCTTTTCAACCTGCGCAATCTGCAGAAAAGAGGACGCTATCTGGTCAAAGCCTTCCTTCTTCGCGGTTTCCCCGAAAGACCTGTAGATGGGGTCATGCTCCTCATACTCATTGTGCTGCGCCTTATCCAAAAGATGCCATACATCATCCGAGATGTCCACAGGATAGCCGCCGTCCACGGTAATGGTGCTTCCTGCCAAATCCTTTAAATGATTGTAGAAAATTTCCGCATGCTCCTTTTCCTGAGAAGCCGTATAGCCAAAAATCGCGCTGATGACATACAAGCCGTTTTTCTTCGCCTGTGAGGCGGCGAAGGTATATCTGTTCCTCGCCTGGCTCTCCCCGGCGAAGGCCCTCATCAGATTGTCCTTTGTAACACTTTCCGCAAATTTTACCATATTGATTCCTCCTTAAATTGTACCATGGAATGCTCTTCTTCCATGGAATGCTCTTCTTCCATGGAATGCTCTGATAAAAGTATATCCAATCGGAAATAAAATATAATGGGTACTCTCTAAATTACCTATTGTCTTTATTTCTTAAACATACTAAAATAATATGGAACATAAAAACATATCAGGAAAGAGCAGGGAACATATGAAACTACAGCAGGTATTAAGCTATGTCCGCAAGGCAGTGGACGACTATCAGATGATAGAGGAGGGGGATAAGATTGCCATCGGCATCTCCGGCGGCAAGGACAGCCTTACGCTTTTGTATGCGCTCCACAGCCTGAGGCGATTCTATCCGAAACATTTCGACATCCATGCCGTCACGGTAGACCTGGGCTTCCAGAACCTAAATCTGGATAAGATCAAGGATCTGTGCCGGGAGCTGGACGTGGAATACACCATTGTACAGACGGACATCGCCCAGATAATTTTTGAGCAGCGTAAGGAGGACAACCCCTGCTCTCTCTGTGCCAAGATGCGCAAGGGCGCCCTGAATCAGGCAATCAAAGAGGCGGGGTGCCAAAAAATCGCCTATGCCCACCACAAGGACGATGTGGTGGAGACTATGCTGATGTCCCTTATCTTCGAGGGAAGGTTCCATACCTTTTCCCCGGTCACATACCTGGACAGGACGCAGCTCACGGTCATCCGCCCTCTGCTGTACATGAATGAATCGGATGTCATCGGCTTCGTCCATAAGTACGGCGTACCTGTAGTAAAGAGCCCCTGTCCCGCAGACGGATATACCAAACGTGAGTATGTAAAGAATCTGCTCCGTCAGTTGAACCAGGAAAATCCCGGGGTAAAGGAGCGGATGTTCACGGCAATTCGAAACAGCAATGAAGGCATTTCTTCATTAATGAAAGGTTGGGGAATCGATGGCAGTTTTAAATGAACATAATTACCATGACGAACAGAACAAACAAAATATCCTGAAGATGAGGGCCGTGCTGGAGACCCTTCCCCCTTTCTGCAAGACCTTCTTCCGGGGAATCGAGGAATACACCTCCGCCCGCACCAGATTGGCCTACGCCTACGATATCCGGCTGTTCTTTGAATATCTCCATGAACAGAACGCCCTGTGCAGGAAAATCGAGATCAGGGACTTCCCCTTTTCGATTCTGGACGAGCTGACACATCTCGATATCGAGGAATATCTGGAATATATGTCCCTGTACCAGAAGGACGGCAAGGACATCACAAACGCGGAGCGGGGAAAATCCAGAAAGCTGGCCGCGCTGCGCAGCTTCTACAATTATTTCTACAAGGCTGAGATGCTCAAGAACAATCCGGCCTCCCTTGTGTCCCTGCCAAAGCTCCACGACAAGGAAATCATACGCCTGGAGCCCAATGAGGTGGCAATCCTGTTGGATCAGGTGGAAGACGGCACCAAGCTTACCAAAAAGGAACTGGAATATCATAAAAAGACAAAAATAAGGGACGTGGCCCTGCTGACCCTGCTCCTGGGAACCGGCATCCGTGTATCGGAATGCGTAGGGCTGGATCTCCAGGATGTCAACTTTGACGTATGCGGCATCAAGATACGCCGAAAGGGCGGGTATGAAGCCATAGTCTATTTCGGCGAGGAGGTAGAGACCGCGCTCCTGGACTATCTGGAGGAGCGCGAACAGATCATTCCTCTGGATGGCCATGAAAACGCACTGTTCCTTTCCCTGCAGAACCGCAGGATGACAGTCCGGGCCGTGGAGAACCTGGTCAAGAAATATGCCTCCAGGGTGACCACCCTCAAAAAGATTACGCCGCACAAGCTGCGGAGCACCTACGGCACGAATCTCTATCAGGAGACAGGCGACATCTACCTGGTAGCGGACGTCCTCGGCCATAAGGATGTCAACACCACGCGAAAACATTACGCCGCCCAGCAGGATGCCAACCGCCGCAGGGCTGCCCAGTACGTAAGGCTCCGGGAAAAGCCGTCGGAGAAATAGCTGCTACCTTCCGCTGTTCGTCATTCTACATATTCATCGGAATAATAGGGGACGATCAATGTCTGTCCGGCCATGAGCGTACCGGCGCCGTCCAGGTGGTTGATGCTCTGGACTTCGGCGATATACCTGTTCTTGTCCTTATAATGGTCATAATTAATGTATTCGTCGGCGAGGCTCCAGAGGGTCTCGCCCGTCTCAACGGTGATGCTGGTATAATATTTAAAGCCGCTTCCGGCATGGCTCTTTATAGAAGAACAATATATGCTGCCTGTTATGATGACACAGGTGATCGCCAGCATGGCGAACATGGAAATCAACAAGCGGCGGCGGCGCTCTCTGCGCAGCCTCAGCATACATCTGTAAAACCTCAGTTCCCCGTTGTTCATCCTGCTGACGCTCTTCTGCCCTCTCATGATCCTGCTCTCCTCCCTGTCCCTGAAACGCTCATATGTTCCGGAACATCTGTTCTGTTTTGGATTATAATACAAGAACATCTGTTTGTCAACAAAAAGCGAACATATTTTTGGAATATATGTTTGCTTTTTTTTCTCATTTGTGATAAGCTTGAGATAGCAAATGAACAGGATAATGAAACGGCTTTGACAGGAGGTAAATATATGGCATCTGGAAAGATATCAGCCAAGCAGCAGGAAATACTCGATTACATCAAGGATGAGATACTGAAGAAAGGCTATCCGCCTACAGTCCGTGAAATCTGTGAGACCGTGAGCCTGAAGTCCACCTCTTCCGTCCATTCCCATCTGGAGACTCTGGAGAAGAACGGTTATATCCGCAGAGACCCTACCAAGCCAAGGGCCATCGAAATCTGTGACGACAGCTTCCAGATGATACGCACGGAGATGGTGAACCTTCCCATCATCGGCAATGTGGCCGCAGGGCAGCCTATCCTTGCGGAGGAGAATATCGAGGATTATTTCCCTGTGCCGGCGAACCTGGTGCCAAGCGGCGAGTCCTTCGTGCTCAATGTCCGGGGAGATTCCATGGTCAACGCGGGAATCTTCAATGGCGACAGGGTCTTTGTCAACGCCTGCAGCACGGCCAGCAACGGGGAGATCGTGGTGGCCCTGATCGACGATTCCGCCACGGTGAAGACATTTTATAAAGAGGATGGGCATATCCGCCTGCAGCCCGAGAACGACTCCATGGCACCCATCATCGTGGACGACTGCCAGATTCTGGGCAAGGTATTCGGTATATTCCGTTTTTATCGCTGATTTTTCATGATTTGTCTCGTTTCTGCCAGAAATTTCAGCTCTGCCGAATCTCCAGGCAATGCATAAATCAGCCTTTATTGCAGATATTAGTATAGCCGGGACTTTAAATGCCGCGCAGAAAAGAGGGAGACAAATGGGAAATAAATTTTTGGACGGTACTGCCCTTACCATTGCCATCATCGGTGCAATCAACTGGGCTTTGATTGGCATATTCCGCTTCGATTTGGTAGCCTTTATCTTTGGCGATATGTCGTGGCTTTCCAGAATCGTCTACGCAATCGTAGGCCTCTGCGGACTCTATCTGATCAGCTTTTATATGCACCTTGGCAACAGAGAGGAATCAGTATAACGAAAAAAGGAGCCCTTGGCCGGATTGTCCGAACCAAGGGCTTCCTTTTTTGCCTGTGATTTGGCTGTTGTGCTTTAGCTGTAATTTTCTGTCACGCTCTCTCAGGCATCCAGATCCTGTATCTCCATCTGCCTGCCGTCTCTCCAGATGCGCTCCAGATCATACAGGCGCCTGTTCTCCCTGTCGAAGATGTGGACGATCAGATCGCCGAAATCCAATAGAATCCAGTTCGCCGTCTGATATCCTTCCGTCTGTCTCTCCGGATATCCGGCCCGGCCCAGGGTCTCCTGCACATTGTCGCACAGGGTCTGGACCTGGTTCCTGTTGGAGCCGCTGGCGATGATGAAGTAATCCGCAATGACAGAAACCTCGCTGATGTCGATGACGCGGATGTCTTCCGCCTTCTTGTCCTCCAGCGCATGGATGGCCATCCGGGCCATTTCCTTTGCGTTCCTATTCTCCATAAAATCCTCCCGTCATTTTTTATAATATTTCCATGTCTCTTCCGTCTTAGGGTCGATTTCGTTGCCGGTATCCTTCAGATAGTCCAGTGTATCCGACAGGATTCGGACAAAGGCCTTGTCCAGGTCCACAAAAGCGATCCTTCTAATCTCCGCCAGATTTGCCGCGTGCGTCCTGCCCGGCTCGATATAGTCGGCGATGAAGACGATTTTCTCCAGAGTGCTCATATTCTGCCTGCCCGTGGTATGGCTGCGGATAGCGTTCAGGATATCCGGATTGCTGACGCCATATTTCTGATAGGCAAGATAGGCCCCCACCTTTGCATGGAGCAGGAAAGGGTTTTTCTTCTCAACCGCCGTGACGGGAATCTTATTCTTTTTACAGATGGAAAGGCGTTTCTCGTCCGTAAGGCATTTCGCGCAGTCGTGGAGCAGGCCGGCGATCTGCGCGTCCCTGATGTCGCAGCCGTAGCGCATGGCCAGCGCCGCCGCAGTGTATTCCACCCCTAAGGTATGCTCGAAGCGCTTGCTGTCCTGCACCTTTTCCATGGCTCTTCGAAGCTTCTTCAAACTAATCGCTTTTTTCACGGTAAAATCCCTTTTCTCTGATATATGCTAATACATCGTCGGGCACCAGATACCTGACGCTCTGTCCTCTGCGGATGCGCTCCCGGATTTCCGTGGAGGAAATGGACATATGAAGGAAGGGGAGCAGCGCAATCTCCCGCCCCTCACAGAACCGCTCCTCCAGTTCGCGCTTTTTCGCCTCCATCTCCGGCAGGGTATTCTCTCCCCGGACCGCGGCCACCAAAGTACAATTGGCGAAAATCCGCTCCGGTGCTTTCCATTTCTCGATGGAGAACAGGCAGTCGGCCCCGGCGATGAAGAAAAACGAATCCTTCGGATATTTCCCGCGCAGCTCCTCCAGGGTCTCGCAGGTATAGGTATACCCCTGCCGCTTTACCTCCAGGTCAAGGCATCTGAAACGGCCGTTGCCTCTGACGGCAAGCTGTGCCATCCGGAGCCGTTCCGCGCCCGGCAGGATATTCTGCGCGGCCTTCATATAGGGCATCCCTGCGGGAACCATCCAGACCTCGTCCAGCTTCAGCGCATCCAGAGCCCATTCCGCCAGCATCAAATGGCCCACATGGATGGGATTGAATGTCCCTCCCATAAGGCCTATCCGTCTCGTTCCCATGGGAGGCGTTTCCTCCATGGAATACGCTTCTTCCATGGAATGCTCTTCTTCCATGGAATGCTCTTCTTCCATATGGATCCTCTTCTTCATTTTCCTCTGCCTGCCCCCCTTATCCGAAAATCATCTGGGAAGCACGATTTTGGGCTTGTCCCTGTCCGGCTTATATAGCACGATCCGCTTGCCGATGACCTGCACCACCTGGGAATGGGTGCGCCCCGCCACCATCTCCGCTATCTCGTTCGGGTCGTCCGCGCAGTTTTTCAGCACCGCGATCTTTACCAGCTCGTTTTTGTTGAACGTCTCCTCTATAGCCGCTGTCAGCTCCGGGGTAAGGCTGGCCTTCCCCACCTGGAAGACAGGCTTCAGATTGCTGGCCAGGCTTTTCAGATACGCTCTCTGCTTGCTCGTCATAGTCATGATTATCCACCTTCGTTATTTATAATAGTCAAAGGAATGCCCGTATATGCGGACGGTATCGCCGTCCTGGATCCCCAGCGCCTCCAACTGCTCCAGTATGCCGTTGGTCTTCAGGAAATTCTGGAAGAAGGCGAAGCCTTTCTCGCTGTCCAGGTTGGTGTATCCCAGCATTTTCTCCACCCGGGGGCCCTCCACCACGTACTCGTCTTTGGCGGCATCGTACTCCACAGTATAAGGGTCATTCTGATTGGCGGCTGCCTGCTCCGGGAAGAACTCCTGTTCGAATACAGTGACCTCGTTTCCGAGCTCCTCCAGCATCCCGTTCACATGGTACAGCAGCTCTCTCACGCCCTCTCCGCTGACTGCGGAGATAGGGTATACTGGAATCCCCTTTGGCTCGAATTCCGCCTTGATGGCATTCACAGGGCTGTCGTCCCGGTCGTAGATTACGTCGATTTTGTTGGCGGCAATGACCTGGGGCCGCCTGGCGATATCCGGATTGTAGGCGTCCAGCTCCTTATTGATGGCGTAGATATCTTCAATGGGGTCGCGCCCTTCCGTACCAGCCGCGTCCACGATATGGATGATTACCTTGGTGCGCTCGATATGGCGCAGGAACTCATGCCCCAGCCCGATCCCCTCCGAGGCCCCCTCAATCAGCCCCGGGATGTCCGCGATGACGAATCCGTTAGTGCCGTCCAAATCCACCACGCCCAGGTTGGGGTTCAGGGTGGTAAAGTGGTAGTTTGCGATTTTCGGCTTCGCGTTGGTGACCCTGGCCAGAAATGTGGATTTGCCCACGTTGGGCAGCCCTACCAGGCCTACATCCGCAATGACCTTCAGCTCCAGCAGGATCTCCAGTTCCTTTGCCGGACGTCCCGGCTGGGCGTAGGTGGGGGCCTGCATGGTGCTGGTGGCATAGTGCTGGTTCCCGCTGCCGCCGCGCCCGCCCTTTAAGAGGGTGACCTGGCGGTTGTCGCCGGACATGTCCACGATGACCTGGCCGCTGGCCGCTTCCTTGATGACCGTCCCAGGAGGTACCTTCAGCACAATGTCGCTGCCGTCCTTGCCCCGGCAGTTGCGTTTGCCGCCGGGCTCTCCGTCCTGCGCCTTGTACTTCCGGACATTTCGGAAGTCAATCAGCGTGTTCAGGCCCTGATCCACCACGAAAATCACGTCTCCGCCCTTGCCGCCGTCCCCGCCGTCAGGCCCTCCCGCCGGCACATACTTTTCACGGCGGAAGGACACATGGCCGTCCCCGCCCTTGCCGCTCCTCACATATATCTTGGCTCTGTCTGCAAACATAAACGATACCTTTCATAAAACGAGGACTCCAAACGGATTGTTTGGAGTCCCTGCCGATTGAACTATTCCTCTACAGGATAGACAGAAGCACACTTTCTGTCTCTTCCCTTTCTCTCGAAACGAAGGATACCATCCACCTTTGCGAACAGAGTATCATCTCCGCCTCTCCCTACATTCACGCCGGGATGAATCTTGGTTCCGCGCTGTCTGTAAAGGATATTTCCAGCCTTCACGAACTGTCCGTCAGCCCTCTTCGCGCCTAATCTCTTAGATTCGGAGTCTCTTCCGTTCTTGGTGGAACCAACTCCCTTTTTATGAGCGAAAAATTGAAGGTTCATACGAAACATGGTCTACACCTCCTCGAATTTTACTTGTAAATACTTATCGCCGTATTCCTTGCTCAGGTTTTCCAGGGAAAAAACCATGGAATCCATCAGGAAACCCGACTTTTCCTGCAGGACGCTTTCAAAATCGCATTTCAAAAACCCTGTCTGCTCATTCTCCGTGACCGTCAGCCTTTCCCCGGCCAGTTCCTCCAGGGAATTGACGGTGCCGATGGTAAGGGCCGATATGGCCGCGCAGAGGATATCAGGTCTGCCGCGTTTTGCGTATCCCGCATGCCCCATACAGTAGAAGCCTCTGTAAGAGCCATCTTTGTCTCTGCAGATCACTACAGTCGTCATAGCCGATTATGCATTGATTTTGTCGATTTTGACCTTTGTGTAAAGCTGTCTGTGGCCGTTCTTCTTGTGATAGCCGGTCTTTCTCTTGTACTTGTATACAATGATTTTCCGACCCTTGCCCTGCTCTACCACAGTCCCGGATACAGTAGCGTTGGCAACATCCTGGCCTACCTTCAGTCCCTCATCGCTCACAGCAATGACACGGTCAAAGGTAATGGCGCTGCCGGCTTCCCCTTCGAGCTTCTCGACACTGATGACATCGCCCTCGGAAACCTTGTACTGCTTTCCGCCCGTTACAATAATTGCGTACATAATTAGGCACCTCCTATTCATGAACCGACAGGTTCATTTTACTCGCTGGCTTTGGTGGCATCCGCGCTCTGCGGACACGCTTCTACCGAACCATGCGGCATTTGTGCACATACACCTTACATAAATGCAACCATATCATGCACACTAGGACATCATAGCACAAGGCGCCTCATTCTGTCAATAGCTTCAACCGTTTTTCTTCTCAAAATCTTCCACATACTGGACAATCAGGTTCACAGTGCCGTCCTCCCCCAGGACGCTGCTGTTGATGCACAGGTCGTAGCTGTCCGCCCGGCCCCATTTCTTGGAAGAATAGTAATTGTAATAGCTCTGGCGCTGCTTATCCTTCTTGACGATCATGTCCCTGGCCTTGCTCTCGCTTAAGTTGTACCGCTCCATGACATGCTTCGTCTTGGCCTCGTCATTGCCGTAGATGAACAGGTTCACCACATTCGTGCGGCCGGCCAGCGCATAGTCCGCGCAGCGCCCCACGATGACGCAAGGCCCCTCGTCCGCAATCTTCTTGATGGTGTCGAACTGGGCCAGAAAGACCTTGTGGCTGATTGGCATATCCACGAAAGAAGAATTGTTATAGCCAAAAGAGTAGGTATCCATGACCAGGTTATACAGAAAAGAGTTGGTAGGCCTCTCGTCATGGTTCTGAATCATCTCCTCGCAGAACCCGCTCTCCTTGGCGGCCCTGGTCAGGAGATCCTTGTCATAACATTTGATTCCGAAGTAATCCGCTACCTTTTCGCCGATTTCACGCCCTGCCGAACCGAATTGCCGTCCAATCGTAATCACTGTATTCATATTGATACCTCGCTTTCTTTAAATATAGAAGTTTTTTTACAAATACCATAATTCTATAATAGAATCCAAAACAGGATTCTATTATCATAATTCTATTATATATCATTTGGAAGATTTAGACAATAGGAAATAAATTTAAAGTATTTTTAACAACTGATGAAAATACTCCGGCAAAGGCGCGTCCACCTCCACATACTCCCCCGTGGAGGGATGGCGGAAGCCCAGCACCTTCGCGTGGAGCGTCTGCCCCCGGAGCTGGAGGGCGGGGATGCTCTTCTTCCACGGAATGTTCCTCCAATCGCCCCCGTACAGCTCGTCCCCCAGCAGCGGGTGGCCCAAAGAGGCCATATGCACCCTAATCTGATGCGTCCTCCCGGTCTCCAGGACACATTCTATATAGGTATGGCTCCTGAACCTCTCCAGCACACGGTAATGGGTGACCGCGGCCTTTCCGCCGCGTTCTGTCACAGCCATCTTCTTCCGGTCGGAGGGATGACGGCCAATGGGCCTGTCGACGATCCCCTCATCCTCCTTCAGTACGCCATGGCAGATAGCCTGATAGCGCCTTGTCAGCGTGTGCTCCTTCAGTTGGGCCGCGATGCAGGCATGTGCCCTGTCGTTCTTGCAGGCGATGATGGAGCCCGTGGTATCCATATCAATCCGGTGGACGATGCCGGGCCGAAGGACCCCGTTGATTCCCGAGAGCTCCTTCCCGCAGTGGTACAGCAGCGCGTTCACCAGCGTCCCGCTGTAATGACCCGCCGCCGGATGCACCACCATGCCCTTGGGCTTGTCCACGACAATGACATCTCCGTCTTCATACAGGATGTCCAGCGGGATGTCCTCCGGCAGGATATCCGGCTCCACAGCCTTCGGCAGAAGGAAGGCAAGCTGCTCCTCCGCCTTCACCCGATAGCTCCCCTTTACAGGGACGCCGTCCACCGTGACGGCCTCTTCCTTTATCAGCTTCTGGATAAAGGAGCGCGACAAAGAATCGATAAGCATGGCAAGACACTTATCGATTCGCTCCCCTTCCCATTCTTCAGTTATCTCATAGCGGAATTCATCCGCATAACGGAATTCGTCCATGGAATCTCCCCTATTCTGCCTGTCCCTTTTTCCGGAAGCTCAGGAATTCCAGATCCGCCTCCTTATAGACGAACATGAACAAGAGGAACAGCAGGATGGCGGATACTACGATGTAGCAGTCGGCCACATTGAAGATAGGATAGTGAATCAGCACAAAGGAAATGAAATCCACCACATAATCGAACCGGAGCCTGTCCACGATATTGCCCAAAGCCCCGGCAATCAGTACGGACATCAGCACATGCACCACCCGGAACCGCCCCTCCCTGGGCACCCTGAACAGGAAGAACAGGACCGCTGCCAGCACCAGGAAACCGGTGATCAGGATGAAGGCCTTCCGCTCCTGGAACAGACTGAACGCGATTCCCGTGTTCTCAAAATACTGCAGCTCTAAAACTCCCTCTATCAGCACCAGGGCCGGCTGATTTTTAAGATTGACGGTGGCCAGATATTTCGTGAACTGATCGAAGGCCAGCAGCGCCGCCGCAATCAGCATATCTATCCATATGAAACCATAATTCTTGTCTTTACGCATGGGCATCCTCTTCGCTGAAATTAATCTCATTGATGGCCGCCACGATCTCCTCATCGGTCACTGTCCTGTCAATGACAGCCTTTCCGATCTTTTTCAGCAGCACGAACTTGATTTGGCCGGACTCCATCTTCTTGTCGGATTTCGTCAGGCGCAGAATCTCCTGCACATCCAGCTTGTCCACGGAGATGGGCAGATAGAAGGGCACGAACATGTCCCGTATCTCGTAATACTCTTCCATGGCAAGGAGCTCCCGCTTCCAGGAAATATACGCTGCGGCCACTGCCCCCAGGGCCACGCACTCCCCGTGATACAGCTCGAATCCCCTGGCCTTCTCGATGGCATGGCCTATGGTATGGCCGAAATTCAGCAGCGCCCGGTCCCCCTGCTCCGTGGGATCCTTCTCCACCACCACCCGCTTCACGTTACAGCTGCGGACCATCATCTCCTGGAGCACCGTCAGATCCCGCTCGCAGATCTCGTACATGTTCTCTATCAGCCACTCATAAAAAGGGGCATCCTTGATCAGCCCATGCTTCATGACTTCGGCAAATCCGGCAAAATACTGCCTGTCCTCCAGCGTCTGGAGGGCCGCCAGGTTCATGTAGACCAGCCTGGGCATCTTGAATGCGCCCACCATATTCTTGTAGCCGTCGAAATCCACGCCTGTCTTGCCGCCGATGCTGCTGTCCGCCTGGGCCAGCAATGTGGTGGGAATCTGGACATAATCGATTCCCCGCAGATAGGTGGCCGCCGCATACCCTGTGATATCGCCCGTGACGCCTCCGCCCAGGGCCAGGAGCATGTCCTTGCGGTCAAAGCCCTCCTCGATCAGGAAACGATAGATGTCCTTCACGGTATCCAAGGTCTTGCTCGCCTCCCCCTGGGGAAAGACATACTTCACCGCTTTCGCGCATTTTCCCTCCAGCAGCCGCAGCACCTCTTCCCCATAGAGCTCATCCACCTTGGAATCCGTAATGACACAGAGCTTCCTGGCTCCGCATTCCAGGGCGGCAAGCTCCTCCGGCAGTCCGCCGAAGCCCTTCGTGAACACGATATCGTAGCAGGGCTTTTTATTCAACAGAACAGACATTCTCTCAGACATTTCTTCTCCACCGTACCTCTCTGTCAGCAATACGCTTCCGCACAAGCCAAGTCCGCGGATGTACTATGTATTCAGCGGCATCTCAAAGGAATCATTGAAGATATCCTGGAAATCGCCGGATATGTCCACGCTGGCCGGAGTGATGATGAAAATATAATGGGATATCTTCTGAAGATTCCCCGCTATGGCAAAGCAGGATCCACTGGTGAAATCGATGATGCGCTGCGCTATATCCACATCCAGCCCTTCCAGGTTCAGCACCACTGTTCGGTTGGCCAGGAGCGTCTCCGTGATTTCCCTGGCGTCCTCCACAGATGTGGGCTTGATGACGCAGACTTCCATGCTGCTGCCGCCTGCCACCCGCCGGGAGGTGGACTGCTTAATCGGAGTAATCTTGCTGGAGGCCGAGGATTGCTTCCTCTGATATGACGACGACATGTGGTCATCCTCATAGTCCTCCATGTCCCTTATCTTGGAGGAGCTTCTCCTGGGAGGCGGAGCGGGCTCGTCATCTTCTTCGTCCAGATAGTCGTCATCATAGTACTCATCTTCTTCTTCAGGATTAATCTTCATATAGTTCAGGAATTTATCCATTACACCCATTCTCTCACACCACGCCTTTCGCTGTCTTCCCTATTCACCGTCGGGACTCTCTCTCCCCGAATATCCCTGTGCCTACCCTCACATATGTCGCACCCTCTTCTATCGCCACAGGATAATCGCCTGTCATGCCCATGGATAAGGCAGACATATTAACATTATCAATGTTTTTCCTCTCTATGTCAACAGATAATTGCTTCAATTTACGGAAAATTTGGCGATTCTCCTCTGCATCTTCCACAAAAGGGGCTATGGTCATCAGTCCCCGGATGTGCACGGCGGGCAGTTTCGCGATTTCCTCCACCAGCGAAACGGTTTCCGACAGACAGATGCCGAACTTGCTCTCCTCCCCGGCCACATTGACCTCGATCAGGATATCCGTCTCCACCTGGCGCTTCAGGGACTCCCTGCTGATCTCCTCCGCCAGCCGCAGGGAATCCACGCTGTGTATCATGGCCACCTTGCCCACGATATACTTTACCTTGTTCCTCTGCAGATGCCCTATCATATGCCAGCGGATGTCCGAGGGCAGCGCCTCTATCCGATCCAGGAGATCCTGCACCTTGTTCTCCCCGAAATCCCTGGCCCCAGCCTCATAGGCCTCCCGCACAAGCTCCAGCGGCTTGGTCTTGCTCACCGCGATCAGCGTCACGCCGTCCCCGGGGCGCCCTGCCCTTTCACAGGCATCCTCTATGATTCCCTGCACAGCCTCCAAATTTTCCCGTACCACTTTTCCATCCTCCTTGGCTCACTGCCTGATGAGCTGATCGTCCTTGACAGTCTCCGCGTTCAGCACGATATAGTCATACACGCTCAGGCTGTATTTCATATTGGGTTCTACGATTGCATACTCGTCGTTTTCGTACAGAATGGTAATCTGCTTGAAGTCGGCGTATCCTTTGTTTATATTATACACACCGGTCAGCGTCGCCCGTTTGCTCACCGTAAACGTCTCCTGGCTGTCCAGTTTGTAGATATTATCCCCGGAATTCAGGATAGAGCTGTCCAGGTAGTATTCCTTTGTCTCATCGTCAAAATAGTATACCTCTATCTCCAGTACCTCGCTGGAAATGGTCCCGTCCTCCAGGACGGTCTGCCGCATGATGCTGTCCCCGCCGTTGTTGCCTCCGGGAATCACATACTCCTCCGGTATCAGGAAGAATTCCTTCTGGACGATGGAAGACTTCGGTATCTTCAGCCCTGTCTCGTCCTCTACGATCAGCTCCACATCCAGGAATCTGTCCGTGGCGAAGGTGACCATGGAATTGGTGAAGGAAAGCTGCAGATAGGTGTTTCCGTCCCCATTGGTGAGCAGCTTCGTCTCTCCCCAGGATTCGTACTGGTTCTTCAGAAAGCGTACCTTCACGAAGCCCTCCTCCTGGAGCTGCGCGCCTCTGTCAGGCTCCACCGGGATGACGATGGACCAGTTCTCGCTGGTCGCTAGCTTATAGACCGCGTCCCCTGCAGCCACCAGGGAATTTCCCATCATGAGCTTCTTCTCATAGGCCGTATCGTCCCACAGGTCTTCTGTCACGTCCTGTGCCGTCAGGGACTCGTAGCCGTCCGTCCAATAGGTCACGATTCCCGTGTCAGGCGCATGGAAGTAGTTGACGATGTTCCCTCCCGTGGTGCCGCTCAGGTCGCTGACGCTCTGAAGCATGTTGGTGTTCGCAAGCTTCAGAACCGTATTCTTCATGGAATATTTGAAATCATATGTACTGTCGTACTGCTCAGGCCGGAAGCCATGGACAAAATTCACAATCTCGCTCCTGAAGTCCATCAGCTCCCTGTCGGAAAGGGAGTTCTCCCCAAGGCTCAGGTTCTCCAGCTCCTCGTTCAGGCGTCCCGTCTCGTCCACGATGTAGACGAGGTTATTCTTGGCCACCCGCTCCCCCTCTCTGGCATAGTAGTTCACATAGCCTGCCGTCTCGGCGCGGACCACTGTCTCATCCCGCAGCGCCACCCCTCTATATACCGTGTCCGTGGCAAGGGAGCCCTCCTTCACTTCGTATCGGACGATGTGGCTGGTCTGGAAATAAAGGATGACACAGACCACCACATAGAAGAAAATGACAGCGAAAATCAGCATCCCGATATTCAGGTTCAGAGGCTTGCGGTATTTTTTTATCTTGGTTACCTTCCTCGGAGCGCCTCTTCCCTTCCGGGAGGCTCGCAGCTCTCCAGAGCCGTTTCTTTCCCGGGAGCCCCTTTCCCGGGAATCATCCCGGTTTCGGGGAACGTCTCTGCTTCGGGGAACATTTCTGCTCCGGGGAACGTCTCTGCTCCGGGGAACATTTCTGCTCCGAGGAACATCTCTGCTCCGGGAAGCATTTCTGTCCCTCTGCGTGCGTCTGTTCGATTTCCTGCCCTTTGCCAATCCCACGCCTCCATACAAAAGCCCCGGCATATGCTTTCCGAGGCTTTCGTGTGTAATCCAATCCTATAATTATACCCGTGACTACATAAACATGCAAAAACCACCATACAATCCGTGGCCGAATTGCCATTACAGGGATACTATGACTTTCTCCTTCAAACCTTCCGGGAGCTGGGACTCATCCATGGATATGCTCAGGATGAAATCCACGTCGAAATTATTGCTGAGTTTTTCCAATTTGTTCATAGCGGCCACGATGTCCTGCCCCTCAAGGCACGCTATCTTTAAAAAGTTGTCGAAATACATCTGCTGCAGGTCGTGATCCTGAGAGATGATGCCGCTGACGAAGCCCACGAACTCATCGCTGTCCTCAATCATGTACTGAGAGACATCAATCAGACGAACCTTGTTGTTCAGTTCGTACATATGTTTGGTATTCTTGTCGAGATACACGATATTGCCCGCAATCTCCTTGATTTCGCTATTCACCTTCTCCAATAGCTGCGTTGTCTTACCTTTTCCCTTATTGCCTACAATTAACTGGACCATTGGAAACCCTCCTATAGTATTAGTATTTATATTATAAGTGAAACACGACCAAAAAACAACCTCTATTTATGAATCTCGTCAAGTAAATCCGTCATCTCTCCATAAAGCTCCTCCACCCCCTCTGCCCGGAGCACAATGGAGATATAGGGACGGCCGTTTTCATCCCTGGAAAGCAGCATCAGACAGTAGCCTGCCGCATTCGTCGTTCCGGTCTTGCCCCCAATCACCGTCACGTTGGCGGGAGCCTGCCGCTCTCCCCGCAGGTACTGGTTCGAGTTCTGCCGGTCAAAGGCCTTTTCCCGGCCGTCTCTGTCATAGAACACGGTCTGATAGCTGGACATGTGTATGATTTCATTGAAGGTGTCGTTTTTGACAGCCTCATTGAAAATCAGATACAGGTCGTAGACTGTGGTGTAATGCTCCGATTCCGTCAGTCCGTGGGGATTCATGAAATGCGTGTTGGTAGCCCCCAGGCGCGCCGCCTCCTCGTTCATCATTTCCACAAAACGTTCCACGCTCCCCCCCACATTCTCCGCAATCAGCATGGCCACGTCATTGGAGGAATACACCAGCAGGATGCGCAGGGCCTGATCCAGGGTCATGGTATCCCCTGTGGCCAGCCCGCAGAGCACCGCGCCCGGCTCCGTGATGTTGACCACATCGGAAGCCGTCAGCGTCTGGTTCAGCTGTCCGTATTTCAATGCCACCAGAGCCGTCATCACCTTGGTCAGGCTGGCCGGGTGGAGCCTTTCATGGATGTTCTGGGCATAGAGTACCTGCCTCTCGTCAAGGCCGAACAGCCCCGCCGCCTCCGCGTGGGACATGTCCACGGTATCGCTGGGCACGTTCCCCGCCGCCACGCACAGATTCGCCGCGAAGGGCAGGGCCGTGCGCGTCTCCTGTCTGGTCACCACGTTGAAGCTGCTGACATCGTAATCCACATGGTAAGCCATGTCGTAGGACAGGCTGCCGCACCCCGTGAGGCAACAGACTGCCGTCACCACGCCGCCTATCAATGAAATGATTTTCTTCTTATTTGTAAAGTTCACGCCATTCCAAATCCCCTCTGTCCAGAGCCTTGATCAACAGTTCCGCGCTCGCCAGGTTCGTGGCCAGCGGAATATTGTGGGTGTCGCACAGATGCACCACATTGTTCACGTCCGGCTCATGTTTCTTTGGGCTCAAGGGATCGCGCAGGAATATCACAAGGTCTATCTCATTGTTCTCAATCTGGGCACCGATCTGCTGCTCCCCGCCCAGATGCCCCGCCAGGCATTTGTGGACGTTCAGGTTCGTGACCTCCTCGATCAGGCGTCCTGTGGTGCCCGTGGCATACAGATCGTTCTTGCTCAGGATCCCCCTGTACGCGATGCAGAAATTCTGCATCAGCTTCTTTTTTGCGTCATGTGCAATCAGCGCAATGTTCATAAGTGTACCTCCTCCATAGCATCTTCTACTGTTTCGATTTCTTTGCCTGAAGCCTTACGTTCAGGACAAACCCCATGCCGATAAATAGACTCAGCAGCGAAGTCAGACCATTGCTGACGAAAGGAAGCGTAAGTCCTGTGGTAGGCAGGATGAAAGTTGCCACGCCGATATTGAAGAACCCCTGAAAGGCCACGAGCCCTCCCATGCTGGCGGCGATGATCGTCCCTGCCACATCCTTCGCTTTCCGGGCCACCGAGATGCATTCCAATGCCACAGAGAATAGCAACACGATTACCACGACGCTCCCCTTGAAGCCGAATTCCTCTCCGATTACGGAGAATATAAAGTCTGTCTGCGCCTCCGAAAGAAAATTGCCATTTTTTACCGATGTAATCTCATTATTCTTATACCCCTTCCCCTCCAGCTGCCCGGATGCGATCGCCGTCACGGAATTCAGCTGCTGATATGCGTAGGTGGTCTCGTATTCTTGGGGGTTGACGAAGGCCAGTACACGGGTCTTCTGATTGTCCGTCAAAAGGTCGCTGTCCGGCTGCAGCGCCAGCGATATCACCAGCGCCACCGCCGGTATCGCCACCGCTATGGCCCCGAACACCAGCTTCAGGCTTATGCCCCCGGCGAACATGATGATGCAGAACACGGCCAGGAGCACGATGCTGGTGGACAAATCCGGCTGTTTCCAGACCAGGATCCAGGGCAGCGCGTACATGACGACACAGCTGGCTATGATTACCACGGTGTTCAATTTCTTCCTATGTTTCATAATAAACTGTGCAAAGAATAAAATCAACAAAATTTTTGCAGTTTCTGAAGGTTGAAATCGCAGTCCCCCGATCGTAAGCCATCTGGTGGCCCCTTTCGTCTCGTCCCCAAGCTGCCAGACGGCCACCAGCAGCACCAGATTGGCCACGTACATCAGCCAGTTCAGCCTGATTACCATGGTATAGTCAAACAGGGAGACCACCACCATCAGAACCACCCCTGCGACCACTCCGGCAAGCTGCTTGTTCTGCAGGGACGGCTCCGCGCTGCCTACGGCGATGACACCCACCGCCGACAGCGCCAGTATCAACAGCACAAGCTTAAAATCATAATCCCGTAATCTGTATCTTTTAAACATATCTTCCTCTAAGCGACACTTCCTCTAAACCGGAATCCCATACCAGAATTCATTTCGCCAGATCCTTTGCGGTGACGTCCACGATGGGGATATTGGCGTACAGGGACGGCATCTTGCTTCCCCGCCCGGACTTGTTCCCCTTTGTATTAATCTGGATATCCATATTCTCGGAATCTATCTTCATGTACTTGGACAAGACCTTGGCTATGTCCAGCTTGATCAACTCCATTACCTCAGGCGAGCAGTTGACCCTGTCCGATATCAGCAGGATCTTCAGCCTGTCCTTTGCAATCTGGCAGGAGCTTTTTCTGCGAAAAAAATGCCTCATCTCCACTCCTCCTATGCCTTATGAAAAATACCAGTCACCCTGGTCCAGAACGAAATGCCCTTGTCGAAATTCAGATAGGGCACCTCCTTTCCCTCCACCCGATGTACTACGTTCGCGTAGGCCTGTCCCGCGGGGGAGCTGCTCCCCACCAGGGGCTCTCCCTGGTTGCTGGCCACCACTACGCTCTCATCGTCCGGTATGATGCCGATCAGCGGGATTGCAAGGATGTCCACCACGTCCTGGGCGGACATCATGTCCCCACGTCTGACCATGTCCATCCGCAGCCTGTTGATGATCAGATCCATCTGCTTGAAGCCGTTGGCCTCCAGCAGGCCGATGATGCGGTCCGCGTCCCGGATGGCGGACACTTCGGGGGTAGTCACCACTAACGCCCTGTCCGCTCCGGCGATGGCATTCTGGAAGCCCTGCTCGATGCCCGCCGGGCAGTCTAAGAGGATATAGTCGAACTGTTCCTTTAAGTGTTCGATCACCTTCACCATCTGCCCCGGGGACACCGCAGACTTATCCCTAGTCTGGGCAGAGGGCATCAGGTACAGCCCCGGATGGCGCTTGTCCCGAATCAATGCCTGCTTCACCCGGCAGTTCCCCTCCACCACGTCCACCAAGTTGTAGACGATGCGATTCTCCAGTCCCATGACCACGTCCAGATTGCGAAGGCCTATGTCCGTGTCGATCAGGCAGACCTTCTTTCCCAGCTTCGCCAGACCCGTTCCCACGTTTGCGGTCGTGGTGGTCTTGCCCACGCCGCCTTTCCCTGAAGTGACGACAATGACTTTGGAGCTTTGCTGCTCCCTGGAATGCTTTTCATCCATACTTTCTGCCCTCCATAAAAGAATTTCGTCTGTCGTCCTCTGAACCCTCCCATCGTCCGCTTCGCAGGCAACAGCCCGCTATATAGCACACATAGAATCAGAAGCAGTTCAGCAGGTCTTTGGTAAGCGCCTCGATGATGATTCGGTCGTTTTTCACATATGCGATTTTCGGTCGTACCTTCGGTCTGATTCCCCACCTTGCCTGTTTTGTACCTGGTTTATATTTGAAATCGCCGATCCTGATTCTCTCCGGCGCCATTTCAAACGCTGCTATGTAGGCCCCCTCACAGCCGTTGCCTCCGGCATGGGCTTTCCCGTAGAGCCCTCCCAATATGATGATGTTCTTGGCGCTGACGATGCTGCTCCCCGGATAGACGTCCCCCAGCATGATGATGCTGTTCTCCGTCTCAAGCACCTCCCTGTCCTTCAGGTCCCCCCGGAAGAACTGCCCCTCCGGCTTCTGGGCCAGCTCTCTCTCCGTGCGCTCCAGCGCCTTCACGTAATTTTTGTTGACTGTCTCGTCCTTCTCCACGATACAGGCGATGTTGATGTCGCTGTTGTCGCGGATCGTCTCCAGTATCCGGATTTCCTCCATATCCGTCACGGGCCGCCCCTCTATGGACAATGCCATGGTGACCGTGCCGAAGAAATTCCTGGCATCGGAGAATTTATACCCTATCTCCGCCAGAAGGTCTTCGAAGGGCATCTCCCCGTTCAGATACAGCGCTATCCCGTTGGGAAAGCTCTTGATGATCACTGCTTCTCTCATAATCCGCCATGCCCCCCGTTCAATGCTCGTTGGTAATGCCGCCGTCCGGCTCGTCCGCCGTGCCGGTGATCAGCTCGTCCACTTCTGCCAGGCCATAATAGTATTTCAGGATATCCCTGGAGGCCTGGGCCGCATGGTCCGCAGCGTATCCGAAGGGGATTCTGGTGACGATGCTGATCTCGGGCTGCTCATAGGGCGCGTAGCAGGCAAACAGCGCGTGGCTGGGCCTGTCCAGGGTCTGCTCCGCCGTACCGGTCTTGCCGGCCACATTCACCGCCAGGTTGTCGAAATAGCTCTTGTTCTCCACCACCTGGCGCATCCCCAGATGGATGGCGTCCCAGTATTCCCCGGGCATGTCCACGGTATTGCGCAGCTTCGGCTGAAACTCCTCCACCACATTGCCCTCGGAATCCGTGATTTTATCCAGCAGGGTCAGATTGTAGCAGAAGCCGCTGTTGGCCACCGTGGCTACATATCTGGCCAGCCCTGTCAGCGTATAGCTGTTGCTGCCCTGGCCGATGGAGGAACGCACCGGGTCTTCCGTGGACACGTTCGGGGAAGCCTCGGATATCTCGATGCCCGATTTCTCCGTAAGCCCGAACAGCTCCGCGTACTTGTCCAGCACGTCCAGCCCCTCGGTCTCATTGTATGTGCCCGAGCCCATGGAAAGCTGGTAGCCTATCTCATAGAAATAACAGTCGCAGGAATCCCGGATGGCTGATACAAGTGTCTCATTGCCATGCCCGTACCGGTTCCAGCAGCTTGGCGGCGGATCGATCTCCGTAAAGATGCCCTTGCACTTGACGATGCTGTCTATCTCCACAGCCCCCTCCATGAGCCCAGCCGCCGATGACAACATCTTGAAGGTAGAGCCGGGAGCCGCCGCGTACTGGGTGGCATAATTGTACTGCGGATTCGACTTGTCCGCGTTCAACTGGGCGTAATACGCCGCGTCTATGGAATTGGCCATTTTATTGTTGTCGTAGCCCGGATAGGACACAATGGCCAGGATATCGCCGGAATGCACGTCCGTGACAACGCAGGAGGCGTTGCAGGGATCCAGCGCCAGCTGTGCGGGGGTGATGTCCAGATGGTCTATCCGGTTCATCATGAACTGGTAGGCGCTCATCTGCCCCTCAAAGACTGCAGCCCTGTCGTCTTCCGGTACGGAGACCTTTCCCTGTTCGCAGAGGATCTGGCATACCTGTCTGCCGCTTATGGCATCGTTCAAAAGCATATATTTGAAAAAGCGCTTCTGGAATTCCGTGTTGTTATCTACCATGACAATGATATGTTCCAGGATTTCATCGTAGATTTCCGAGGAATCGGAATATTTGTCGTCCAGCTCCAGCTTGCTGACATCGATCCAGTTCTGGGAGATGCAGTATTTCAGGTATTCGCTGAGGCTGATGACCTCCTCCGTGGCCCATGCCACCTGTGTGGCGTCGTCCGATACCACCGCTTCCGACATGATGATGCCGTTCCGGCGCAGCAGTGTCACGATATTGCTCTGATAGACCTGATATTCCTTGGACAGCTGGTTATAAGGGGTCAGCCCCTCCGTCAGCTCGTAGCGCAGCTGATTGTATGCGTTTTCCTTGTAGGCCAGGTAGGCGGCGTACACCTCCCTCTCCGTCTCCTGGGCATCCTCCTCGGCCATGGCCCTGATGTCGATGACGGCGTTGTCGAACATGGTGAAATACACGTCATATATGGGAATCTTGATATCGCTGCTGTCCGCGCCCCTGGCGGGGACATATTCCTTTGTGTTGATGATCTTGCTGGACACAAGACCCGCAAGCTTCTGCTCCAGGATATGGTAGATCGCCTCCGTCAGATCCTTGTCGATCGTCAGGTACACATCCTGGCCGGCCTTGGCCTCCTTGCGCTCCTCGATGGAGATGACCTTGCCCATATTGTCCACGATGACCTTCTCATATCCTTTTTCCCCCTGGAGAGTGGTCTCCAGATAGGACTCTATGCCGCTCTTGCCTACCACGTCATTGAGGCTGTAGGCGTCGGAGCTTTCCTCTTCCGCGCTGTCCGTCCCCTGCCCCTCAGCGCTCTTTTCCTCCGCCGCCCGGGCGTTCAGGTCAGCCAGCTCCTCCGAGGAGATCTTCCCCGTGTACCCCAGCACATGGGCGAAATACTCCGAGTCCACATACCGCCGCACCGTGTCTGCCTCTATGGTGACGCCCGGCAGCGACTGGGAATTCTCCATGACCACGGCCACTGTCTTCTCGTTGACATTGGTGGCCACCGTGGTGCCGATATATTTCCGGAAGGAGGTCAGGTTCATGGCGTACCGGATGGTGACCATGGTCAGCCACTCCTCCTTGCTGTAGCCCTCCCCCACCAGGAACTCGCTCTTCGAGTCCTCCGGATCCGCATAGCTTCCGATGGCGAAATTCTTGGTGCTGCTCAGATACTCCATGATCTCGTCCGCCGTGGCCGTGCGCTCCTCGTCCTTCAGATCGCCGATGTCGGCCTTGCCGTACACATCCGCCAGAAAGCGCAGGAGGCTGGTGTCCTCCACGGAATACTGGAATTCCCTGTCCTCATTCAGGAATATCTTGAAATCCGTGATGCATTTGTCTCCGTTCTTCTCGATCATCTGGATCAGGCGGTGAATCATGTCATTGAGCCTGGCGTTCTTGAGCCGCCCGGATTCGAACACATCCTCTATCTTCACGGAATAGGCCAGCTCATTGTAGGCCAACACATTGCCGTTCCTGTCATAAATATTGCCGCGGGTACTGGCGATGTCCCGGGTCTTCTCTATCTCCAGGACGAATTCCTCCAGATACTCCTCCCCGTGGACAATCTGAAGTTCAAAGCAGCGGTAAATCAGCACGCCGGCAAACAGGCAGAATACAACCGTGAAGACTGTCAGCCTGCTGGTGATGACGCCGATTATTTTTTCCTTGAACTCATCAAACAAATTTCTGCGCTCTCTTTCTCTCATGATTCTCCAGCTTTTCATTCACCTTCAGAACAGCCGGATATAAAAACAGGGTCACTACAATGGTATACAGTGCCTCCGGCAGGATGATGTGGAGAAAGTAATAGGCGAATTCAAACCTGCCGCGAAGCATAAAAGTCAAAATATAGCATATGATTCCATAGGACAGGTCGCTTACGATGATCAGCGCCAGCGGAAGCTTGATGTCCTCCGGGTAGAAAATCTTGCAGAACTTCCCGTTCAGAAAGCCTATGTACATCAACAGCAGCGCGTAAAAGCCCAGGAAGCCGCCGAAAAAGATATCGCTGAGAAGCCCGCAGAAGAAACCAATCACCAGCCCCTCCCGCTCTCCCCGCATGAACCCGAAGGAAGACGTCAATACAATCATAAGGTTCGGTATGATGCCCGCAAAGCTCAGGCTGTCAAAGACGCTGCACTGCAGGACAAAGCATAGGATGATACATACTGTCACAATTATTTTACGAAGCATACGCACTCCCCTTACGGCTGTCGGTCATTCCGCCACGGCCTGCTTCCTGTCCGTGATGATCAGCACCTCCCCCAGATGCTCGAAATCCACCGCAGGTACGATTTCGCCCGATTTGGTCAGGTTGTTGGCATCCTTGCTGATGGTTCTGATGTAACCGATCAGGATGTTCGGCAGGTATTTGTCGCTGATGTTAGAGGTGACTACCTTGTCTCCCTCCCGCACGCTGTCCTGGCCGTCCACAAGCTGGCTGAATGTGATGCAGCCCTCGGCCATGAGCCTTAGATCCCCCGTCACGGTCATGTTGTCCTCCGTGGAGAGGGTCATGGCGCTGACATGGACATTGTCCGATATGATGGAGGTCACCCGCGCCCAGCCGGGCCCTACGGAGGTGATCCTGCCCACCAGGCCGCCCTGGGCGATGACGTTCATGTCCACCTCCAGGCCGTCATCCTCCCCCTTGTCGATCAGAAAGGAGGAATACCAGTTCCCGGAGTCCCGGCCGATGATCCTGGCCCCCACCTTATTGTATTCCGCATATTGGCCGTCCAGTTCGAACAGCTCCCTGAGCTTGTTCAGCTCATATTTGTCCTGCTGCAGCAGGGTGTTCTCCTCAATCAGCGCGGCCAGCTCCTCTTTCAACCGGGCATTTTCATCCAGGAGCGTGCGGATCTGCACCAGTTCCTCGGAACGGTTGGACAGCCATCCGCCCACCTTTTCGATACCCTGTTGAAAAGGCACGATCACGTATCCCACCACCACGTTAAGCGGCCGATTGAATACATCCGTGCCAAAAGTGACCAGCATCATGACAGTGCAGAGCACCGTTAAAATAAAAAGGAGATATTTACTCGGCAAGCTAAACCGCTCTCCTTTTCTTTTGATGATTGGACTCATTTGCTCATCCCTTCAATCGCGTAAGCTACGGACTTGTAGTTGTCGTCCTTGATGATCTTGGCCAGGCCCAGCACCACGCTGGTGACGGGATTCTCCGAAACGTTCACCCGAAGCCCGGTTCCTGCGGCCAGCCGCTCTGCAAGATGGCTGATTTGGGAAGCGCCTCCGGTCAGGTAGATGCCGTGGCGGTAGATATCCGCCGCCAGCTCGGGGGGCGTCCTCTCCAGAATGACCTTCACATTGTCGATGATGGAAGCAAAATGCTCCTCCAGGCACTCTACCACCAGCTTCGTGGGAATCTCCCGCTCTATGGGAAGCCCCGTCACGATGTCCCTGCCGTAGACGATTGCGCCCTTGCCCTCCTGCTCCAGATCTTTCAGGGAAATCTTCACGGCCTCGGAGGTCCTGCCGCCGATGACCAGGCTGAATTCCTTCCTCACGGCGGCCCGGATCGCTTCGTCGAACTTCAGGCCCCCGGTCTTGATCAGGCGGCTCAGCACGATGCCGCCCAGGGACAATATGGAAATCTCCGTGGTCTCGAAGCCTACATTGACCACCAGCACGCCCTGGGAATTCTTTACATCGATGTCCAGCCCCAGGCCGTCCGCCACGGCCTTCTCCACCACCATGATCTTCTTCGCCTTTACATTGGCATATTTGATCAGGTCGTAAAAGGCCCTCTTCTCCACATCGGTGACGTCCGTAGGCACCGCGATATAGAAGTCCGCAGGCCTACAGTTTCCCTTCTGGAGGTCGGTGACGAAATACCGTACCAATGTCTCCATATTCTTGATATCAGCGATGACGCCGTTGGTCAGGGGGTAAGAGATATGAATATTGCCGGGGGCCTTCTCATACATTTCAAATGCAGAGTTCCCATATGCAAACAGAACCTTCTTGTTCTCTATGGCGATCATGTTCTTTTCTACCATGATGCTGTCATCGCCCCTGCTATAGACTTTAATGTTGTTTGTACCTAAATCGATACCGAATGCGTTGTTTGCCAAAATGACAACCCCTTTCTCATTGTAAAAACTTTCCTCCGGCCCGATCGGTCACGCCGGTTCCGGCCCTGGATACAGCGGCTCCTCCGAAAACCATGCCCTCTCCCTGAAGCTGACATAGCGGTTGTCGCCGATGATGACGTGATCCAGCAGCCGGATTCCCATCTTCTCTCCGGTGTCCCGCACATTACGGGTGAGCTCCCTGTCGGACCGGCTGGGCGTGGGATCTCCGCTGGGATGGTTGTGTACCAGCACGATGTTCACGGCCCGGCTCTCCAGCGCCGCCAGGAAGATTTCCCTGGGGGAGATCAGCGACATGTTGACGCTGCCCTCCGACAGCTTCCTCTCACATATCAGCTGTCCCTTGGCATCCACGCAGGCCACCACCACGCACTCGGTCTCCCGGTGCCGGAGTTTTTCCATGAAATAAGCCGCCACCTGGCCGGAGCTGGTGAGGTTCAGTCCCTCCCTGGCCTTTGCCATGCTCATCCGCATGGACAGCTCTGTCAGGCATTTCAGCCGCACTGCCTTCACCTCGCCGATTCCCCGGATACCCATGAGCTCGTCCAAAGTCACATCGTACAGGCCCAGAAGCCCCTCCTTGGGATATCTGGCCAGGCTCATGACCTCCTCCGCCACCTGCAGCACATGGTTGTCCCTGGTGCCGGTGCGTAGGATGATGGCCAGCAGCTCTATCTCCGTCAGGTTCTCCGGCCCGAACCGCTTGAACCTCTCATAGGGAAGCTCCGAGGCCGTCTTCAGCGCTTTTTTCGGCGCGCTGCTCCTCTTCTGTGGACTGCTCCTCCTGGGAGCGCCTTCCTTCCGTTTCGTCTCTTCGTTTCCGTTGGAATGCCTTTCTTTTTCTTCCATTTTCCCGTGCTTGTCCATGCGTCTCCTTCCCCTTCTCCGACGCATCTTCGAACGGCCTTCCCGGGGCCGCCCATGGACTACCTGATGAAGCGATATATCACCAGCGCGATTATGACGCCTATGACACTTGCTATGGTAATCTGGATTGTCAGCCCAAAGGTCAGGATGATGAATCCCAGGTCAAGCACCACAGGGGAGCTGAGCCCGAAGGACTGTCCATAGTTCAGGAAAGTGCCTGAAAAATAAGTGCCGATGAATCTGCCGATGACGAATCCCACCAGTATCAGTACCAGCAATACCCAGTTTACTTTCTTCAAGCCGATACCTCTTCCTTCTTTTGTCCCGGGGCATGCGATATGCCCTGCGAGCCTGCGCGCATCCGTCCCCTCACGGATTCCACATACGCACGTCTATATAGTACCACAAAATACCAGGACTGTACACAAAAATCATAGAATTTATTTTGAGTTTTTTCTACATAAAGCTACAGCTTCAGGCGGTTTTTATCCAGCAATCCCCTGTTTATCAGGGACTGGAGGGATTTCAAAATGCCGAATTTCCCGTGGGGCCAGGTGAGCCCTCCCTGGAAATAGACCGCGTAGGGAGGCTTGATGGGCGCGTCCGCGGAGAGCTCTATGGAGGAGCCGG
>OFGG01000570.1_pt1 | contig 30854 bp, 24 predicted proteins | sample 1521701 | NCBI WGS metagenome assembly OFGG01 (sample SAMEA3504081, study PRJEB24116) | mouse gut metagenome | biome: mouse gut; feature: mouse-associated habitat; material: faeces | place: Denmark | collected 2011
TCTCAAACCCGTTTCTATTTTCCTGCGTTCACGTATATTTAATACTTCTTTTTCAGATATCGGAGCGGGGGACAGATCCGCAATCCTAACCTTGTCTTTCATCCTGCGTTTCAGATATTCCAGTATATCTTCCGTTAAATTTTTTAATATATGGAATCTGTCCACAATCTGTTTCGCGTTTGGCAGGGCTTCACTTATGGCAGCTTTATAAGTCCTTGAAAAATCTCTTGTAACAGTTTCTACGTTCTTAAACTTTCTAAGGATTTCCACCACTTCCGGCTGTTGTCTGGAAGAAACCACCTCCAGCCTTTTTCTGGTATCATTGTCAACCAGGATAGAAAAATATAGCTTTCGTTTGCAATGCGAAAAATCATCTATGGATATATTTTTCACCTTATAATTAATGGCAGGGACTGCTTTTTTTTAATAATCCTCAGAATCGTATTATTAGAAACAGATACGTGGCTGCCGGAAATCTGTTTTTCCGCATCTAACGAGCTGCTTTTCATACCTATTTGATAGATATAATCATCCAGCCGATTTGTTCTTAATGAATTCTTGTCCGCAAAGGGGATTGGATAAGCGAATGTTTTATGGGAGCATTTTTCATTTGTACAAAAAAACTTGGGTACGGTAATAATTAATTTTACCTGGTAATTCTGTATTGGAAGATCGGAAATAGTTCTGGTATATTTACTATGAACCGAATGACTTTCCGTGCCGCAATATTTACATTTGACTATCATACAGTCAATATCACAATATAAATATAGTATTTTGTCAGATTTTTCTATTTTTCGTATAACTAAATTTGTATCCAGTTCTTTTAATAGTTCATTTAATCCCATATCATTCACCCATTTTATAATAACATAATAAAACGGGTTATTCAACTAACTTGGTAAAGAGCCAAAAATTTGCAGAAATAATAGTTGAAAGAAAATCACATAGATATGCAACCTTTTCCTCACCTAAAACGTGTTTAAAGCAAAGGAGGTGAAAAACCTATGGATATTGAGAAGGACATAAGAGAAGCGGTCATAAAATACAGTGATATGCTTTACAAGATATGCCTTGTTATGCTCTGTGATGAGCAGGATGTTCAGGATGCCATTCAGGATACCTTTTGCAGGTATTTGGAAAAGAAACCGAATTTTCGTAACGAGGAGCATGAGAAGGCATGGCTAATCAAGGTGGCAACAAATATCTGTCGTGATATGATACGGTTCAGAGTCCGGCATCCGAAAGTTTCTATTGATGAAGTGGAAAATTTTCTTGTGGCACCCGAACAGAGGGATACCTTAAAAGAACTTCTCGAACTCCCAATAAAGCATAAAACAGTTATTTATCTGCATTATGTAGAGGGATATTCTATTAAGGAAATTGTGGGTATCTTAGGAATCACAGAAAGCGCAGTGAAATCAAGGCTGTTGCGGGGAAGAAAACAAATGCGGGATACAGTCAGGATGGAAGGAGGAATATAACAAATGGACGGATACGATGTAAAGAAAGCAATGGACCAGGTACACATTTCATCGGAGATGCAGGAGCAGGTAATTATGAATATTCAGAAAAAGATGGAAAATGGGAATACGAATACAAGAACATGGAGTTGGAGAAGGATAGCAACGGTTGCGGCAACATTTATGCTGATGACGGGTATAGTCAGTTTTCCGGTTCGGGCGTTTGTGACAAGTATGGTAAGGGAGAGAATGGAAAGTATTCCGAAAGAGGAAGTGCAGGAAATTAACAACATGGTTCAGTCGAAACTTACGGAAGCGGACACGTTTTCAAGGGAGTATTTTGACAGTGAAGAAGAACGCAATAAAGCGCTCTGGCAGGCATATAAGGGCGGAAAATTCCCCGAAAATGTCATAGCGCAGGTGGACAATGCGGAGGATGTACCGGAGGGAACGCTCTGCTATATCAGGTCTACGGGTATTTTCAATCTGCCTGCCCAGGAAATGACTGACGAGGAGATTTTGGAGATCATTGATTTTCAGCATAAGATGAGTTATGCAGTTTCACAGAGTACGGCATCGCAGGAAACGAGAGCCCAGTTGCAGGCAGAGAAAAACCAGTTGCGGGAAAGGATACAGGCTGCAGGCGGAATCAGTGATGAAGAAGCGATAGAAATTGCAGCAAAACGGATGAAGGATGAGCTTGGAGAGCGAGCGGAAGGAAAGGAAATATTGAAATATGAGGATGGTTCTGCGGCAGTGATGATGCAAGATATATCCGATCAGACGGATTATGAGCATAAAGGGGATATAGCTTATCTCGTCATTTTTACAAATCCTGATGAGAATAACCATTCGACATATTATTGTATGATTGACGCTGTGGACGGAAGCATTTTGAAGACATATGAGTAAACACCGTTTGACTGGCAAAGCGTTTATTGCTTTGCCGATTATGATTATATAAAAATAACGATATTTAAGGGATAAGAGGGAAACGTGATGAAAAAGATTAAAAAATATGTAAAGACAATGCTAGTAGTTTTATTTGCTGTAGGTGTTTTTTCATTGCCCGGATGCGGCAGAACTGGTGATGACGATGAGCAGACAGATTTATCAGTGCAGTATAAGATTTCAGAAACAGAACCAAAGAGTATGGAAGTAAATGCTGATATGGATACTGACCAAATAAAGGATGACGCACAGGAACAGAGTGAGGCAGCGGATAGTATAATGAGGACATATTCTGACAGTGAAAAAGAACGTATGGCAGAGCTGAAGCAATCCTATCAGAATGAAACCACAAGGCCCGAAAAGATGATTCAGGAAGTGGACAGTGCCGAGTCGGTGACGGAAGGAACACTCTGCTATATCAGGTCTACAGGAGAATACTATCTGCCAGAAAGGGAACTTACGGACGAAGAACTTTTGGAGATTATTGACTGTAATTTTAGGATAGCTGTTAATTCGCAGGGCTGGACGCAGGAGAAGATAGAGGAGACGGATCAGAGGAACAGAGCCTTGCTTGAGGAAAAGATAAAGGCTGCCGGCGGAATCAGTGAAGATGATGCAATAGAGATTGCAAGAAAGGCTATGGAAGCTGATATTGGCGAAAAGGCGGAGGAACTGGAAGTGTATATATTCCCTGATCTGGCGTCCAATGGATGGAAGCTGCGTTTGCATGATATCACGGACTGGGATGAATATAAAGACAAGGGAGAGATAGCGTATTCCGTACAGTTTGGCAATAAGGAGGAGGTGGTCGATCCAGAGGAATTTTGCAATTACCATTGTATGGTCAATGCCGTGGACGGCAGTATTTGTGGTGCCTTTTCCCTTAGTGGGGACGTGGGTCTTTACTGGGATGTTGATGATATAGTCTGGTATGAGCATTAAAATCTTAGAATATTTGCAGAACCGGAAAGAAAAACTGTTTTTCAGTTTGGTGGTAAGTTATTTAACGCAACCTTATCCAGGGCCTCCAGAGTTCTTTTGAGCCGCAGATAATCCCAAAGAGTAAAAAAGACATCTCCGGGATCGATGACAAGATCATCTCCATATACGCAAAAGGCATGACTGACAGGGAAAATAGATGTTTGTATAGTGAAAGGTAGGTGAATCAAAAATACCTACCTTTTCTAATAACTTATCATAGAAGATCTTAATTTACAGAAATTATTTCACTCACTCAAAACGCCGCCCTTGAACGAACGGCGTTCATACCCAATGCTTTTTATCCGATTTTCCATAACATACATTACCTACATACAAGATATGAAAATGTAAAACCGCACAACAATCACTCAACTAGCCAAAACCTCGCCTGATTATCCACAGCGCTGTTTTTCCCTATGAAAACAATGAACTCACCGGGCTCGCTTTCCCACTTTCCATCAGCCGTAAAAAAGCGGAGCATCTCTTCCTTGACCTCAAATACTACTTCAGTTTTCTGCCCCGGGTCCAATGTAACCCTCTGAAACCCCTTCAGTTGCTTTACCGGCCTTACAACGCTGGCCACCACGTCACCAAGGTAGAGCTGCACCACTTCCGTTCCTCTTTTTTCCCCTACATTCTCTACCACTACGGATGTGCGGATTTCTTCCCCTTTAACCATCTTATCCTTACTCAGACTGACCCTGGAAATTTCAAACTCCGTGTACCCCAGCCCCCAGCCAAAGGGATACAGCGGGGCATTGGGGATATCCAGGTAACGCGACACATACCGCTCTTTTGGCCTGTCCGCCGAATAATGCCTCCCCGTCTTAAACTCATCATAGTGGACCGGAATCTGCCCCGGGCAAAAAGGAAAGCTCATGGGCAGCCGCCCCGCAGGCTCACACATCCCTGCCAGCGTACGGACAATGGCCGCTCCCCCTTCGATCCCCGGAAACCAGACGTCCAGAATCGCCCTGGATACTTTCTCCATGCCGGAAAGCGCCAGCGGCCGTCCATTAAATAGCACAATCCCCAGATTCGGGTTCACCTTTGCCACGGCCTCCAAAAGCTTCTGTTGGATGGCGGGAATCCCTAAAAAGCCCCGGCTGGCCGCTTCGCCCGTCTGCAGATAATGTTCCCCTAAAAAGAGTACCACCTTACCCGCCTTGCCCGCCGCCTTGAGTGCGGCCCCCAAAAGCTCACTTTTCTCCTCCCGTGAATATTCCTGCCCCTTAAATTCATGGAATCCTTCCATTACCACATCGTCTCCCACAACCGGGCATCCCGTTTCAAACGCAATGTTCCATCCGGCCAACATATCCTCCGCCGCCGTTTTCACCGTTACCGTCTCATCCACGTCCCCCATGGGCGACCATGCGCCCAGCATATGCTTCCTGTCCACATATGGCCCGATAAATGCAATTTTCTCGTCCTTTTTTAAGGGAAAAAACATCCCTTCATTTTTCAGCAGCACGAAGGAACGCTCCGCGGCCGTCCTTGCCAGCTCCCTATGTTCCTTACAGAGGATGACTTCTTTTTCCTGCGCACAGTCCGCCCCCTTATAGGGATTTTCAAACAGGCCTAGGTCATTTTTCAGCTTCAGCACCCGTAGCACCGCTTCATCCACAAGGGTCACGTCCACCTGGCCTTCCTTCACCAGGGTCTCCAGGTTTTCGGCATAAATGCCTGTCATCATGTCAATATCAATCCCGGCTTCTATTGCCAGCTTTGCCGCCTCTTTCCTGTTTGCGCATACGCCATGGCATATAGTTTCTTCCACCGCCCCGTAATCACTGATCAATACCCCTTCAAACCCCATTTCACCCCTTAAAGTTTCCCGCAATAAGGGTTTGTTTACTGTGGCCGGGATATCGTTTACCGTGTTAAAGGATGCCATGGCCATTTTGGAACCGGCATCCACCGCCACCCCATAAGCCGGCAGGTAATACTCCCTGAACGTCCTTTCTGTCAACTGCACCGTATTATAGTCCCTTCCCCCCTCGGGGGCGCCATACCCGGCAAAGTGCTTCACGCAGGCCGCCAGGTTGTCTTGTGATTTGATATCCTCCCCCTGGTATCCTTCCACCATAGCTTTCGCAAATTGACAATTCAGCCACACATCTTCCCCTGTGGATTCCATTACCCGCCCCCATCTGGCATCCCGGACCAGGTCCGCCATGGGGGAGAACGTGACATGCAGACCTCCTGCAGCCGCTTCTTTTGCCGCCATGGCCGCACACCGCCCGGAGAGCTCCGGCATAAAAGATGCCCCCTGGGCAAGCGGAATCGGATAAACCGTTTTATAGCCGTTGATAATGTCCGTCATAAACAAAAGGGGAATATGATGGGGATGCTTTTCCATATATCCCTTCTGCAATTCCACTAATAAATCCGCACCGATCATCCCCAGCACAGAACCGGATAACCTCACATCCTCCTCATCAATATGTAGCTGCTGCATCGGTCCCGTGACCAGCCCGGTTCCCTCCATAAAAAAATTTCCTGTTATCTGTGACAGTTGCCCTATTTTTTCTTTCAGGCTCATTTCACCAAGCAGCTTCCTTAACTCCTGTTCCTTCATCCTTCCTCTCCTTCCTCATCCCTTAACAGACCCAATCATGACACCCTTCACGAAATACTTTTGTATGAAGGGATAAATGCACAGCACTGGAACCGTAGACGCAATGATCACGCTATATTTTAACGTCTGTGACAGCCGCATTTTCGCTTCCGCCCCAGCCGCGTCAAGGCTTTGCAGGTTCGTGGCATTTAACTGTGTCGTCAGGAGCAGATTCCTTAAAACCGACTGTAGCGGCATCAGGTCTTTATTATTTATGTAAAGCAATGCGGAATAAAAATCATTCCAGTGTCCCACCGCATAATAAAGGGCAATCACGGCAAGAATTGGTTTGGACAGCGGAAGGATTACCTTAAGCAGGCATTGCAACTCATTCGCCCCATCCAGCTCTGCCGCTTCCTCTAAACTTGCCGGAATGCTGTTTATGAAATAGCTGCGCATGATAATCACATTAAAGATGGAACATGCGTTGGGGATCATCATCGCCCAGGGCGTGTCTATGAGGTTCAGCTTGTTCACCACAAGATATGTTGGGATCAGCCCTCCCCCAAAATACATGGTAAGCATAAACATAAACATGAAAAATTTCCCCGCCCTGAAATCCTTCCGGGAAAGAGGATACGCCGCACAGACCGTAATCACCATATTGATAGCTGTCCCTGCGCATGTATAAAAAAATGTGTTGGCAAACCCTCTCCATATGCTCCTGTAATTTAACAGTTCCTGATAAGCCGCCAACGTAAACCCCTTTGGTATCAGCAGGACATTACCGTTCCACACCTCATTAGGATCGCTGAAGGAAGCAATGACCACAAACCAGAGAGGCCAGACAAAAATAAATAAAAGGACCAGCATAGCAGCTACATTCACAATGTCAAACACTTTATCTGAGTATGAAATACTTTGTTCCCTTATGTTAATTATTTTCTTCATCTCATCCTCCCTAAAAAAGACTTTCTTCCGTAAATCTTTTGCACAGCCAGTTAGCAGCTACAATCAGAAATAAATTAATGGCAGAATTAAACAGGCCCACTGCCGTGGAATACCCATAATCACTGTTGATCAGGCCTATCTCATAAACATAAGTGGAGATTACGGAAGCGGAACGTTTATTCAAAGTATTTTGCAGAAGATATACCTTTTCAAACCCCACGTTCATAATCTGCCCTAGCTGCAATATAAAAAGCATAATAATCGTAGGCTTAATTGACGGGAGATCCACATGGATCATTCTCTGCAGCTTTGTTGCCCCGTCCACGATTGCCGCTTCATGGAGCTGTTCATCCACCCCTGAAAGCGCTGAAATGTATATGATAGAGCTCCACCCCATCCCCTGCCAGATTCCGCTCCACACATAGATGGATTTAAACCATTCCGGGCGCGCCAGGAAATCCACCGACGGAAGACCGAGCATATTCCTGACCGTATTAAACACCCCGGTATCCGGGTTCATAAAAATTGCTATCATCCCACACATGACCACCACCGAGATAAAATAGGGCGCATAGGACACCATCTGCACTGTTTTTTTCAAATACTTATTTTTCAGGTAGTTTAGCATCAATGCAAAAATAATTGGGATAGGGAAACCAGCAACCAGGCTATACACACTGATTCCCACCGTGTTTTTCAATAGGTTTTTAAAATTATATGCACTGAAAAACCGCCTGAAATGCTCCAGCCCGACCCATGGGCTTCCCATAATCCCCTGCTTTATGTTGTAATCCTTAAACGCAAGCTGTACGCCGTACATCGGCACATACGCAAAAACTATATAATAAATGACAACCGGCAGGATCATAACATAAAGTATCCAGTTCTTTCTTTTACGCGACATAACCTTCCCTCCTGACATAAAATTACCAAAAGTTAAGGAGCAGTATTTTACCACTCCTCAACCATTGAATATCTACATTGGAAATTATTTTGAAACAGCCCTGTCATAAGCTGCCCGATATACCCCAACCAATTCCTCAATCTCCATAGCCTCTAATGTAGAAACATATTCATCCCAGCTTTCATCAAGATCCAGCTCACCGGTAATGACCTGTGCCACATATTGGGTGGAATAATCACTGATATCCGCCCTGATTGTTGCAATTGTTTTTGTCTCTTCCTCTGAGTACTTCATGGAAGGCAATGCCGGTTTCCCCATTGCGGTAACCTTATTCGTCTCTGCAGTGCCATAAACCCCGGCAGGGTCAGCTTCAGGATTCATATTATCATAATAAGCCGGCCAGATAGACGGATGATTGGCCGCCCCTTGAATGGTCGCGTTGGCCCGTACGGTTCCCACGTCATCCCCATAACCGTTCCCGACAATCCAATCCCACGTGCCATCCTCGTTCACGGAGTAGGTTTCGCCTTCTATCCCCATAATTGCCAGAATGCCGCCTTCTTCGCTATAAAATTGGTCAGCCCATGCAATCAACACGTCCGGGCGTTCACACGCATCTGTAATTGACAGGGAAGCGGGGGTAATCCCTGTGGAGATTGGGAAAGTGCCTTCCTGGAACGGTGTCAATGCAATATAATCCTTGTAACGTTCATTTCCAACCGTGAGGACCGGTGAAGAATCAAAAAACGCCCCCATAACGTCATTTGCCTGCCCGATTGCATGCTGCTGCTCATATTCCTGGGTGAAAGAATTTTTGTCCATCAGACCTTCCTGGTACAGTTTCACAAGAAACCGGATAAATTCTTTATATTCATCGGTCAACGGCATGTAGGTCAATTCCCCGTCAATCAATGCCGTGCCGGTGTCATAATCATACCCAAACGCCTCATACGCAATCAGCTTGGTGGGCGGGCATGCGCCGTCGTTGCAGACCAATGGGATCTCATCATCCGGGTCACCATTCCCGTTGGCGTCTTCTTCCTTAAACGTTTTCAGCACATGGTAAAGCTCATCGAAATTCTTAGGCTCCTCCAACCCACACTGGTCCATCCATTTTTTATTAATCCAGAAAGTCGTAATGCTCGGAAATGGATTCCCGATTTCCGGGAGCGCATAGATATGCCCGTCTTCCGATTCCAGATACTGCCACGCATCCCTCTCGTCCAAAACCGCGGATAAATTAGGGGCATGCTGCCTGATCAGATCTTCCAGCGGGATCAGGATTCCCTGTGCGCCGTACTTCGCAAGGTCGTTTCCACCGAGCTGGGCTTTATACAACATATCCGGATATTCCCCTGACGCAAGGATCAGATTTCTTTTTTCCACTAAGTCTATGGGGGCCACAGAGTCAAACGTAATATTGATGTTTGCGTTTTCCATTGATGTCTGCATGACCAGGTTCGTGTCCAGGGTAAAATCACCGTTCATCATGGAAAAGGAAGTAAATTCCATTGTTTCCTCCAACGGGAACACAATTTTCTCCGGCGCAGCCGCTTCTTCCTTCTCCTCTTCCCCACTACTATCTACGCTTCCTTCCTGCGTGGCGCTTTCCTTCTCCGTATTCGCACTGTCCGCACCCTCTTCCTTTTTTCCACATCCTGCCATGGCACAGGCAGCCACTACCGTAGCCATGATCAATGCCGTTACTTTTTTTAGCTTCATTATCTTTCCTCCCAATGTTTGATTTTTTTGGCGCCTTAAGTTAACTGTGGTCTTTATTATAGGATTCCGTCATCATCCCTTCAAGAAACATCTTTTTTGTCCGTGTTTTAAAAAAGGAATGCCCGCTTCCGCCTCCCACCATACATTTATCAAAACAGGGGGAATAATTTTGTACCATCATTTCAGCCAGTTATGGATTTCTACCATATTTTCGTATCCTGGCTTATGTGGTACAATTTAAGAAAGTAAGAATCTACAGAAATGAGGTCAGTTATGTCTTTTTTGAAACAATTCACGTTGCGGAAACACAACCACACATTATTAAAATATTTTTTATCCTATTGCCTGATCGTGTCGGTTTTAGTCATCGGTTTCTTTTTTCTGTTCAAAAATCAGTTGACCAACATCCTGTTTGAAAATTTTACCGTGCAGGAAACCCGGAAGCTTGAAAATATTTCATCACAATTAAATGATGAACTTCTCTCTATCAACCGGATCAATAATGCATTGATCAGCAACAGCAATGTCAATCTCGCCCGCTACCACAGCGATGCCTGGAAAAACCACCTGGCGTTCCAGGCGCTCCAGGAATATGTCCTGGGCAATAATATGGTAGACAGGATTGTTTATTTAAACAAAAAAAATGGCAGCGTCCTTTCCTGTGGGGGATATACGACCTTTGAAGACGGATATTTTTACATTTACAACCAGGCAGGCACCAGCTACGCCACCCTGGAGCTTTCAAAATATGACGGTCTGCAAAAAAGCCGCCTGTTTTTCCTCTCCGATGAGGCCGGGAACTTTGTCTCCCCCAAAGGGGAATTAAATGACTGCCTTATCTACTATCCTTCCGGCTTTGCAGAATCCGGATACTCCGTTTTTTACATTTTGAGCAATACGGAAATTAAAAAAACGCTTGAAGGCGCACTGTCCTCCAGCGTTATTTCCATTGCCATCACAGACATTGACAGCCATACCCTAAACGGGATTAACACCGATCAGCTGAACCCTTTCCCCGAAACCTTAAGCCTCTCCAACCAATCCTGCCAGATTGACCCCAAGACTACCGCTTACCTGTTCCCAGGCATTTCCAATAACATAGCGTTGGTGGCCGTTTTATCTAACAAGAGCATATTAAACCAGGTTAATATTGCCTTCCGGCACACCTATTTCATATTTGCCATTATGGCGGTCATAGGGATCTTGCTCATCCTTGTGGGGATGGATATCACTTACATCCCCTTGTACAGGCTAACCAAGAAAATAACCAAATCCCCTGACCCGGGCAACAGCTATATCAAACAATTAGACCATGCGTTTTCCACCGTTATGTCTGAAAACTACAACCTTCAGGCAAAGGTTGACCAATACAGGATGTCCATGCAAAAATCAATCCTTGATTCTGTCATGGCACAAAATATACCGTCAAATTCAATGAACTATGAAAACATTGACCAGTTTTTCACCGCCGACCCGGACCGCCATAATTTTGCGGTCCGGATTTCCCACACTGGCAGGAAGCTGATGCCCGATATGGTCACGGATTTCCTCCATCAGGTCCTTCCCGACAAAAACTCCTGCATCATTCTGGAAGAGTCGAATGAGGCTGCCATGCTGCTTGTCAGCTACCCCGGCAAAGAGCCTGAAAAAGAGGAAGCACTTTTTGCCTTGCTAAGCGACTTATATGAAGAATACGGGGTCTATTCCGCCATCAGCAACAGCACCTCATCCCCCCTGGGGATTCCGGCGCTATACGAAAACGCCATCATGGCCAGCAGCTATTGGCAGGAAAGCCAGCCGGTTGTGTCCTACACACAGATCTACACCCTTGCCCCCCAGGAAACAGACCTTTCCTATCCTTATAAAATGCTGGACGAACTCTCCCATGACTTGGAGCATCAGGATTTTGACCACGCCGCAACCGTACTGCAAAGGCTCTTTACAACCATCAAGCAGCAACATTCCGGCGGAATCCATTTTCCGGACTTTTTTATAAGATGTATTTTGATTGATACCATAACCGCCTTTATCACCGCCATGAACCAATGCAACATTAAATTTAAAAATTACAGCGACCTTTATTTTGAAACCCTTTATTTTTGCAGAAGCTGCTCCTACGAAGAAGCCGGAGAAAAAATCCAGCTAAACATTAAGAACCTGCTGGAACAATTTCATATGGAATATGAAAATGCGCTCATACAGCCCGCACAAATCCAGCAGATCATTGATTCCAATTATACGTCGCCGGATTTTTCCATCACCACCCTCGCCGACTCTTTCGGCATCAGCATCGCTTATATGAGCTACATTTTCAAAAAAGAATTTCAGGAGAATTTTTCGCATTACCTGTGGACGCGCCGTCTCGAAAAGGCTAAAAAGCTCCTTACCGAGAGTGACCTGTCCATTGACGCTATCAGCCTGGAAGTCGGATATCTGAACACCTCCAGCTTCCGCAGAAAATTTAAACAGGAAACCGGAATGACCCCTTCCGCCTTCCGGAACCGCCCCTTTTAGGGTTGACTCTCTATCCGGTATAACCTAACCGGCCCTAATAGCCCGCTTGGCCCAACCTGCAAAAACTCCGAACACCGGTCTTTCCCTAGGCGGTAGATTAGGGTATTGGCCACCTCAACCACTATTTTGTTTTCCCCTTCGCGCGCCTGCCCCGAGATATCCCACCGGTAGGGCGGACATATCCGCATACCCAGGTCTTCCCCATTAACGGTAAGGTTTGCCGTAACCCCCACCTCCCCGAGGTCTATCCCCCACCTTCCGGCTTCCGTAAGCTTTATCACCGTCTCATACCTGACCTGTCCCGAAAAGTGCGGCCATGCGTCCTGCCCTGTAATCCGGAACAACTCACTTTCCTTCCGCACCAGCCGGTAATCAGGGTCTTTCCCCTGCTCCATAAGCCCGATATCCCACAAAAGCCCCGGCTTCATCCATTCCTCCCATATATCTTTCTCCGGTACCGATCCTAGGAACGCCTCGTCAAAGCGGTCAAACAAAAGCAGTTCTGACTGATAAGGAACCAGATGTATTTCTACCCTGCCATCGGGGGTAAAATCCCGCACCATTTTCCCACTCATGATATCCAGCCTTAAAAACTCCCCTGCACACGGCAATTGAACCACACCAGCCGCTTTTTCCCTGATGTCCTCCCAAAACAGCATAAACCAAACTGCCTGTTCCCTGTGGAATCTGGAAATCCTCAGATATTCCATCCCGTCCATGTACCTGTGCACAAGGCTTCTTTTTGCCAGCTCCCCCGCAAGCATCCCCGCTGTTACCAATGTTCCCGGAAGAGCTTCTCCACCTGCCCCTTGCCCGGATCCGTTTTCCCACAGCCGGAAAATGGGGAATCCCTCCTCCTCAAACTGCCCCAAAATCTTCCATAGCTTTTCCGGGTAAAATTCCGCATAGGGAACTACCAAAAAACGATGGGCATACCCGTTCACCCATAACTTCTTCTCCCGGACCTTTGCCCTCCCCAGGGCATCTATTGATAAAATATCAAAATCAATGTGGGCATCATACAATACCCTTGCACATTCATCCATTGTCCTGGATGCCGGGCTGCTCATCCATTCCCCCTCGGCAGGGTAAAGGACTGCCCCTTCTGTCCACAGTCTGGCCCCTGCCAGCAAATGCGCAGCCTTATTTGTATATCTCATCAACTTGCAAAACCCGGGAAATTGCGGGTTATTTCCCTCCGCATAAAAATGGGGCGGGCAGTCCGGGTCCGGAAAACGATCCGTGAAAGCGTGGGGCACAAAACAGTTGATACCTCTCACCAGCAAAAAATCAATCAGCCACTTCATGCAGGATACCGTCTCCGCCCATCCGTAGGCACCAAACACCTCACACATTGCCCTTCCTTCCATCCTTGGTTCCGTCCTTGCAAGGGACACAGCCAGCTTAGGGAGCACATAATGGAAAAAGTGGCAGTCCACCCTGCCGCTTTCCCCCAAGCCGGCAGCATCCCGATGTCCATATCCCGGCAGCACCTGATGCAGGACGATATCCACCCCGCTGATATCCTGCCCGCCCAATGCCCGGAAATAATGCCCCGCACCGGAACCAATCCGCATATGGGCGTTCATGTCTTCTATGATATGCCCCGTGTATGTCACATGGTGCGCCCGACACCAGTTCCCAACCTGCATGGAAAAATTTTCTTCCCACAGCAATGTGACGCTGTCCATATAAGCCAACCGGACCACCGGTGACAGATCCTTGCAAGGATACCAGAGCAGCGGGAGCATATTTAATGCCATTCCCGCGCCAACAGCATCATAGCTCTCCATCCTTGGTATCAAGCCCTCATCCCACGGGAGGGCCAGCCCCGGCTGCCCCACCGTGCGGTTGTATTCCCCTTTGTCATACCCCCAATGCCCCATATGCCTGCTATAAAACCCCGGCTCGTCAGAAAAAAATCCGGCTAACGTATTCCCAAAATACTCCCCAACGTAGGTGTAATGCGGTTCATATACCGCATCAATCAGCATACGGGCAGATTCCCCCGACAGCTCATTGATATAGTCTGCCTGGTCCTGCCTTCCCCCATCTCTTGTCTTGATCAGAAAAAAAATGCGATAAAACCCGACCGGCACGTCCCAGTATAAAAAATCCCCGCCGCCCTTAAGCCCTTCCGACAAATCTATCCCCGGACCTTCCAGCCCATCTTCTTTCCCTGCTCTCCGGTATGCCACTGCCGTTATAATCTCTTCCACTTCCTGCATCATCGGAACCAAGACAGACGATCCCGCCAAGGGACCTGCCACATCCACATGATGTTCCCTGATAAACCACTTCCTCTTATCGCCGTGGCATTTTTCCAAAATGCCGTTGGCATATCCCGTGGGAAAATGCTTATCGTCTAAGACCCACACCTTCATACCGCGTTTTTGGGCTTCCTTTAATATTACCCCCATATCTTCCCACCACCCCGGGCCGCAAAAATCATGATGAGTCCTGGACTCCACGCAAAACGCCCTGCAGCCGCTCTCATACACCTTTTGAATCCGCCCGGGCAGTTCCTCCGTCCGCCCATCCCTGATCCAAAAAAACGGGTATAAATAATTGCCTTCTTTTCCCTGCAATACATCCTCTAATCTGGCATCCATAGCCTATCCTCCACTATCTATTTACCATACGGCAAATTTCCGGCTTTTCCAAAAGCCCCTGCTCTTCCAGCACATACTGGTCCGTCCATTGCCCGTTTTCCGTCACAAAATCCATCGGTCCACAAGATCCCCGCTCCTTGGGCAGTTCATGCAAAGGCCCAAACGTGTTTCTCCTGGTCAGAACCACCTCTATCCCGCATAGTCCCTCAACCTGCGCCTGATAAGGCGGAAAAGCAATGACTTCTTCCCCAGCTTTCCCATAAGCCTTTACCAAGGCCCCGCCAAAATTCTTTACAGTAACACATACCCTTTCATCCCTTCCCCATTCTTCGCCCATGTGATAATAGACGCTTCCCGAATAAAATGGCAGACCCTGCCCGGAAATATCGCCAATGGCAATCCGCTCCGGCAGCTTTGAGAGCACCGCCTTCCCTTCCCTGATTTCCACGCCAAAGTTCCCGACCAGATAAACCGCCTCAATTCCCGATTCCCTGCTATAGTCCACTTTGAAGACAAGTTCATTTTCCCCCTCGCGCAGAAACTGCCTGGGGAGTTCCACCTCATCAAAGCAGATGTCTATCCATTTACCCTTGCTTTCTCTCCTGACTTCCCTGCCATTAATTTCTATTTTTCTTATACGCCCCAAATCCTCCACTACCAGCCCGGTCTCACCCGGTATAGCCTCCGCCCAAAAACGGTAATGGAGGGAAATTCTGTGGGCGTCCTTCCCATCCTCCCCCCGGTACTTCCTAGAAAACCACGGCTGGAGCATTTCCCCGCCCCTATAGGGGTATCCCCACGCATTCCGGAGCTTCCTGTCCGCCTTTAGCACTTCCTGTTCAGGGTAGGTTTTCCCTTCTCCATCTATAATCTTTACCATGTCGAGTACGCAAATGTTTCTTTCACTTAAGCCATACCGGAAAGACTCCCTGGCAAAATCCGCTATCACAAAAAACCTTTCCGCCCCCGGCTCCAAATTGACCGTCACTACAATTTCCCCATCATCCGTATCATATGGGGGAAATGTGACTTTCCCACTCCTGGGATCCCACCGTTCAAGAAATCCCTTGCGCCCCAAAAAAATCCTGACGTTTTTGTATTCTTTTTCCCGATCCGTGTTTAATACCATGACCATGCGCCCCCCGTCAATAGTTTCCGAGCGCACAAATATAGATTTCCTGCCTTCCGAAAAGACGCGGATATCATTTTTCTCCTTACAGGCCTCCGCAATCTCCGCCCCTTCCATGGAAACCTTTATGCAGTGCTTTGCCAACTCCCTGATTTCTTCTGACAGGACAACATCCACCCTGCCCGGTTCATCACCGGCAAATATCACCGCTCCGCCCTGCCCGGAAAACTCCTTCAAAAGTTCCAGTGTAGAGCTGCGCATGGTATCCATTCCCGCAACCAAAACCCTATGGTACCGGCATTTTCCTACATACAGGTATCCGCCCTTCACTTTTCCATGCCGCGACAAAATATCCTCTTCCCCATAATCAAAATCAATCTGATTTCCCGCCAATGCATGGAAAACATAGGCATATATCTCCTCCAAACGCCTAATATCACTATCTAACGGCGTAAATATGTCAAATGCCTCACTATATGCCCTTGCCCAGACACTCTCAATCGGGTTTAGCACTAAAAGCCCGCTATCCGGCCTGCCCCCGTCAAATGCCACATGAATCCTCGCAAAATAGTCCTCAACATATTTGTAGTCCTTGTACCAGGCTGACTGGTGCAAAATGCTGGCAGGATAATCCCTTTTCGCTTCCCCTGCCATGGTATACCAGGAAAGATGGGGGCACCTTAAATTCACCCCGAACAGCGCCTGCCAATCCCCAATATTTTTGTAGGATTTAAAGCCTGTCTGCCAGCCCGTGCACCCATACAATTCAGACAGTACCCATTTCTTCCCAAGCTGTCTCGCCACGGATTGCGCCTGTTTTGCAACCCAATAGCACCTATTATCCTCAGCCAGGACATCAATTCCCGGGTAATCCATACACTCATAAAAGCGCATCAACGACCCCTGCATCAGTGCCTGGCTGCAAAGGGAATCCTCATGCAACACATGCCCGGTAAAAATCAGGTTATTGTTCCCACACCATTCTTGAACAGGCTTCGCAAAGCATTCCAGGAACAATTCCTGGCACAGCTCAAAATAATCCCTTTTTACCTTTGCCATTCCGTCTAGTGGCGCTTTTAAAAAAAGCTCCGGCAGATTTTCCCTAAGGCTATAGCCAAAGCGGGCGGAAAATTTTCCTTCCATTCCGGAAGTATAAGGGACTGCATTCTCCTCCCCCTCCGCAAATGCCGTAAATGCGCCGCCTCTGTGAGGCTCATCCGTAAACACGCCTTTGATTTCATTCCCAAGGCGGCTTCCGCATTCTGCCAGATATTTCTCATGGGTCATTTCCATAAAACGTTTTACGGCTCTTTCATCCATTGTGTTTAAGTAACAATATCCGTTATAGTTATCATTGCAGGACGAATACCTGGTCCGGAACTCCATTGCTTTCTCCCCGGGAAACAGCTCACAAGCCGGACCAATTTCCCTTTTTTCCGTTAAACATACGCCTTCCACCCTGCACGCAAATACGCCAAGGACCCGGCCATCCGGTTCATATCCATTCCATTTATCCAGAGGAATTTCATTCATTTCCACGTACATGGCCCGGTATTTTTCCTCTTTTGTCACAAGGCCCCCCGCACTTCCGGATGGCCACCTGTCCTCATCATAAATCCATGGCTCCAACCCTTTCCCGCTGCCATACCCAGAGCAAAGATTGACCAATTCAAACCATTTTTCCCCCAAATACTCTGTTTTCAACCCGGTACGCGAATGCATAAAGAAACCGCCAAACCCCATTTCCCGGATCACGTCAATCTGCCGGAAAAGCTCTTCTTTTTTTAAATCACCATTCCATGCCCAAAACGGCTTCCCCCTGTATTCATTAGTAGGATTTTCAAACAATTTTTGTCTCTCTTCCAAATCCATGCCCCGTTCCTTCCCTTCCTTGCCAGATGTCACAATGCCATTGTACTTGCATTATAAGTCCGGGGCACGAAATGCACAAGAAACAACTCTTCTATGCAAAATTAAAAAAATGCATCAAAAAATGCCACCCCAAAGAGTGGCATTTTCTATCTTACCCAATCTTCCCTTCCAGCACCTCAATCGCCTTCATTACCTGATTATCCGTTCCATCCGCCTCATAAGCCTCATCATCATATTCCAGCACGATATCCGGCTCAATTCCTATCCCGTGGATATTCTTCCCGGAAGGCGTAAAGTATGCGCTCACCGTAAGCTTGATCGCCGTTCCGTCCTTCAGCCTGTTGATCCGTTGCACAATCCCTTTCCCAAAGGTAGTGGTTCCGATCAACGTACCCTTATTATAATCCTTGATCGCCCCCGCCAAGATCTCGGAAGCGCTTGCGGAATACTCATTGGTCAGCACTACCAGCGGCATCTGCAATTCATGGGTGCCGTCACAGGTATACTCTTTCCTGTTTCCTGCTTTATCCTCTGTATAAACGATAAGCCCTGCCGGAAGGATCTGCCTTGCCACATCCACCACTGCTGTCAAATCCCCTCCCGGGTTGCTCCTTAAGTCTAAGACCAGGCCTCTCATCCCATTTTCTTTCAATACTGCCATGGCTTCCGTAAACTGATCCGGCGTTACCCCTTCAAATTCCCGGATCCGCAGGTAACCGATTTCGTCATGCCCCTCTATCATGCCACTATCTACTGTGGTAGTCTCGATCTGCTTGGCCCTGACAATCTCCATTTCCAGGTAATCCGGTTCTCCCTCCCTGTAAATGGTCAGGTTCACGATAGTACCTTCTCTGCCCTTCACCAGACTGACTACCTTAGAAAGGCTCATTCCCTGAGTAAACTCATCCCCTACTTTATAAATGATGTCGCCTTCCTTAAGTCCTGCCTCCATTGCCGGGCTTTCCTCTAACACACCGCTGATCATGGCCGTGTTCAGATTCGTATTGATAGAGATCATCGCTCCGATCCCATAGGAAATCCCCTGGTTATTGTTTACCACATCTTCTAATTCTTCCTTGGAAAAATATTCTGAATAAGGATCCCCTAAAGCCTTTACCATCCCTTTGTACACGCCGTCCTGAAGCTCCCCAGCGGTCACTTCATCGCCATAATAATAAGCATCTACCATTTCTTCAATGGTGCGCATCTTTTGGATGGTCTCCGTACTTACCACACTGCCGTCTTGTGCTGCCTGGGCGCCGGTTTTCCGCACCGCAAACAGATCAAAAGCCATTTTCCCCGCCACATAAGCACAGACCAAAATCAAAGAAACCGTAAGGGCGCCAAACAGCATACCGTTCAAAAAGCTTTTGCGGACTAGTTTCTTATCTTCCTGCTGCCGTTTCTCCTCATCCTCCACTGATAAGGCATCCAAATCCGATGATCTATCCAATCTTCTCTCTCCATTCCTGTTTTATTCTATTCTCACTGAGAATTTACGATCCCAGATAATTCCGCGGATTCACATAATTCCCGTTCAACCGGACACTGAAATGCAGATGGTTCCCGGTAGACCGCCCTGTACTCCCTACTGCCGCAATCTTATCTCCTTTGGAAACTTCCGCCCCCTTGGAGACGTAAAGCGCCGATGCATGCATGTATATTGTGTAAAGACTGTCACCATGGTCGATCATAATATAATTCCCCATACTGCCATTATAATCCGCCGCAACCACTTTCCCGTTATAAGCGGCAAGAATCGCACTGCCGCCGGGCGCCGCCATGTCAATCCCATTGTGAAACTTCTGTATCCCTAACGTAGGATGCATCCTGTTTCCGTATTCATCGGAAATCCTGGTGTAAGAAGGGGCAGGCCAAGTAAACATACCACCATCATACTTACGCCCCTGTTCTGCGGCAAGCTTTTTCCGCTCCTCCGCAACAGCCGCCTCTAGGGCCTTAATCGCATCATTCTGCTCCGCAATATCCGCTTCGTACTCCCTGATTGCCGCTTCCTTATTTTGGATATCACCGGAAACACGGTACATCTCCTGCTCCTTTGCCTCGATCAGTTCGTTAAGGGAAGCCTCTTCCTCCTCCACTGCCGCCTTTGCCTCGTCAAGGACTTCCTTTTCCTCCTCAAGGCTCTGCTTGCAAAGAGCCACATACTCAGCATAAGCGACATATTCGTCCAACATCCTCCGGTCATAAGCGGAAAGCATCTCAATATACTCCGCCTTGCTCAGCATATCCCCAAAGCTGTCTGACCCAAACAAAAGCTCAAGGGAAAGACTGTCGCCCTTTTCATACATGAACTTGATCCTGGATTTCATTGCTTCATATTGTGCCTGCTGGACCGAAAGAGCCTCTGTCAGCTCCTGTGCCTTTTGGTCGATTTCCTCTTCTTTTTCCGTGATCAGGTTCTTAAGGTCATTAATTTTATTTTGAATGGCCACAAGCTCCGCATCCAGTTCTTCCACATAATCGGCAAGCTCCGCTTTGGATTTTTCAAGCTGTTTCTTGATTTCTTTTACATTGGTAAGCCCGCTCTGTAACGCTTTTTTTTCGTCTTTAGCCTTATTGATCTCCGCTTCTTTTTGTTTGATACTGTCGTTGGTCAGCTCACTGGCAAAAGCCGGAACCTGATATTTAGAAGCCGTTCCCAAAACCAGGATAAACCCAAGCGCCACACAAAATAATCTTTTCCACCGCTTCATAGGCAACCTTTCATTATACTCTTAGGTGCTTTCTAACTGTTGTAATACTTCCAAGGAAACCAATCCCTACCCCCATCAGGACAGAAACCGGAAGCAGGATGTGAAAAACCTCTTCCACCGGCAGGAAGGACAACAATCTGGTCAACATAGAAAATTTCACCATAATATATTCAATAATCTTATTATAAAGAACATAAATAACACCAATCGGTATCATCGCCCCGATCACACCGATCAGCATACCTTCTATCACAAAGGGGGAGCGGACAAAAAAGTCGGTGGCTCCGATATATTTCATGATCGTAATCTCTTCCTTCCTCACCGCAATCCCGATGGTCACAGTATTGCTGATCAGGAAAATAGAGACGGCAAACAAGATTGCGATAATGCCAATAGATATGTATGCCACAAGGGCATTCACGCCGGTCAACGTAGTAGCCGTGATCTCAGAACGGTTCACCGTTCTGATTCCATTCACCCCTTCCAGATATGTCACCAACGCAGGCTGCATGGAAACATCACTCAAATAAATCTCATAGCTTGCCGAATCCGCCAGAGGATTTTCCGTAAACCCATCTGCATATTCCCCAAGATATTCTTCCTTAAAGCTCTCCCAAGCTTCATCCGCAGAAATAAAGACCTTTTTGGACACTTCCATCCTCTTGTCGATCAGCACGCCAATCTCCGCTATCTTTTCTTCGCTTATCCCTTCGTCAAAAAAGACCGTAACGCAGACCCCTTCCTGGGCTGTTTTTACAATGTTCTGAAAATTGGCAAGGATGGAGTAAAACAGGCCAAACAAAAACAGGCAGGCCCCAATCGTGGCTATAGAAGCCAGGGTAAACCATTTATTCCTGAAAATATTGATAAACCCCTGTCTGAGTGTGTAAAAAAACGTACTAATCCTCATCGATATAACCACCTTTTTCCTCATCGCTTACTATGACGCCCTTTTTCATAGTCACGACTCTTTTCTGCATGGCATTGACAATTTCTCTGTTGTGCGTTACCACCAGCACCGTAGTGCCGTTTTCATTGATCTGCTCCAAAAGCTTCATGATCTCCCACGAGTTCTTCGGGTCTAAGTTACCCGTTGGCTCATCCGCAAGAAGAATCGTAGGCCGGTTTACAAGAGCTCTTGCGATTGCCACCCTCTGCTGCTCCCCGCCGGAAAGCTGCCTCGGCTTTGCCTTATATTTGCCCGCAAGACCTACCGTCGCTAAAATACTGGGCACATTCCGTTTAATATCCTTGCTGGATGCCTGGATAATTCTCTGTGCAAAAGCCACGTTCTCGTAAACATTCCTGTCCTTCAAAAGCCGGAAGTCCTGGAACACGATCCCTAAGTTCCTGCGGAATTTCGGAATCTTCCTGTGGCGGATTCGCACTAAGTCATAACCCATTACAATAATGTTCCCGGATGTAGGCACCAGCTCCCGGAGGAGAAGTTTGATCATGGTAGACTTTCCGGACCCGCTGTCTCCCACGATAAAAACAAATTCGCCCTTTTTAATATGCAGATCCACACCATTTAGGGCCGGCGCCCCTGTGGCATACGCCTTGCTCACATTTTCCAGCGTGATGATCTCATCACTCCCGGAAAATGACCGTTTTCTCTTCCTGCCCTTTACCTCACTCTTTACCAAAGCCGTTCACCTCTGTATTTTTTAATATTCAAAACTTTCCATGTAATTCATATACTTGACTACCATAAGTGCAATCCTGAATGTGATAGCATCCTCAAATACCCTTAAGTCAAGCCCTGTATTTTTCTGCAGCTTATCTAAACGATAGACAAGCGTATTTCTATGTATAAATAACTGCCTGGATGTTTCTGATACGTTCAGGCTGTTTTCAAAAAATTTACTGATCGTGGTCAATGTTTCCTCATCAAAATCATCCGGGCTTTTCCCGCCAAAGATTTCTTTGATAAACATCTTACAAAGAGGCATGGGAAGCTGATAGATCAAACGGCCAATCCCCAATTCACTGTAAGCCATAATGTTCCTGTCATCAAAAAAGATCTTCCCTACATCCATCGCCATTTTGGCTTCTTTGTAAGAACGGCTTACTTCTTTGATCTCCTTAACTACCGTTCCGTAAGCAATATGGATATCCTCCATCCCTTCTTTTATGAGATAGCCTTCAATCCCCAGCGCCGCCCTTTCAATATCTGCCGGGTTTTCACCGTCAGAGAGATCCTTGACCACAACCACATTATTTTCATCCACTGCCGTAATAAAATCCCGGCTGCCGCTGCCAAAATAAATCCGCATGGTCTCAAGCACATTATTATCCCTGCCATCGGCAGTCTCAACGATCATGACCACCCGCTTTACATCCGTCTGGATGTGGAGCTTCTTGGCACGGCTGTAAATATCGATCAGGAGCAGATTATCCAGCAGCAGATTCTTAATAAAATTATCTTTATCAAACCGCTCCTTGTATGCAACAAGAAGATTCTGGATCTGGAAAGCCGTCATCTTCCCTACCATATAAACATCTTCACCAATCCCTGCCGCAATCAGGATATATTCCAGCTGCTGTTCATCATATACCTTAAAATATTGAAATCCCTTAATCTCCTGGGAATCCGCCGGAGACTTGGCAAAATCCGCCGCTTCTGCCGAACAGCCCGACATGTTCGAAGCTGTGGACGCAATCTCTTTGCCATCCGTGTCCATAATGCAAAATTCAACCCTGGCAATCCCCTTCAACCCGTCAATTGTGTTCTGCAATACCTGATTAGAAATCATAATGCCCTTCTCCCTTCAAGAAAACCCTTAACCATTATACAATTTAGACAATACTTCCCACTTGCAAAATGTCATTCTGACGAACTTACCTTTTCATTTTAATATAATTGTACAAATAAATCCAGTCGTATTTTTGAAATTATTGTGTATATTTCAGGTTTTTTTGCTTCCATTTTCTGTTATCCATGTTATAATAAGTACGATCAAGATAAGCAGAAAGAGGTGTCCAAATGAATATTCCTGAATTATCAACGGCACTCTCAAGTGCAAACATTGCAAACAAAGTCAGCATTGCTGTACTTGACAAGGCAATGGAAAGCTCTCAGGCAGCAGGTGAAAGCCTGATCAGCATGATGGACCGCTCCATGGAGTTGTCCGTCAACCCTGCGGTAGGCAGCAATTTTGATCTGTATGTCTAACGCTTCTTAAGCATCAGGCCAACAGATCAAACAGCTTTACGATGACGGCGTTTAAAAGTCCTGTCATCGTGACCAGACAGAGGATAAGCGCAAGTACCAGTGGTACGGTTATCAGCTTATCCTTTTTCTTTTTCCGCATTTCTGTAAAAAACCCTTCCCTTCCCTCATGCTTGCTGATCCATACCAGCACGGCATAAGCAAGAGGCAGACATACCGCAGTGATCACAAGATAACTCCCTACCCCGTACATCAAAAGCTCCGCAGTGACCTCCTGATCCGCATATGCCATCGGGTCATTTCTCAGCACCATATAAGCCATCAGGCTGGAGCTGCCGTTAAACAGAGCATGATAGATGACAGACGACCATAAGCTCCCTGTGGCCTCCACTAAAAGCACTGCAATCACTCCCATGACAAATGCGTAAGAAGCCTGATTAAAATTCATATGAATCAGCGCAAACACCATTGCGGATAAAAACATTGCCTTTACCGGACTCCCCGATTTCCGGTAAGCATGATAAAACCCGCCCCGGCAGGTTATCTCCTCAAACAGGGGCGCTATCACCGCCGTGGCAAGCAAAAGCTGCCAGAATGGCATATTCCCTGTCTGAAAACCTTCCAGCATGGCAACCGCCTCATTATTCACCCAAAACATAGAAATCGCGTTTACCAGTGTCAGTAATGGCGCAGTGAGAAATGTAAACGGCAGTATCATCAGCACCGTGCAGGGCCTCATCTTATGAAAACCCAAAAACTGCCCTGGCTTTTCCCTTGACACCAGGATAAAGACCAAAACCGGCAACATCAGGATGCATTCTAACATCAGGTTCGTCACAAGCAGATTTGATATCACGCTCTCAGGTAAGAACAGCATAGAAAGGGAACCCAATATATAGAAAATCACGATAATTAAAAAAGCCCAGTTTGCTTTTCTGGCATTCATTCTCCGGCCTCCTATACCTTCCTGATTCCCTTATCTTCAATCACAATAAGGCGTTGTTTATACAAATTCCCAACCGCCCTCTTAAACTCGTTTTTACTCATCCCGGTCTCTCTTCTTATCAGCTCCGGAGAGGCCTTATCCGTAAACGGAAAGCTCCCTCCCCTCTCATCTAACATTTCCATGATCTTTGCGGCATCCTTACCCATCTGGATATATGCCTTTTCCTTCAGGCTTAAGGTAAGCTTGCCGTCTTCTAACACCATTGCCACCCGGGCCGTGATCCGGTCCCCGGCTTTTATGCCTTCCACCGGCTCCCTTGCAGGGATCAGCCCGCTATAACAGTTGTCCACAGCGACAAAAACCCCAAAGTTGTCACTGATCTCGTAAACAATTCCTTCCACTTTATCATCTTTCTTATAGGGACTGTCCGTCCTTAAATAGTGGTACACTTTCATTGTAGTGCACAGCCTTCCGCTTTTGTCCACATAAAGCGCCACAAGATACTCCTTCTCCGGCTCCACTTCGGTTGTCTGTTCCCTGAAAGGCAAAAGCAGGTCCTTTTCCAGTTCCCACCCTAAGAATGCCCCGATCTTGCCAACCTCTTTCACCTGAAGAAGAGCCAGGCCGCCTGCCTCCAAGGAAGTCTCTCTTGTGGTCGCTATCAGACGGTCCTCGGAATCCCTGTAAATAAATACGGAAAGCACATTCCCAAGCTGTGCTTCTTCCGGCACCTCTTTTTTAGGGAGCAGCACTCTCTCCTGCTCCTTCCCCCCATCTTCGTTTTCTGCCAAATATACGCCAAACTCCACCTGCTTTACAATAACCAGATCCTGTCTTTTGCCTAACTCAATCATTTTCGTTTCCCTTTCCTTTCTCAAGTTCCACAATACAGCACACAGCACCCTGCGCATTGAAAAGGACCACCACAAGCTTTCCCTCTTCTGTCACGGAAATATGGGGCGTAAGCACATCCCCAAGCATCACCTGCTTTTTATATTCCGCACGAAGCTGCGCCACCGGGAATATTTCATCCAGACTGTCTATGGCAATCTTAACAAACTGTCCGTTGTTTACATGATGGTTCGTATCCAGATGAACCTTTTTGATCTGCACCGGTTCCCCCTGCACGCTGCCTGCCGGGATACTGATCTTCCTGGGCGCATAATCCATCTCAAGCTTCGGCTCCAACACATATCCCGCCATCATATCCTCATTCGACTTGACCGGCTTATCGGTCCGCGTATCCAAAAGGCTCCAAATGGTGTTGGCCACGGCTAATTCTCTTCCCTGGCTGTCTCTCATAACAAAATTTCTATATCCGACAAAACCTTTAAACGCATATGGCAAGGTTCCCACTGTCACGTTTTCCCCCATAGAAGGATATCTTTTTACCACGATCTGCCAGGAGGACATGACCCACACAACATGATGCTCCCTGCAATAACCAAGCCCCAGCCCGATATCTTCTGATTGAAACGTAGAGCAATCCTGAAAATAATTCAGCAAAGCCTCCAGTTTTAAATGCCCTGTCTCGTCTGTTTCGCTGTATCTGATTCTGGTTTGAAACGTATACATAAGCTTCCCTTTCTATTTTCCGTCAATTGTACTGATTATAGCACGAACTCCGCCAAAGAAACAGTGTTTTTCTTTTATTGGAATTGAATAATGCCCTGACCAAAGTGCCTGCTTAGCGAAAGCTTTCGCAGCCGTTTGATTCAGGGCATGAGTTTCTGCGCCGGACAGCTGATTGATATTTGTGACAGCTAGACTTAACATTTATGCCCCTGTGATATCCAGTGCATGCATGTAAGCATCGTCACCTCTTGCACAAACAACGGTAAGAGATTGTCCGCTGATAAACACTTTGCAGCCCACTACACTCCTCACCGCATCCATCTTTAATTCCATATCCCCCTGAGGCGTTTTCAAATAAAGAACATTTTCCGTGGACTTGCTCCCCACCGTACCGCTCACCGAATGAGTATTGGCGGTATCGATCCGGGTTCCGTATGTACTTTCTTTTGCCGCTATAATGCTGGCCGCATGCAGGTATTCGTCAGATCCATTATAAACCGTGACCGTAAGACTCCTGCCTGGAGTAAGGACAAGGCCGTTCCTGCTGTCGGTATTATTATCAATCACAATCTGCATTTCCCCGTCTTTCGTATCGAAGTACAAAAGTCCTGCTTTCGTCTTGTCAGACACCTTTCCCGTCACTGTCATGGTAGATGCCGTCACTGCAGATGCCGGTGCCGGCGTAATGGAGGTATCCACATTTCCCACAACCCCTGCTGCCGAAGAATCAGAAATACTGACCGCATGCATATAAGCGTCAGAACCCCTGACACAGGTTATGCTGTATGACTTGTCCACTACCAGCACCTTGCATCCGCTCATATTGGTAGTTGCGTCCAGCTTGATTTCCATTTCCCCCTGAGGTGTCTTAAAATGCAGGATATCCCCTGCAGTCTTATCACCAATGGTACCCGTCACCGTAGCCGTTGTTGACGAATCATAACTAATGGAGGGAACCTGCGCATTCCCGCCAATCTTAACTGCGTGGAGATACCCATCGGAGCCATGAGACACCGACACAGTGGCCTTGTTCCCAGGTAGTAAAATTTTGCACTCACTGGTGTCCGTACTGCTATCAAGCTTGATCTCCATATTCCCTTCTTTTGTGGAAAGCTTTAGAATATCTGATGTGGTTCCCGAAAGAACGGTTCCTTCCACTGTAGCGATCACTTCCGCTGCCTGCACCCCGACAGATCCTGCCGAAAAAAGCATTACCCCCAGCGCAAGGCAAGCTGCCGTACATGATCTTAATTTTCGATTTTTTTTCATTGCCTCGCCTCCATAAACATCAAAAACAGTTCCATATTATGTAAACTTATCATACAACATCCGTTCCCGAAAAGCAAGAACCCCAGCAGAAATCTGCTGGAGTTTCATAAAATATTTACCGAAAATTAATATTTACCGCCATTATTCATACCGGAGTTCATGATTGGATCACTGATCCAGTCAAGGTAGAGCATAGAAGCCAAAAGTTCGTCATTGATGATCGGATAATCCCAGAGTGGGGAACTTTTCATATCTTTTTTATTTTTAAAGCGGTGGTCTCCCGCTAAAAAATACATCTTCCTTTTTCGTCTGCAATGCCGCTCTTACGATAAAAATATGTATTGATCTGGTCTCTCCACTCCCTGGCATGTTCCTTTTGATGGTAAAACCGGTCAAGCATCCTCCGGTAAGTTTTGTCCGGAAGCTTTCCTTTCAGGCTTTCAAAACGTTTTACCATTTCGTCCACCAGTTCCACCCCTGCAAAGTGGGTATCATAAATATGCTGGATCACCGTCTTACCGGTTTTAAGCTTATGGCTGTAGGGCATGTGGTGAAAAAACAGTATAAGTTCATCAGGACAACTTTCCGCACTGTCATACATGGAAGCGTTCGGTTCCCTGTAAAGCCCTGCATATCCTGTTCCGTTATGGCTTCTGTCAACACCTATCCCCTGATGGTCGGCACGGTGGTAAGTTCCCCACCTGTCATACTCATAACCGTCCACGTTAGGACCATAATGATAACCGGGATTGACCATCCACCCGATTCCAAGAGGCGCATTGTACATTTCATAGGCCTTCCAGGACTCCATCAATATGAACAATAAAACTTCCCTGACTTCCTTATCATCACCAAAAGTCCGGACGATCCATTCATCCGCCAGCTCTTTTGCTGAAACCGAAGGGTCAAAAGCAAGCCGTCCAAATCCGTAAAGATTAGCCGCCGCCAGGTCATGCCCGGTCCAGTTTTCATCATTCCCGGTATTTGCAACTGCAGCCATACCGCATTTTGTCTGCCCAAAGGTCTTACCTGACACAATATCCTTCACGGTATCATCCGGCTTTGCCACATAAGTGTGGAAACCCAAAACTTCTTTAAACATGGGAATCAGGTAACATACATGCCGCTGCTGCCCTGTGTATTCCTGTGCGATCTGTACTTCTAAAATCTGATTGGTATCCGTAAGGCCGCCAAACAGCGGATGCACCGGCTCCCTGACCTGAAAATCCATAGGCCCATTTTTAATCTGCAGAATCACGTTATCGTGGAACGTACCGTCAAGTCCGATAAAATTGTCATATCCCGACCTTGCTCGGTCTGTTTTGTAATCTCTCCAATCCTGCCTGCAGTTATAGACAAAGCAGCGCCAGATGATCAAACCACCATAAGGCTCCGCTGCCTTAGCCAGCATATTGGCACCGTCCGCATGGGTTCTCCCGTAAGTAAAAGGTCCAGGACGCCCTTCAGAATCAGCCTTGATCAGGAAACCTCCCAGATTAGGAATACGCCCAAAAACAAGTTCCATTCTTCTCTTCCACCATTCCCCCACTTCCCCAGACAAAGGATCCGCACTGTCTAATTCGCCAAGTTCCACGGGAGCCGCATAATTAAGTGATAAAAAGAGTTTGATCCCATAACCCGCAAGTACTTCAGACAGCTGACTCAGCTTATCGAAATACCGATCCGTGATCAGCCATGTAGCCGCATCCTTCACATTCACATTATTGATCACAGCACTATTAATGCCTATTGACGCAAGCAGCCTTGCATAAGTAACGGTCCTTTCGTCAACAAGAACCTCATCATGATCAAAGAAAAAAGAATTTCCGGAATATCCTCTTTCGATACTCCCATCCATATTATCCCAATGATCCAGCATCCGAAGCGGCATCACCGGCTCTTTTGCCATATCCAGCCCCTCAATCGGATTTCCTGCCTGCACCTGACGGATCAATTCAAAAGCGCCATAAAGCATCCCACAGTCAGAAGAAGCCGCAATCACTACATCGCCGCCTTCTTCATAAATGTGATACCCTTCCGTCTTGCACTTTCCATCCTGTACAAAACGGATGCACCCCCTATTGTCATCTTCTTTCAAAAGACCGGAATACTTTACAAGCTCTGTTCCTGTCATCTCTTTCCATGCCCTTTGAAGCTCATTTACCGCATTCTGCATAACCGGGCTTTTTAAATCGGCACAGATCTTTCCAATCTGCCCCCACTTACTGTCCTTTCCTATCATCCGATAAGAAAGCCACGCCTGTTCAAATTCCATACCGCCCTCCCGCTGTTACATCATTCAGGGTTGCCCTCATTCCATTTATCTAATAACTTATATTTTAAACCGCATCCCACACCATAATCAGTGTTGAATAACGTTGATAATATTTCTTTTTTGTTTTACAAAACATCGTCCAAAAGTCTAAAATACAGGTTTCTGCTGTCAACAATTCAATTATCTTGCAGCGAATGGATCAAAAGCAAAAACCCGGCGGATTTCTCCACCGGGTCCTCTTCGCTGGGCTACAAGGATTCGAACCTTGAGATGACGGAGTCAGAGTCCGTTGCCTTACCGTTTGGCGATAGCCCAATGTTTGTTACTTTTGGTATTATACATGAATCCTACGCATTTGGCAAGTAGAAATTGAAATTTTTTTTATTTTTCTTTGTTACTTTTTTCACAGGCTGTTTTTTTTCAGGTACTTCGAGGATTTTCCCCGAAAACTGTTTTCAATTTTCTCAAAATTTGTTATCTTTTTGAATAGAGAAGCAACTATATATGGATTTCAGGAGGGTATATATGAGGTATTTTTTTGATGGAAAAATTGAAAAGCAAGATGACGTTTACTGCATTCGCATCCCGTTTAATGTATGGGAAGTCTGCAAGCTCAGAGATATCATCAAAGCAGAGCTTGTTTTGGACAACCGCATTATTGACTGTGAACTGCTGCCGGAAACAAAAGGAAATTATAAAATCCACTTAAGTGACGAGGATGTTTCCCATACTAACATTGACCAGGTGCACAAGATCTTGTTGCACATTACCGGCAGCCTGATTCAGATGAATCAAAACAGTCCATACAGCTTCGATAACCCAATCCGGAAGATTGACGGCATCGAAATCATCATACAGCCGGAAGATGGTCTATGCGGCCAGACCTGCGTGGCCATGCTTGCCGGTGTTACCATTGCGGAAGTGATCAGTGTGATGGACTGCCGGGAATGGCAGGGTACCATGGGCCGCGTTATTTCTGCCTTGAATTACTATGGCATCGACCATAGCGACATTATCGTATATACAGAAGGCAAGGAAGCCACCCTGCCTAAGTGCTGCATTATGATGGAAAAAATGGGGCTTTACTGTCACTATCTCGTCCACTATAATGGCAAATTCTATGACTCCAACTTAGGGATCATCCAGGAATACGACATGAGTAAGCTCCTTGGTTATATGGAAGTGAAAGTTGATTAAATTCCCGTTTAGTTGGTTAATGAGGTTGGCTAAACGGACGAAAA
>OFGG01000572.1_pt1 | contig 30830 bp, 22 predicted proteins | sample 1521701 | NCBI WGS metagenome assembly OFGG01 (sample SAMEA3504081, study PRJEB24116) | mouse gut metagenome | biome: mouse gut; feature: mouse-associated habitat; material: faeces | place: Denmark | collected 2011
TCCATGAAACCATGAAATTTCGTTATGGTTGAAGCCTGATGGATTTTGTGGTAAGGTAAACTTAGGAAACATGACGCGGCAGATGACCTCCTGATGGCCGGAGAGGAGAAAGCATGGATAACGCTGTGCTGAGGGAGGACTACGATTTTTTATGCAGGGCATTGATGAAGCACCCATCCATACTTGTGGATGCGCAGACCAGAAAAGATTTCATGGAACTGTGCCAATCGAAAATCGAGGGAATATCTACGTATGAAGACCTTATCGATGCAGCCACGGAGCTGACAGTGTTCTTTCGGGACGGCCATACGAATATTGAAGTGCCATATTCTCCAGTAGATTTCTGCGTTCCACTGCTCTGTGGATGGGACGGAAGAGGAGGGTTGGCTCTCAGGGAAGAGTACGGTGGGATACCTGCCGGGGCATACATTTTGGGCATCCAGGGAATAACGGTGGAAAACCTGATTTCTCTCATGTCCCAAAGGATACCGCATGAAAACAGTCACCTGGTGAGAAGCAGGATGCTCGCGTATCCGTACCAAAATTATCATGTTTTCAGCGAAACGAGCCTGAGATACCTATTTGGCGCACAGAAAGAATATGATGTTACCTTTATGGTAGATGGGGAAAGCATGGTAAAGCCATGCCGTCTGGAAAAATATAGCGGCTTTCTGGATTTTGCGGATGACAGTGATTTCATTGGGTATGAAATTGAGGGCAATAAAGCGATTTTGCATCTGAATGCCTGCATCATGAATGAGAAATATAAGAGCACGCTTGAAAACCTTGCGCAATTGTGCCAGGAGCGGCAGATAAAATCGCTCATATTGGACTTGAGCCGGAACATGGGAGGGAATTCCGCCGTCATTGACGAATTCATCACATACACCAATGCAGAGAGCTTTCGGAGATATGAAATGATAGACTATTCTTCCGGAGAGCCAATGCAGATAACGAGCAGGCGGGAAATCGTCAGGAACAAAAGGAAGCCCATCTGCTTTCCGCCCCATATCCTCTGCAGGGTTTCATGCCACACTTTCAGCAGCGCGAGAACCTTTGCAGTCACTTTAAAGGACAACGGAATCGCGCGGGTCATCGGGACAGAAACCGGCGGAAAACCAAATTCCTACGGAATGCCCCGAAAATTCGCGATGCCTGCAAGCAAGCTGCGTTTCAGGGTGTCCACAAGCTACTTCATGAGACCGGATGCCAGCAAGGACGATGCCCTGACGCTGGCGATAGACGCCATCCACCCAAAGCCTGCCTGTCAGGCGGCAGAATGTGAGGAGAAATGTACATAGGAGATCTGCATATCCACTCCAGATACTCCAGGGCTACCAGCAAAGACTGCACCCCGGAGCATCTGGATTTGTGGGCCAGGAAAAAAGGAATCCACATCGTGGGCACAGGGGACTTCACCCACCCGGCCTGGCGGGAGGAGCTGAAAGAGAAGCTGGAACCCGCCGAGGATGGCCTCTACGTGCTGAAAAAGGAATACCGCATAGGGGGAGCCGGGGACAGCGGCATACAGCCCCGCTTCGTGGTCACCGGGGAAATCAGCTCCATCTACAAAAAGGGAGACTGTGTGAGAAAGGTGCACAGCCTTCTCATCCTGCCCGGGCTGGAAGCGGCGGAAACCCTTGCCAGGCGGCTGGAGCTGATTGGGAACATCCATTCTGACGGACGCCCCATCCTGGGGATCCCCTGCAGGGATTTACTGGAAATCATGCTGGAGACCGCTCCGGATGCAGTCTATGTGCCCGCCCACATCTGGACGCCCCATTTCTCCCTGTTCGGGGCCTTTTCGGGCTTTGAGACAATAGAAGAGTGCTTCGAAGACCTGACGCCCCATATCCATGCCCTGGAGACAGGGCTTTCCTCCGACCCGCCCATGAACTGGCGGGTGGCCGCGCTGGACAGATTCCACCTGATATCCAACTCCGATGCCCATTCCCCGGCCAAGCTGGGCAGGGAGGCCAATCTCTTCGACATGGAGCTCTCTTTCCAGGGGCTGGCAGGGGCTGTCCAGAAGGGGAAAGGCCTGGCGGGCACCATCGAATTCTTCCCGGAGGAGGGAAAGTACCATTTTGACGGGCACAGGAAATGCCGGCTGTGCATCAGTCCTCAGGAGACGGCCAAGTACGGTGGGAGATGTCCTGTGTGCGGGAAGAAGATTACCATAGGCGTTCTGAACCGGATAGAGCAACTGGCGGACGCGGACAGGGAGGAGGGCTTCATCCTGCCCGAGGGGCGGCCTTTCGAGAGCCTGGTGCCGCTGCCCGAGGTGATCGGGGCTTCCATGGGGATTTCCGCCGCAGGGAAAAAGGCTGTGGAGACCTATGAGCGGATGATAGGGAATCTGGGGCCAGAGTTCGCCATCCTGCGGGAGGTTCCGGTGGAGGACATCCGCAAGGCGGCAGGGCCTCTGGTGGCCGAGGGCATCAGGCGGCTGCGGGAGGGAAAGGTGGAGCGCACGCCGGGCTTTGACGGGGAGTATGGAAAGATTGGGCTGCTGACCCCGGAGGACATCAGCAGCCTGGAGGGGCAGATGTCATTCTTTACCGCCCAGGAGCTGCGGGCCATGGAGAAAGGGCATCAGGAGCGGAACCCCGAAACGGATATGGCCCACAAAGGTTCGGATATGGGAGAGCAGGCAGGAGGCAAGCGGTATCGGGAAATGCCAGAGGAGACGGATGCCTCTGGCAGGCAGGATTCAGAACTGCCAGGAGAGACAGACACTTTTGGCAGGCAGGATTCTGAATTACCAGGAAAGACAGATGTCCCTGGCAGGCGGAATCCGGATCTGTCAGGAGAGGCACAGGCATCAGACAGGCAGAATATGGAACTATCAGGAGAGGCAGCCGGCCCAGGCGATTCAAAAGCAGAAGCAGGCAGCCGGTCTGCCGGTCTCAATCCCCGCCAGCAGGAGGCCGTGGAGCGGATAGCGCCCAGCGTGGCAGTCATCGCCGGGCCAGGCGCGGGCAAGACCAGGACATTGACTTACAGGCTGCGCTATCTGCTGGAGAAGCGAGGAATCGCCCCGGAGGAAATCACTGCGGTGACATTCACCAACAAAGCGGCAGAGGAGCTGCGGGCCAGGATGGAAGCCGAATCCGCCGTCAGGGAGGGCCAGCCGGGTCCGCTTTCCGGGAACCGCAAGGGCAGGAGGGCAACGGACATACAGATTGGCACTTTCCACGCCATCTGCAGCCGCTTCCTGCAGGAGTCGGGGCTTTCCTTTGTGGTGGCGGACGAGGGCCTGCAGATGGAGCTTGCGGAGAGAGCGCTCCGGGAATTTGACGGCAAAGAATCCCCGGGGAAACTCCTGCAGGAGCTGTCAAAGGAGAAGAATGGCCTGTATGATGACAGCGAGCCCGCTGACCGAAAGAATCCACGCATATACGAATACTATCAAAAGCTGCTCCGCCAGGCCGGAGCGCTGGACTATGACGACCTTTTGCTGGAAACCCTGCGCCTCCTGGAAGAGCTGCCAGAGGAAGCGCCGGAGCGCCGCTGTTTCTCCTACCTGCTCATCGACGAGTTCCAGGACATCAACCCGCTCCAGTACCGCCTGGTAAGGGAATGGAGCCGGGGCGGCAAAGAGCTCTTCGTCATCGGGGATCCGGATCAGTCCATCTACGGCTTCCGCGGCTGCGACCCGAAAGTCTTCTCCAGGCTGGGGGGAGAGCGCCTGGACCTTGTGCCCATCCGCCTGGAGGAAAACTACCGTTCTGCCTCGCCCATCCTGAACGCCGCCCTTGGGCTGATTTCCCACAACCCAGGTCGGCCGCGCAGGATGAAAGCCATGGCGGGACATGCGGAGCGTCCCGCGCCACCTGTGCGCATCGTCTCCGCGGAAGATGAGCGCAGAGAGGCGATTTTCGTGGCCAAGGAAATCACCCGCCAGATTGGCGGTATCGACATGCTGGACACGGACCAAAGGGGCGCCGGGGAGAACCGTGCAGTGAGGGGATTTTCCGATATGGCAGTGCTCTACCGAACCCACAGGCAGGCGGCTCTCCTGGAAAAATGCCTCAGACAGGAGGGAATCCCCTATGTGGTGGCAGGGCGGGAGGACTTCCTGCGGGAGCGTGAGGTGCGGGCAGCCCTGTACTTTTTCCGCCACGTCCTGTATCCCGGCGAAGAAGCATCTGAGGCGCTCTGCCACAGGCTCCTGACCCCGGCTCTGGGAGAGGGCCGGGAGGAGAGGATTGGTCTGCTTGTGGAAAAATACCGTAAAAAGGTGAGGAAATCCCGCCCTGTAAAGCTTCTGGAGGAGTGGAGCGGGGACGTGCGGCCCGAGAATCCGGACAATATGAAAAAACTGACAGATATGTCAGTCCTTTACCCCACCATGGAGGGCTTTCTCCAGACCCTTTCCTTTGGCGAGGACGGGGACATAAGGAGGAACGGCGGCAGGAAGTTCACGGCGGACGCGGTGACGCTGATGACGCTCCATGGCTCCAAGGGGCTGGAATTCCCCGTAGTGTTCCTGTACGGCATGGACAAGGGGCGCTTCCCGCTGGAATTCGGCGGAGGCGGGACAGATATGGAGGAAGAGCGGCGCCTGTGCTACGTGGGCATGACCAGGGCAAGGGAGGAACTGATTCTGGTGGGCGGAAAGGAAAGCTCCCCGTTCCTGCAGGAGCTCCCCACAGGATGCGTCAGCCGGGAGCAGGCGGAGAAAGAGGAAGAGGTACAGGCCGTACAGATGAGCCTGTTCGATTTGATGTGACAATTCTTCCAGGTAGAAATTTTTTGCAATTAGTATTGATTTATTTGTCTTTTTATGATAAATTAGAAAAAGTTTATGCGTCCCTTGCCGCCGGGTAAGGGGTTAAGCGTCAGGCTTTCTATCGTTAGGCCATTGAAGATAGAAAGTGCTGGCGTTATTTTTTGTTCAGGAGGGTGAATATATGGAACAACCATCTTGTATTCGGGAATTTTCCCGGTATACTGTTTTAAGCGTTTTGGGAACGTTGGGCGTATCCTGTTACATTTTGGCAGACACATTCTTTGTTTCCAAAGGATTAGGCACAAGCGGGCTGGCAGCGTTAAATATTGCTATTCCGGTATATAATTTTATTCATGGTACAGGGTTAATGATTGGCATGGGCGGGGCAACAAAATTTTCTGTCTGCAAAAGTCAGGGGAATCAAATGTTAGTAGACAAAATTTATACAAATACCATATATCTTGCCGTTTTGTTTTCAATCGCATTTATGCTGCCTGGTTTTTTCTGCCCAAGACAGTTGGCTTTTGTGTTAGGTGCAGATATGACGATACTGGAAATGACAGCTGTTTATTTACGGTGGCTGTTGCTTTTTTCTCCGGCTTTTATTCTGAATGATGTGCTGCTTTGTTTTGTACGGAATGACGCAAATCCGCAGCTTGCCATGTGTGCAATGCTTATTGGAAGTTTTTTTAATGTGATAATGGATTATATTTTTATTTTTCCCCTGCATATGGGAATTTTCGGAGCTGTTTTCGCAACGGGAATATCACCCGTTATCAGTATTCTGATGATGACCCTGCATTGGATGAAAAACAGAAATTCGTTTCATTTTGCAGGAAGAGGAATCTGCATGAAAGTTGTACAATGGGATTTATCACTGGGCTTTCCTTCTTTGATTGCACAGATTTCATCGGGAATTGTGATGATTACTTTTAATTCCATTATTTTGAAATTAGAGGGGAACACTGGTGTTGCTGCCTATGGTATTATCGCGAACATTTCCCTTGTTGTCGTTGCAATTTATACGGGAATCGCACAAGGCGCACAGCCGCTTGTCAGCCGTTTTTATGGAGAGAATAACAGAGAACAAATCCAGGCTGTATTGTGTTATGCCATATTCACTACATTGGCACTGTCAGGTATTTTGTATGTACTGATTTTTGTTTTGGCACAGCCAATCGCAGCAATTTTCAACAGTGAATGTAATGCAAGGCTTCAAACGATTGCTGTAACAGGACTGAAACTGTATTTTATATCAACGCCGTTTGTAGGGTACAATATTATTCTCGCAACCTTTTTCACATCAATAGAGAGGGCTTTTCCGGCACATATCTTATCCCTGCTGAGAGGACTTATTTTAATTATTCCGACAGCATTTATTCTGTCCTCTTTGTGGAAAATGACTGGGGTATGGTTTGCATATCCAGTAACGGAAATTTCTGTAGCGCTGCTGGGATTTGTAATATATAAAAATGGGAAAAAGCGCACTGCTTGTCATTGACATCCAACAGAAGGATTTTGTAGAAATGGATGAATCCAACATGGATGTCCCCGAACAGATAAGTATAATAGGGTTATAGGGAAGCGTGCATCCTCCCAGTCAGGCCAGTCCCATGTACTCCGTTCCACACCGGGGATGGGCAAATCAAAAACTGTATCGACATATATCAAAAGCTGAAACCGATACAGCGTGTGGAAACATTACCAAAGCACAAATTCAAGCCATTGAGCAGAACATGGAAAGTGATATCGAACAAGCAGGCAGTCATATAATAGGAAGCAGGAGCAGCTTCCTATTGTCATACAATTATGATGTGCCGGCTTGTTTCTTTATGATAAAAAACAATGCCAGAGGAAAGAGCAAACTGGCGGATCAAGCAGACAGGAACAAATATGGAGATTGCAAATGGAAGAATTGGCAAGGTTAAAAGAAATTGATATCCGAACCGTAAACCGGGACGAACTGATAGACATCACAAGGCTTCCAAAAGATAAAACAGATTGCGGAGACAGAGAAATGCGAATGGAAAAATTTATTGAGAACGTAAGGAATCCCTACTGCTTTGCAGTGGGCGACATAATCGTGAAATCATCCTTTTCTGAAGGAAGCAGCCTAAAGCAAAGGATTCAGGAACTGGCTGCAAGTTTATAAGATGAAAAAAGCTATAAAAGTATGGAAAAACGGAAGGTTATGCGGTAAAATAAAGCTCAGGACTAAATGAATAGAAATCCTTCTTATTCCAGACAGCGGAAATCTTCGGGAGATTTTTGCCGTTCATAGCAGATTCATCTGGCTAATACGAATAAGGAGAGTTTTTTATGCAATCAAACCTCTTATCTAAGACATATCACAGCGGCGGTTATCTGCGTTTATCCCATAGCGACATTGCTGCATCTGGGGATACGAATGCGGCAAATCAAGAAGCCATGCAGAGCAACAGCATTGAAAACCAGAAGGAATATATTGAGGAATTCCTGAAGACGAAGCCGGAGATTATATCTACCACATTTTATGTGGATGACGGTTACAGCGGAGTTAATTTCGAGCGCCCTTCTTTTCAAAGGATGCTCCAGGACATCAGGGAAAACAAAATAGACTGCGTCATAGTGAAAGACCTGTCCAGATTCGGACGTAATTATATTGAAGTGGGCAAGTATATCGAGCAGCTGTTTCCGCTGCTGGGAGTGCGCTTCATCGCAATCAATGACAACTACGACAGCGCAGAAGACAGGGCAAACAACAATATCATCCTTCCCTTCAAGAATCTGATAAACGATGCCTACTGCAGAGACATTTCCGTCAAAATCAGGAGCCACCTGGACGTAAAGAGGCGGCGCGGCGAATTCATAGGCGCATTCCCGGTGTACGGCTACAAGCGGGGTGAGGAGAAAAACAAACTGGTGATTGACCCTTATGCGGCAGAAATAGTGAAAGAAATCTTCTGCATGAAGATGGAAGGAATGAGCAACCAGGCCATAGCAGACGAGCTGAACAGCCTGGGAGTGCTGTCCCCCGCCGAATACAAAAAAGAGCAGGGAAGCGGCTACAAAGCAATGCTGCAGACCCATGAAAAAGCCAAATGGTCTGTGCCTACGGTCATAAGAATCCTGTCCGACGAAGTATACGTGGGAACACTTGTCCAGGGAAAAGAAAGCACCCCGAATTACAAAATAAAAGTGCGGGAGAGAAAGCCCCGGGAAGAATGGATAAGGGTGGAAGGCACCCACGAAGCGATTATCAGCCCGGCGGATTTCGAGATAGTGGCGGACATCCTGAAAAAGGACACAAGAGTCCCCACAGGGAAGAAATCCGTATCCCTGTATTCCGGTTACCTCTACTGCGCAGACTGCGGATGCAGCATGGTCCGCAAATGCGTCCGCTCCGGTCAGATGCCCTATACATACTATATCTGCTCCGGAAACAAAAAGGATAAAACCACATGCAGCAGCCATAGCATCAGCGAGCGGACACTGGACGAAACGGTGACAAGAACCATCCGGATGCATATAAAATACCTCTGCGGACTCCAGGAGAGCATGGAATCTGTCCGGGAAGCCTTAAATAATTCCGACAAGACTAAAACATTGTGCCTACAGTTCGAAAAGCGCCAGGAGGAAATGGAAAAGTATAAAAAGCTGCAGTTTGCCTGCTATGAAGACTATAAAAGCGGCCTTATCACACAGGATGAATACAAGATATTCAAAGCCAGCCTGGAAAGCAGGGAAGAGGCGGCAGAATCCGCAATCCGGGAACTGGAGAAGAAAAAACAGCTCCTTCTACAGGGCGGAATGGAGAAAGAAGCCTGGATGAGGGATTTCGTGGAAAACGAAAAAGCACAGTTGACCCGTTCCCTGCTGGTAAGGCTTGTTGACCGGATTTATGTTTATGAAAACCATAGGATAGAGATACTGTTTCGTTATCAGGACGAAATGGAAAAAGCCCCGGAAGCACTTGAAGATTTCCGCAGCTGTATCGGGCAGAAAGGAGGGCAAAATGGCAAGAAAATCCAGAAATAAACCCATCCCCAGAAACATGCCCGCACCGTCTGCGCATTTCGGAAAAACAGCTTTGGATACCCCCCTATATTGGGCAGGCCTGTACATCAGGCTGTCCAAAGAAGACAGCGGAAAGGGAAACCCGAACACAGTGGAAAACCAACAGGCACTGCTCCAGGAGTTCGTGAAAAACCACCCGGATATACAAGTCTTTCAGCTTTATATCGACAACGGTTACACCGGAACGGACTTCCGGCGTCCTTCCTTTCAAAGAATGGTGGAAGATGCCAGGCAAGGGAAAATCAACTGCATAGTAGTAAAAGATCTGTCCCGCTTCGGCAGAAATTACCTGGAAACCGGAGACTATCTGGAGAAAATATTTCCCTTTCTCAAACTAAGGTTTATCTCCGTGACGGATCACATTGATATCTGTGGAAAAGCGCAGAACAGCAGAATTTCCTCTCCTGATGAAATCGAAGTCCCGCTGAAAAATATCGTAAATGAAGTATATGCCAAGGACATTTCCAGAAAAGCAGGTTCCGCAATCGAGATGAAAAAGCGGGAAGGTAAGTACGGCGGCGGTGTAGCGCCCTATGGCTATAAGAAATCCGAGAAGAAAAAAGGAACCTTCGAGGTGGACGAAGAAGCCGCAGAGGTGGTGCGGTACATTTTTGAACTCCGCTCCCGGGGCTATGGCTATTGCAGCATCGTAAAAGATTTGAACGAAAAGAGAATCAAATCCCCCAGCGCATACCGCTTTGAAAAGGGGATTGTAAAAAATCAGAGGATGAAGGATGTCATCTGGAAAAGATATGCCATAGAGGACATGCTGCGCGACCAGGTATATCTGGGGAAAATGGTGCGGGGAAAGACCTATTCAGCCATACACCGGGGAGAAAAGAGGCACCGCGTCCCGAGGGAAGAATGGATTGTAGTATCCGACACCCATGAACCAATCATTTCCCAGGAACTCTATGATAAGGTTCAGGCGGTAAATGAGGAAAGAACCCGGGAACACGAGAAAAATCTGCAAAAAAACCTGTTAAAATCCGCTCAAAACCCGGAAAGTCAGCAGAAGCATAATATCTGGAAAGGGAAACTCTTCTGCGGTGACTGCGGGATTACCATGGGCTGTATGAGCCAGCCGGACAGCAGTTTCAGATACTACTGCCCCAACTATAAAGAAAACGGCGCCCTCGGATGCCGCAAGAAATATATCCAATCCAAAAAACTGGAAAAAGCCGTGCTGGAAGCGGTTCGGGCGCATCTGAAGCTGTTCGTGGAGAGCCGGGAGTTCGCCCGGATGTGGGATAAGGAATCGGAAAAGAAACAAGCGGCAGTTTTGCAGGAAATAAACCGGGCAGTGGCAAAAGAGAACCAAAGCAGGCAGAAACTAAGCGCTCTGTACTTTGATTATAAAGAAAATCTGCTTACACTGCAGAAATTCCTCTCCCTGAAAGAGAAATATCAGAATGCACTGTCGGATTGTGAGAAGGTTCGGAAGGAAAAAGAAGCCCTTTTGGATGAAATAAAAGGACAGCAGGGGGAGAACAAGGAACTGTCGGATGCGGCAGACAGGTTTGCGGAGGAAGGAAAAGTAACCCAGGCTATGGTAGACTGCCTGATAGAACGAGCGGAGATTTTCAGCGGAGGGCGGATTCAGATTACTTTCCGATATGGAGATCAGTTTGAAGCAGTGCTCCTTAAACGGGAAATGATTGAGATAGGAGCTTAACAATGGGAGAGCCAGGCAGATCAGGAAGAGTTGGCTTCAGACCAGTGAATCAACCAGTTGTTGTAGCTGCCTTTACTTTGAGGATGGTTATTATATAAGGAGATGATGGATGCATGAAAAAGCATCGAAAACACTGTATAGCAGTATATATCAGATTGTCCATGGAAGATCTGGACCTAAGCTCTGGTGAAAAAGACGAGAGCTTCAGCATCGCCAACCAGAGAAATTACATCATGGCCTACCTGAAGCAAAAAGAGGAATTTCGGGATGCGAAAATCAGAGAATTCGTGGACGACGGACACTCCGGTACAAATTTCCAGAGGCCTGCGGTGCAGGAAATGCTTCAGCTGTCCAGACAGGGGGAAATAGACTGCATCGTAGTCAAAGACCTCTCCCGCTTCGGCCGCAATTACCTTGAAGTGGGGGACTATCTGGAGCAGATTTTCCCCTTTCTGGGCATCCGCTTCATCAGCATTAACGACGGCTATGACAGCAGGGAATTTTCCGGACAGACCGGGGGCATGGACATTGCCTTTAAAAACTTCATTTATGAAATGTACAGCCGGGATTTGTCGGAAAAGGTGAAAAGCGGCGTCACAACCTGCATGAAAAGGGGCGAATACCATTCCGGCTGCATGGTATATGGCTATGAAAAGGCAGAGGACGGCAGGGGGATGGCGGTTGACCCGGCGGCCGCAGCCGTAATTCGAAGGATTTTTCAGGAAATTGCAGGGGGAAAGCGTGCCAATCTACTGGCTCGGGAGCTGAACGAAGAAGGAATCCCCACCAGGCTTGCCTATAAACAGGGCAAAGGGGAACAATGCGGCAGACATTATCAGGCGAATATCTGGAATCACGACAAAATCCACTCCATCATCCATAACCGGGTATACCAGGGAGACATGGTCTACCGCAAGTCCGTCCGCACAAAAATCGGCTGCAGCCGCAAAACAAGACAGCCGGAAGATAAGTGGATCATACTGCCGGACCATCACGAAGCCATAGTCAGCAAGGAGCTGTTCCGGAAAGCAAACGACAGCATCCGCACAGGGGAGACCCCGAAGTATGACCGCTGCGGCCTGGAAAGAGGCAGGATTTTCTGCGGATGCTGCGGAAACCGGCTGGAACTGCGCAGGACAAAAAAGCCGTATTATCTCTGTAAACGAAAAGACCTGCTAAAAATTTCCAGATGCAATATAATCAGGATTGAAAAAGCGGCCATAGAGAAAGCGGCATGGACTGTCTGGCAGGAGCATGAACGGGTGTTTGGATCCCTGCCGGAATCCGGATTCCATCAGGAGAAGCAGAAAAAGATGCAGAAGCAGGAAACAGCGCTGCAGCAGAAGCTGTCCCGAATCCCGGCGGATAAGATGAAGCTGTACGAAAGCTTCCGCGCGGGACGGATGACAAAGGACATGTTCCTTAGAGAAAAGGAACTGCTGAACCGTCAGGAGGAAGAGACAAGAAAAAGCCTGGAAGACATCGCGTTGCAGATTACCCGGCAGGAGTCCAAAGCGAAAAGCTATGACAAGCTGTCCGAACTGGTGGGGAAATATGGGGGAGCAGATGCAGCCACAGATGAATTCATGAAAGAGATGGTAGAGAAAGTGGTGGTATATGAGGATAGGCGGATTGAGATTGTATGGCGGTATGGGGATGAGTTCGGGGATTGCGTCTGAAAGGCTGGCAGGGATGTCTGTGGGCGTTTGCCGTCTGGCAGACCGTCCGTTTCCACATTGTGTGCCAGTCTGCCAGAATGGATAAAAGATAGTGTAAATCATTCTGTTTTGTGTTATGATAGAAGCGAACAGGCAAGGAGATGGATGATAAGAATGCCAGATTTGCGTATATTATGCATAAATATGGCATAGTATCTGGCTGGCGGTCTGCAGTCGGGTTGTACTGCAAATTTAACCAGTGCGAAGTGTAAGTTGGCGTATGTGGGTGTCAGGCTAATTTCTGATTCCAAAGGCGTATGGGCACATGTAAGCGTGGGATGCGAGGTGAGGATAGATGAGCGAGATTGTGCTGAATGATGCTGTCATTAAAAAAGTAAAAGAAGAAGCTGCGGACATGGTAAAAACGGCAATAGGAAAAGACCTGGTAAAGATAGTTTTATATGGTTCATGTGCGCGCGGCGATTATACACAGGATTCAGATATAGATATTGCCCTAATCATGGCCTGCGACAGACTGGAAGCCAAAAAGTATAATGAAATAATTGCCGAAATTTCCATGCAGCTGGCAATGAAATATTTTTCGGTAGTCAATTTCGTCTGTCTGCCATATGCCGAATATGCAAAAAAGAAATCCTGGTATTCCTATTTTCGGAATATAGATTCAGAGGGAGAGGTGTTGTATGGAGCTTGAAAATGCATTTCTGAATCGATGGCATGTGGAAGATGACTTTCATGTGCCTTTCTATACTGTAGACCGCCAGGATTTGCAGTGATTCCTATGGGAGGGTACCTGGCTGGCGGTCTGTAGTCGGGTAATGCTGCAATTTAATCGGTGTGCAGTATATATTGTGCCGTATGGACGGATTTAGTAGTATTACATGTACAAAATAAGAAAAGGCAGAAGTGTTGAGAGACTGTCCATGAGAGTGTAAAATTGGAAATAGAACCTAAAAGACAAAAAAATTGAAAAACTTTTAGTCCTTACTTGACATCAGCAGACGATGGCCCCCACCCCAGTTACACGGCCCAGCTCCTGGACGGGCTGAAGGAGCGCGGCATCCATGCCACCTTTTTCGTCACTGGGGAGCATGCGGAACTGCATCCGGATATTATCGAAAGAATGTTCGATGAAGGACATTTAATCGGAAACCATACATACAGCCATATCCAGCTGACGAAGAGCAACAGGGACAAATTCAAGGATGAGCTGATTAAGACAAATGAGATATTAAAGGAAATCACGGGGGAGGAAGTACAGTATGTGAGGCCTCCTTACGGCTCCTGGGACAAGAGCTTCGAGAAGGAATTGAACATGTTCCCGGTGCTCTGGACCGTGGATCCCCTGGACTGGAGCTCCCGGAACGTGGGGCGGATCACGGAGAAGATCGTCAGCAAGACCGGGGAGAACGACATCATTCTGATGCATGATTATTACGATACCTCCGTGACAGCGGCTCTGCAGGCTATCGACGAGCTGCTGGAGGAGGGGTATACCTTCGTGACGGTGGAGGAGATTTTGTTTGACTGAAAAAATAGTGTAATGATCAGGAAGTATGGCTTTGCGGGGAGCCAGGTATTAATCGTCAAGGCGTGAAGATGTTTTGCCGGAACGGCCCACAGGACATTTTCGGGCTTGATAGGATGAAGGAAAAATGGTAGCATATGAGGTACAAAGAAAGCCGTTGGCAAAGCCCTTGGCTTATCAGAAGGAGAGAGCGTATGAAGACAGTAGTACATATCATTTCCCATTCTCACTGGGACAGAGAATGGTACATGGCGTTTGAGCAGCACAGGATAAAGCTGGTGGATCTGATCGACCAGTCCATGGAGCTGTTTGAAAAAGATGCAGCTTTCAGGAGCTTCCATCTGGACGGGCAGACCATCGTGATGGACGACTATCTGGAGATCAAACCCCAGAACAGGGAAAGGCTGAAAAAGCATGTCAGGGAGGGGCGGTTTTCGGCTGGCCCCTGGTATATCCTGCAGGACGAGTTCCTGACCAGCGGAGAGGCTAACGTGCGCAATCTCCTGGTGGGAAGGCAGGAGGCGCTGGAATACGGAGGCCTCTGCCCCGTGGGTTATTTCCCCGATGCCTTCGGCAATGCGGGACAGATGCCCCAGCTTTTAAAGCAGGCGGGGATGAAGGCGATTGTGTTCGGGCGCGGCGTGAAGCCGGTGGGCTTCAACAACGAGGTACAGGGCGGCGATTACGAATCCATGTACTCGGAGATGATGTGGGAATCCCCGGACGGCAGCGCCCTTCCCGGCATCCTTTTCGCCAACTGGTACAGCAACGGGATAGAGATTCCGGTGGAGGAGGAAGCGGCCAGGGCGTACTGGGAGGAAAAACTGGCCAGCGCGCGGCAGTTTGCGGGAACCAGACATCTGCTGTTCATGAACGGCTGCGACCATCAGCCAGTGCAGAGAGACCTGGGAGCCGCGCTGGAGACGGCGAGGAGGCTCTATCCGGACATAGAGTTCGTCCACTCGGACTTCGACACGTACGTGGATGCGGTGAGCCGTGAACTGGAGCATATCTCCACAGTGCGGGGGGAGCTGACCAGCCAGGAGACGGACGGCCGTTTTACTTTGGTCAATACCACGTCCTCCCACATTCCGCTGAAACAGATGAACCGCATATGCGAGAACGCCCTGGAAAAAGAGGCGGAGCCCATGGCGGCGCTGGCCTCTCTGTGGGGAAAGGAGTATCCGGAAGATCTCCTGCGCTATAGCTGGAAGATGCTGATGCAGAACCATCCCCACGACAGCATCTGCGGCTGCAGCGTGGATTCCGTGAACGCGGAGATCAAGACCCGCTTCGACAAGAGCCTCCAGGTGGCGGAAGCGCTGTTTGCGGACAGCTGCGCCTGGATGGCGGACCGCATCGACACCAAGGCGCTGGGGGCGGGAAGGAAAATATGTCCTCTTGTGGTGTTCAACACCACCGGCTGGAACCGCAGCGGCATGGTGGAGGTCATGGTGGACTTTGAGAGGAGCTATGGCGGATGGCTTACCAGGCAGTATGGGGAAATGGAGCGTCTACGGCTTCCCGAACTGGTGCTGAAGGACGCGGCGGGGAACAGGGTTCCTGCCGGCATCCAGGATATGGGCGTGCGGTTCGGCTATGAGCTTCCCGATGACAGGTTCCGCCAGCCATATATGGCCAGACAGGTGAAGGTGACCTTTGAGGCGGAGGACGTGCCCGCATTCGGATATTGCACCTGCTACCTGGAGGAGGCGGATGCCGCCGGGGAAGCGGGGGCTGTGGAGGAGATGGCCATGGCAGCGGTCTGCGAATCGGAAAGCGCTGTAGGAGGACATTCCCTGACACCTGCGGACAGGGTGATGGAAAACGGGTTCCTCCGGGTGGAGATTCACGGGGACGGCAGCTATTCCGTGACGGATAAGGAGAGCGGGAAGCGCTACCCCCATGTGGGCTACTATGAGGAGTGCGGAGATATCGGAAATGAGTACATATTCATACAGGATTCCGGCAAAGAGGAAATCACGACACAGGGGACAGAGGCGCGGATCGAGCTGATTGAGGATGAGCCGTATCGCTGTACCTACCGGATCGAACATAGGCTTATGGTGCCCGCCGGCGCGGAGGAGCTGCTGGAGCGGGAGCGCCGCCAGTGCGTGGGGCTGTATGAGCGGAAAGCCGGGCGGAGCAGGGAGCTGGTAGAGCTTGCCCTCACCACGCTGTTGCGTCTGGAGCGCAGCGCGAAGGGGCTCAAGGTGGAGACCACCATCCACAATACGGCGAAGGATCACAGAATCCGGGTGATGATACCCACCGGCCTGCAGACGGAAACACATTTCGCGGACTCTACCCTTGAGGTGGTGGAGCGTCCCAACCGCCACGGCAAAGCGTGGCAGAACCCCAGCGGCTGCGAGCACCAGCAGAACTTCGTGGCCATGGATGATGACAAGGACGGCATATTGGTGGCGAACTTCGGCTTGTACGAGTATGAGGTGCTGCCGGACAGGGACAATGCCATCGCGGTGACCCTGCTGCGCTGTACCGGAGAGATGGGCGACTGGGGCGATTTCCCCACGCCTGCGGCACAGCTTCCCGGGACGCATACTGTAGCATATGAAATCGTCCCTTACAAAAAGGAGGACGTTGCGGCGGCCTTTACGGAGGGGCATCTCTTCCAGACGAAGCTGTCGGCGGTGAGCCTGGCGTCAAAGCGCGGCTATCTGAAGGACGGGGCAGGATGCATGGAGGACATGGGCGGAAAGACATTGCCGCTGAGAGCGGGCTTCTTCAAATGGAGCGGCGAGGGGCTGAACCTGACGGGATTCAAGAAAAAGGACGGGGACAGGGATATCATCGTCCGCTTCGTGAACGAGACCAGGGAAGCGGTGGAGCTGACCATAGACAGGCAGGCATGGTTCAAAGAAATGTATCACAGCAATGTAATCGAAGAAAGGCTCCAGACGGCAGCCCCGGGAGGGGACGGAAGCTATCACATGACAGTGAAGCCCTTTGAGATATTTACAGTGGGCATCGTCCCCGACGGAACGTGGAGGGGCTAAGGCTCTAAGGTCTTCCGCATCCAGATGTGGGGACAGCCCTGTTCGTCCTCCACATCGCCGTATTCCATAAAGCCCAGGCTCCGGTAGAAAGCCGCGGCCTGGCATTGGGAGTGCAGGGCCATGTCCTTCCCGTCTGCGCTCCTGACATATTTTTCCGCCTCTTTCACAAGACAGGAGCCGATGGCCCGGCTGCGGTATGCCTTCAGAACGGCAAGCCGCCCCAGCGTATGGGAACCCACGGCAGCATTCCAGAATACACGGCAGGTGCCCACAGGCGTCCCGGCCTCGTCGAAGGCCACCAGGTGCACGGCCCTGCCGTCTATTTCGTCAAATTCGCTTTGAAAGCCCTGCTCCTCGATAAAGACCTTTTCCCGAATCTCTTTTGCGCATGCCGGGAAATCATGATATACAAGTATCTTCACTGTAGAATGAATCCTTTCATACATTTATATCTACAAACGTAATTGAATGCCGTCCGCACAGCATATACCCACAAACGTAATCAATTGCCGTCTGCACAGTATAACGAGTGAACGCCTCGGCAGTCCAGAGCTGAAAGCGGCAAATGAAATGCGTTCACGGGTATATGCTGTCATCACATGTTCTGCCGCCTGTGGTAGCGCCTGCGGCGGGGCGCGTCCTTCCGGGCGCGGCCCGGGGCGCCTTCACGGGACCTGCCATCGCCCCGCTTCCTGGCGGACAGCGACGCGATGGATTTGCCCTCCTGCCTTGCCAGGGCGAAGCAACTGTCACAGACGCCGAAGGATGTCTCTAAGGACAGAGGGGCTCCGCAGACCTGGCACTTGCGGATGTACATCTTCTTGTCCTTGGTCAGATACCGCATGATGGTGTCTTCCGTCTTTGACCGCTCCCTGTCCAGACGGGCCAGATCCACATCCTTTCCCATCCGCACCGAGAACTGGTAGTACAGATCCAGCAGCTTATAGAAGGTCTCATAGCGCATCAGCCCCGTATCGGAACACATGATCAGCGCCGGGAAGTGCAGGGACACATCCGCCGTATAGGTCTTGCAGTAATACAGCCACAGTGCCACTACGTCCCGGTTCCTGGTGTCGATGGAGCAGGTCAGCATGCGGTAGAGCATGTGCTTGTCCTCGAACCCGTCGATTTCCTTTCTGTCCTTGTAGGCCCGCTCATACAGAAAAAGCACTTCCTCGATGCTGATTTTCTCAAAGGGCGGCTCTATCTCCACGGATTTCCAAATCTTCATCACTGCGTCCAGGGGCTCGTCCATGTCCAGGAGCACCTGGGGGAAGCCCAGGCTGACATGCTCCACCTTGGGCTCGTCTTCGTAAAAACGCTCTCGGATAAACGTCAGGCCCTCTTCCCCCACCGCGTTCACATACCCGGTGTCATATAGTCCGAAACGCCCTGCCCGTCCCGCAATCTGGCGGATTTCTGAAGTCATCAGAGGGCGGTTCTGCTTGCCGTCGAACTTGCTGGTCTGTATGAAGACGATTCGCCGCACCGGAAGGTTCAGCCCCATGCCGATGGCATCCGTGGACACGACGATGCGGGTCTTGCCCTCCGCGAAAATCTGGATCTGCCTACGCCGGATTTCAGGGGGAAGGCTTCCGTAGATGACGCTGACCTGGATGCCGCTGCGCTCCAGCCGCCCTGCGATGTCCAGCACCATCCGCTTGGTAAAGACAATCAGGGCATCCCCCTCCCGCACATCGTCCGGGAAGGAGAAGGGGACATCCTCGCAGAGCAGCCTGGTCTTGCGCTCATATCTGTGGACTTCGAAGGAATCGCCGCACAGCGCAATCAAATGGGTGACGACCTCCTCCGCCGAGGGGCTTAAGCACACATGGACTTCTGCCGCCTGCACGCCCAGGATGGCCCTGGTCCAGGAGTGGCCCCTGTCGGAATCCGCGATCATCTGCGCCTCGTCAAGGACGGCCACGTCGTATCTTTGGTCCAGGTCCAGCATCTCCACCGTGGAGGAAATGATACGGCTGTTCTCCTCGTAGATACGCTCCTCCCCCGTGAGCATGGTGCAGGGAATCCCTGTATCCTTCATCTTCTCATAGACCTCCAGGGCCAGCAGCCTTAAGGGGCCCAGGTAGACGCCGTTCTCCGCCTCCTTCAGCCTTTCCAGGGCCTGATAGGTCTTTCCGCAGTTGGTGGGGCCTATGTGGAGGACGAACCGCCTGGACATCTCCAGGGCCTTTGGGAACTCCGTCTCCGGCCTGGTGGGCACCAGGTCGATAATCTGGCCCCGCAGCTCCACGTTCACATATTGGCCTAAAATGGAGCGCAGACTCTTCTGGCAGATATCGAAAGTCTGTTCCGCGCGCAGGAATTCCAGAAGCTTTGCGGTCACCAGCTCCTGCTCCTCGGGTTTCAGGCTGGCCACGTCCAGACGCGCCAGCTCGCCCACGATGAGATCGCGGATCTTCATGATGGCAATCTGGTTGTTCTCCCGGAAAGCGAAATAGGCCAGGTTGCGCAGCTGCCTGTGGTATTCCTCCAGGTGGGCCTGGCTCACCTTCCCTTCCTTTGACCGCTTCAACTCACCAAGCAGGCGGTCAAGGCGCTCCACATATGTCTTTTTTCCCTCATTGTTCTTTTTTTTCAGAACTTTGGCGCAGTCCTTGTATTGGGAAAAGTAGAACTGCGACAGTTTTTCTTTCTGTATCATCTGATCGTCCCGTATCGGCCCGCGGGCCTCCTTTGCTGTACTGTCTGAGTGCATTCATGTCTGGATTAGTATAGCATAAAAATAGGATTAATGATACTAAAATATTGATATTACCGAAAAACATGATATGATGATAGAAGGGCTTTCAAAGCTTCGAAGAGGAAGGGGCGATACGAATGAAGAGAGCGATGCTTGGGTGCCTTGTCCTGGCTGCTGCGGCGCTGTGCATGGCAGGCTGCGGCAGGAAAGAGGAAGTCGTGGTGTATACTGCGGTGGAGCAGGTGTACTGCGAGGAACTGTTCGGGCGGTTCGAGGAGGAGACGGGTATCCGGGTCAGGGCAGTCTATGATACAGAGGCCAACAAGACCACAGGCCTTGTGAACCGGGTCATCTCGGAGGCGGACAAACCTGTCTGCGATGTGTTCTGGAACAACGAGTTCATCCAGACCATCGACCTGCAGGAGAAGGGGCTGCTGGAGCGCTACGTGCCCGCAGGAACGGAGGATATCCCCCAGGCCTACAGAGACGCGGAGGGATACTGGACCGCCTTCGGGGGAAGGGCCAGAGTGATGCTGGTCAACACGGAGCTGACCAAAGAGGAAGATTATCCAGAGAGCGTATACGATTTCGTGAACGGAAGCTTTGCGGGCGAAGACTTGGCGCTGGCCTATCCGATGTTCGGCACCACCAGGACACAGGCGGCAGCCATGTATGCGCAGCTCGGGGAGGATGCGGCCAGGGAATTCTTTCGGCAGGTTCGGGCAAGGGGTGTCCAGATTGTGGACGGCAACTCGGTCACCAAGGACATGGCTGCGGCAGGCCAGGTCATGGTGGGATACACGGATACGGATGACGCGAAGGATGCCCTGAAGGACGGTGCACCTGTCGTCATGATATTTCCCGACCAGGGAGAGGACGGGATGGGGACATTGATCACGCCGTCCACGGCAGCGCTGGTAAAGGGCGCGCCGCACAGCGAGAACGGGAAGAAGCTGCTGGACTTCCTGGTTTCCGCCGAGACAGAGCGGTTCCTCATTGAGAAAGGATTCTTCGATGTATCGGTACGGGAAAACCAGGGGGACTTCCAGGTGAAGGGGATGGATCTGAACCTGCGGGACATCTACCTGATGCTGGATGTCTCGTCAAAGGACATGGAGGAGATATTCTTAGATGCCCGTTAAAGGACACAGCGTATCGAGCCTGCTCCGGAAGGCGGCGGTGACGCTTTACTTTGTGCTTCTGCTGCTTCCGGCAGCGGGATTCTGGCAGGGAGGAGGCCGACAGCAGGCCGTGCCGGGAGCCGGCAGGCGGCTGGGCCTGGCCGGCAATACCTTCCTTCTGGCGGCATTGGCCGGGCTGGGATGCATGGCGGTGGGCCTGGCCGCGGCGGCGTGGCTCCACAATGGCCCTCTTCGGAGGAAGCGGGCCAGGTGGTTCTTCCTGCTTCTGGCACCGGTGCCCTATTATGTCTATGCCCTGACATGGATGTACCTGATTCGTGCGCTGGGCAGAATCGACCGCAGCCTTATGCGCAGCCTGGCAAGCGGCCTGCTGCCTTGTGTCTTCGTGAATATCCTGTCATTTCTCCCGCTGACTACAGGCGTGATTCTGTCTGCTATGGAGCACCATGACCAAAAGGCCGAGGAGATGGGCAGCATATACGCAGACGGCGACAGGGTGTTCTTCCGGATTGTGCTTCCGGATATCGCTCCGGCAGTGCTGGCCGCGGGGGCGATGGCCTTCATCCTGTCGGCCACAGATTTCTCCGTGCCTTCCCTTTTTCAGTACCAGACCTACACCCTGGAGATTTTCTCGGAGTACAACAGGACAGGGAACCTGGGACAGACAGGGCTTCTGGCGCTGCCGATGATTCTTCCCGTCCTGGGGCTTCTGGCGCTGGCGGACAGGGGACTTGGCACCATTCCCGTCCGGAAGTCCCCGCTGGACGGGGAGGGGCTGGAGCTGGCGATGGGACTGAGGCTGGCAGGCGGCCTTGCCGTGGCGCTGTGCGTGATGCAGGTCCTGGTGCCTGCGGCGATTTTCTTCCTGCAGGTGACGGACTTCGAGGGGCTGTGGGAATCCCTTCGGCTGTGCTGGGAGGAGCTGGCGGTTTCCATGGGGATTGCGGCCCTTTCGGCGGGGACGTCGGTGCTGCTGGCAGGGCCTGCGGCGGTGTGCTTGGGGCAGAAGAAATGGTACTGGCGGCTGCCTGCGCTGCTTCCCATCGCTGTCCCGTCTTCCCTGATTGGAATGGGGATGCTGAAGGCCGTCAACGGCAGTCCGATTCACGGCATCAGCCAGACGCTGTATTTCCCGGCGCTGGGCTGTGCGGTGAAGTACATGCCCTTTGCTTTTCTGCTCTTTTGTGCCAGGCACAGGAGGATCCACCGGGAAGAGCTTGAGGCGGGCCAGATCCATATGCCGTCCCCATGGCAGTATTTCCGGAAGATTCTGCTACCCCTGTACCGCCCGGCCATCTGGGGCAGCGGGGCAGTGGTGTTCCTGCTGACTGTGGGAGAGGAAGGGATTCCGCTGGTGCTGATGCCGCCGGGGTATGAGACGCTGGCGGTGAAGGTGTACAACTATCTGCATTACGGGGCCAGTGAGCTGGTCAGCGGCTTCTGTCTGCTGACGGTGTTGCTGACGGCAGGGATTTTCCTCCTGCTTTTGAGCAGGAAGTGGAAATGAGGAAATCCGCTCCGGGCAGGAAGAATCGGGAAGGCAGAGGCCCAAAGCGGCAGGGGAGACGGCAGGAAAAAGCGGGTAGGAGAGCAGAAGAAGGAATACAGGATAAGGGAACGGAAGGCGGACAGAGGAACGCGACAGATGATAAGGATGGAGAATGTGACCAGGCGATACGGGGACAATGGGGTTCTGGAGGGGTTCGGCCTGCATGTGGAGAAGGGGGAGGTGGTTGCGGTAGTGGGGAAAAGCGGCTGCGGAAAGACCACACTGCTGCGGATCCTGGCGGGCCTGGACAGAGAGTATGACGGAAATGTCTTCATTGATGGCAAGCCTGCGGAGCGGAAGGCCCCCTGGGAGCGGAAACTTGCCATGGTGTTCCAGGAACCGGCCCTGTGGAATCATATGACAGTGGAGGAGAATATTCTGTTCCCGCTGGGGAGGAAGGCGCGGAGGACAGCAGGGCAGACAGTGGCGCAAATCTGCCGGGAACTGGAGATAGACGGTCTGGCGGCACGTTATCCCGGCGAGATTTCAGGGGGCCAGGCGAAGCGGGTCTCCCTGGCCAGGGCGCTGGCCTCCGGGAAGGAGATTCTGCTGCTGGACGAGCCCCTGAGCAATGTGGACGAGAGGACGAGAGGGAAGGTCATGGACTTTTTGCGGCGGGAATATGTGGGAAGGAACACCATGGTATATGTCAGCCATGACAGAGAAGAGGTCACATATCTGTGCTCCCGGGTGGTGGAGCTATGAGAAAGCGCAGGATAGCGGTCAACTCGACGTTCCTGAGCATCGCCCTTGTCCTGACGGCGCTGCTGGTCTGGCGGGCAAGGGAGGGGCAGGGGGACGAAGCGGCCGTTCCGCTGGAAGGGGTCCGGGTGTTCTGTGAAGGGGAGGAGATATCCGCCCTCTATGTGGCCCAGGACGGCAGCCTCTGGGTAGGCGGTCGGGACGGCGTCAAAAGCCTGGACATGGAGACCGGCCAGGTGACAGGGTATGTGGCGGAGGATTTGGAGCTGATCTATGCGGCGGAAATCTGCCGTTCCTTTGAGGGCTCGGTGTGGATCGGCCACAACCAGGGGGTCAGTGTGCTGTATCCGGACGGGGCCAGGGAGGACTATGAGGCCCCGCTTTTGACCGGAGGAAGGGTCAATGCCGTATTGTGCCATGGGCAGGAGGTGCTGGTGGGAACCATGGAGGGCGGGAACCGCTTCGTGCTGCGGGACGGCAGGTGGCAGCTATCGGAGCAGTATGACCAGGAGAAAGGCCTGCTGGCGAATCCGGTGAACGTAATCGCGGCCCAGGGCGGTACGCTGTGGTTCGGCTCCTATCTGGCCAATCAGCCCGGCGGAATCAGCATCCTGGAGGAGGATGGCAAGGGCGGGAGGCATTGGCAGTATCTGACCACCGGGGAAGGGCTGGCCCATCCCTATATCAATGCCATATTGCTCCTGGAGGATAGGGCGCTGGTGGCCTGCGGCCAATTGACGGCCGGAGGGCTGAACGTGCTGACGGATTCGCCCGGGGGATATGTCGTGGCAGACAGTTTCGGCCCGGCGGACGGCATTCCCGGGGAGAAGGTGCGCTGGCTCTATCTGGACAGCGCAGGGCACCTGTGGATTACCACGGAGAGCGATGGGCTGATCCTGTGCAGGGACACCGCCCTTCCGCATCCCCTTGAAGGCGTATGCCTTACCTGGAAGGAGGGGCTGTCAGACAATGAAATCAAGAAAATCGTGGAGTCCGATAAATATTATTTCCTGGCAGGCAGATACGGCCTCACCAGGATTGAAAAGGAGACGGTGGAGCGGCTGCTGGAGGCAGGGGAAGCGCCGGGAAATTCATAAGTTCAGTACAGTAGACTGAGGGGGAACGGCAAGATGGCAGAGAAGAAGGAAAAAGTAAGGATACCGGTCTACCGCATGGGGCTGCGGGAGCTATATTTGTTGCTGCGGATCCGCATGGAGCAGACCGGCAGGAAAAATGTCAACGGGGTAAAGAAGTCTTTCCTTGAGCCGGAGACTTATGAAAAGCATGAAAAGCTCTTGAAATCCCTGGCCAGGAGAAAGCTTCTGGAGCAGCAGGACGGAAATCTGATGCTGAGCCAGGGGCTGTTGCAGGGGCTGGACGTCATTCTGGACTCTGCCCACTGCATGAGCTTCCGGAACGAGGCCCTTCAGAAAAAAGGCCAGATTCTTTCCTTCTACTATGCGGACGGCAGGTTCGCGGGCGTCCTGCAGGACGACAGGAACTCCCTGCTGGTATGTACGGACGACAGGGAAGCCGTCTATATGGCTTTTGAGAAAATCCTGGAGGCGAAAGGAATCAGTGCCGACTTTCATGCTGCAAGGTGGACGGAACTATACGGGGAGGAGATTGCAAAGCCTGTCCGGGAGGCGGCCATCGTGCATACCAGCAACCGGCGCTGGAGACAGCTACGGACTCTGGCCATGGTATCGGACAAACGCAGGATCTACTTGCTCGAAGGGGAGGATGACCAGAGGCGGGAGGACCTGGGGCGGGATACCCAAGCTGCCGCCAACTGGTTCGGAATCGTTCTGCGGGAGCTGGAGAGGCTGAAGGAGGAGGGGGAGGCCGCGGACGGCATGGCCCCTGAGGAAAAGGAGCCTCCCAAAAAGAAAACCGAATATCAGCGGATTGTGGAATCAGAGGGTTTCCCCAGATCAGGGAAGACCTTCTGGTTCTGGGCCCTGCGGAAGATGCTTGCGGGGTTCCCTGTCATGATAAAGGGGGCGGCGGAGAAGAGGTTCCGCTCGCTCCTGCTCTATCTGGCCTGGGCCGTGGCGCTCTTCTTCTACAATATGTACGCCACCTGCTACCTGAACGATACCTTCATGCTGGACAGAAGAGCCGTATGGGGGAACCTGACGCCCTATCTCATGGCGGGAACCATGGATACGCCCAATCCCTTAAAGGGCTTCAATGCTGCCTGGGGCCATATCGACACGGTGTTTCTGGTGTGGCCTTTGATGATGCTGGTCACTCTGATCGGAAGGCATGTGGTGCTTCAGATAAAAAACAGGAAGCTTGGATTTCTTGCAAGCCTTCTGGGCATCCCGGGGGATGTGGACGCGTGCCGGCGTCTGGGATACGGAAGAGGGCGGCAGATGTGGGTTCCCTTTCTGGTAGTTTGGACGGCGGGATTTTTCATCATGAATCCTGTCACATTGTTCCTGGCCGCCCTGTATTGCTTTCTTGTCTTCGCCCAGAAGGACAACAGGCTGGTGCGGCTGTGCCTGCTCTGGCGGTGCGCAGGGAGCCGGAAGCAGGTGGAGGCAGGGAAGAGGCGGGAGCCTGAGATTGAGAAATACAGGCTTATGGTCTTCCATATGGGCTGCGGGTTCCTTATCTATGGGCTGGTGAGTCTGGCGCTGTGGCATGTAGTGGGATACCACTTCTGGATACGCCTCATCGTCACCATGCTCATGGCCATCTTTGCGCTGCTGCAGATATTCTGGCCGGGCATGCTGTCGGATCCGGAGAAGGCACACAGAGCCAGGACCCTTCTGCTGATCATCGTCGGGGGGATGGCGGCGTGCTGGTTCAGCTCCCGCTATGGGATTGTGCTGGCGGATGACGGCGGATGGTCGGAGTCCGGGAGGACACTGGGGGGATTCCTGCAGAACGCGGGCTTCTCCACCATATTTGGATTGAGCATATTGACCATCGGGCTGGCGCTGGGAGGTACGGCAGGCCTGGTGATTGCGGCATTGGGAGCCCTGGGGGGAGCCGGGATGTTCGCCATCGGCTGCTCGGAGGGCGAGGCCGGGGATTATGTCAGGAAGTCGGCGAGACAATTCTTCTTCGGGCCGGAGGACGGGGAGAGCAAGACGATTCTGTGCATGACTACGGAAGTAGCGAACTTCGTGGCGGGCTTCCTGCATCCGGCTGTGGGTTCAGGCAGCAAGGCAACGAAGGTGTTCTATGGCGGGAGAGTGGTCACGGATGTGGTTTCCCTGGGCGCGGACAGCTATACCATGGGCATGGATCTGGCGAACAGCATTACGGGAAACGAGAAAGTGGGCGCCGGGACGCTGATTATGGACGCGCTGGGACTGGGGCTGGATATCTACGGCTTCTGCGGCGACTGGGACAGCTTCGGGGACGTAAAGTGGGGCGATGACGCTTATCGGTATGCCAAGGACCCGAAATTCACCGATGAATATAAAAGGATGGAAGACGAGAAGAACCAGCAGGTTGCGGACATGTGGGAGGAAAACAGGGCGGATAGGCAGGTGGAGCTGGATTTGGAAACCTCGCGGCACAACGAGAAGCTGGAGGACATACAGGAATCCATACGGAAGACCCAGGAAGGGGACATCACGCCTCCCATGGATATGGACAGGGACGCCTATCTGGAACAACTGAACCGGACGCTTGGAACGGAGGAGAGCATCTTCGCGGACACCATGGCGGAAATCAGGGACAAGTACGGCCGGGAGGCCAGGAAGCTGGAGGACGCGATCATCAAAAACTGCAGCAGGGAAGAGCTGAAGCTCATCGCCGATAAGACAGCGGAATGGGTCGGCAATGGATACAGCACAGAGGATATTTTTGAGAAATTAATGGAATTCAAGGATTCCTGGGATGCGGAAGACGCGGGAGCCGGGGGTGACGCCCCATGATGACATACGAAGAATTCCGTGACAGATTCCATATCCGACTCACCGCCCAGCAGACGGAGGCCGTCCGCGCGGTGGAGGGCCCCGTCCTGCTGCTGGCCGTCCCCGGCAGCGGCAAGACCACCGTCCTGGTGACCAGGCTGGGCTACATGATACACTGCGCGGGGATACCCTCTGAGAATATCCTGACCCTGACCTACACCGTGGCCGCCACGAGAGATATGGCGGCCCGGTTCGCGGAGCGCTTCGGGGAGGAGATTGGCAGGCGCATGGAGTTCCGCACCATCAACGGCGTCTGCGCCAAGATTATCGACTATTACAGTCAATCCGTAGGAAAGAGTCCCTTCTCCCTTGTGACGGACGAAAAGCGCATCGCCGGAATGCTTTCCGCCATCTATCAGAGGGTGGAGGGCGGCTATGCCACGGAGGGGGATTTGAAGGGAATCCGGACATTGATTACCTACATCAAGAACAGCATGCTGGACGAGACGGAAATCAAAAAGCTGGAGCAGGAGAGCGACTGGCGCATAGCGGAGATATACAGGCTCTACCGGGAGGAGCTGCGGGCCCGGGGCCTGATGGACTATGACGACCAGATGCTCTACGCCGGCAACATCCTGGCGAGGAGCCCGGAGACGCTGGCGTATTTCCGGAAAAGATATCCCTATATCTGCGTGGACGAGGCCCAGGACACCTCCAGGATCCAGCATGCGATTATCCGCAGGCTGGCAGGGGGCCGGGACAACCTGTTCCTGGTGGGGGACGAGGATCAGAGCATCTACGGCTTCCGGGCGGCTTATCCCCAGGCCCTGCTTTCCTTTGAACAGGACCATCCCGGGGCCAGGGTGCTGCTGATGGAGGAGAATTTCCGCTCCTGCGCCCAGATCGTGGAGGCGGCGGACTGCTTTATCCAGAAGAATGTCCTGCGCCATGCCAAGCGCATGAAAGCGTCCAGGCCTGCCGGGGCTGACATCAGAGAGATCCCCTTAAAGAGCCGCAGCGCCCAGTACGCCTACCTGGCCAAAGTGGCGGAGGAGTGCAGGATACAGACCGCCGTCCTCTACCGGGACAATGAGAGCGCCCTGCCCCTGGTAGACCTTCTGGAGCGGCGGGGCATTCCCTACAGAATCCGCAACGCGGACATGGTCTTCTTCACCCATCGGGTGGTGCAGGACATTCGGAACATCATCCTCTTCGCACGGAATCCGAAGGACACGGAACTGTTCCTGCAGATATACTATAAGCTGTCTTCTTATATCAACAAGCAGACGGCACTGCGCCTCTGTGAGATTGGCGGGAAAAAGGACATGGACATCCTGGAGGCCGCGATTCGCTTCGGCAATCTGGAGGAGAGGACGGAGCTTAGCTGCAGGACGCTGCGTCTTCATTTCAAGCGCCTGCTGTCGGATTCCGCGGAGGCGGGGCTGGATCGGATTGCCCAGGAGATGGGGTATCGGGACTATCTGAAGCGGGCGGGCATCGGCGACGGGAAGCTGGCCATCCTCAGGGCCATCGCCCACAATGAGGACAGCCCTCAGGGCCTGGTGGAACGGCTGGATGCGCTGCGCAGGACCATCGAAGAGAAGGCGTATGACGCGGGCTGCAGATTCCTCCTTTCCACCATCCATGCCAGCAAGGGCCTGGAGTATGACAGGGTCTATCTGATGGACGTGGCGGACGGCATCTTTCCGGAGGCTGTGCCGGAGCGGGAGGCGGATATGGACGAGAAGGAGCGGCAGACATATGAGGAGGAGCGCCGCCTGTTCTATGTGGCCATCACCCGGGCGAAGGACATGCTGTCGGTCTTCGGCCTGAACAGGAAGTCGGCATTCCGTACGGAACTGTTCGCCCAGATGAAATACCGGAAATTCCGCGATGCCATCGGGCAGGGGCTGATCGTGAGACATAAGAAGTTCGGGGAGGGTGTCGTCGTGGAGGAGGGGAAGACCCAGGTCCTCATACAGTTCGGCGACCGCCAGAGGCGGCTGGACTTAAAGACGCTGTACGAACAGGATTTATTGATTCTGTGAGACAGTGGCCCCGCAGGGTTGACAGACCCTGCAGAGCCCGCACTGGGACAAAGAGGCTTTCGGCTTTCAGAACATGGAACCTGTCCCCATCATGCCGATGAGCTGGTCGCGCTGCACCGCGTCCTCCGAGCCTTTGGCTTTGGCGGCCAGGCCGTCCAGCTCCATCTTGCTGGCGGCAGCGCGCATGAGCTTTTCCTGGAATTCCCTTTTCTCCTCCTCCGCCTTCCGGGTCCTTCTCTCGGCCCTGGCCCGGTTCTGCAGGCGCAGGGTGTTCTCCATGGTGTGCAGCATCTGAGTCATATCGTTCATATGCGTCCCTCCCATATTTCTGTAACTTGTTTTCTGCTCTCTTTCTACCTTCTATATCGGCTGGCCTTCCGCCTTTCCTGAGACGGCAGACGCAAAATCCGGAAGCAGGGGCAAAATCCGGAGGCAGACGCAAAATTTGGGAACAGAATCCGGAAGGGGCAGGGGGCCTATTCCGGGAGGCCGAAGACAGCGTCCTCCAGGGTGTTGGCCCAGCCATAGCGCTTCAGGTCCACCTTCCAGCCCTCCTCCGTCCGCTTCACCTCCACGCCCTCCGCCTCCAGCAGGAGCTTCTGCAGGTCAGGGGTGTCGAAATAGACGGCCCCGGCCAGCAGACCCTTTGCATTGACGATGCGGTGGGCGGGGATGTCCGCGGGTTTCCCGTCCGGGGTCCTGGCCAGGCCGCGCTTTAAGCCGTAGCCCACCTGGCGGGCGTTCCTGGGCTTGCCGCACAGAAGGGCAATCTGTCCGTAGGTTGCCACCCGGCCCTCCGGGATGCGCCCGCAGACAAGGGCCATTTTCTGATAAAAATCCATGGGGATGCCTCTCTTTCCGGTATCTATAATATATGTAGCGATTAAATCTTGCCCAAAAACCGGATAAACAGCATGACTGGCCGTGCTATGCGACTTATAAATCTATGTCCACACGGTATCCGTCGTCAATCAGGATGTAATCGTTGCCGTATTTCCTGCACATCTCCAGGTTGCGGGCATTTTCCTCCAGGAAGGTATCGGCATCGTACCAGGAATCGTCCAGGCGCTGCTCGATGACACAGGCGTATCGGCGGATGTCGGCGAAGTGGTTCCGGATGTAATCCGGCGTCATGATAAGGCAGCGGTAGCGGATTTCCTTTAAGTAATCCTCCTCGAAGTCCTGTCTCCAGTCAAAGGGGATGTAGCAGCCCTCCACAATCAGGTTCTGGCTGTTCTCGATGGCAGTCTTCACCATCTCCCTGACCACGGGCCAGAGGTAGGGGGTCAGCGCATCGTCGTCCGATGGGGTCAGCTCGGTGTAGCCGCTTCGGATGAGGCCCATCTTCAGGTGGTCGATGGACAGGTAGGGATAGTGGTATTTTTCCAGCAGTTTCTGGGCCAGCGCGGTCTTGCCCGTATGGGATGCGCCTGCAATCAATAGAATCATGTTTCATTTCTCCTTCTGTAGATGTATTAGCGTTTTACGATTATCTATTTACCGTTACTCCTTGCTCCCTCGCGGTCCAGGATGCCCTTTTCAGAGCATTCAGTATTTTACGGAAACCGGTCACATCTGCGTGGATGTCCTTCCTCGATTATCCATATTATATTCGCAGTCTGAAATAATATCAAGGCGTTCGCTGTATTTTTGAGGTAATATTTCGAAAAATTTCGGGGAATCTACCGTGACGAAGATTCTGGATTTGGTGGAAAATGCGGGCAGCAAAAAATCGGAGGCGGAGCATTTTATTACAAAATTTGCAAGATATTATACGCCGGTAGTGGTGGGCCTTGCGCTGCTCCTTGCCCTGATTCCTCCCCTTGTAACAGGAGGGGGCTGGCCTGATTGGATATACAGGGCCCTTTGGGGGCTGGAGTCTGGGGCCTGGAGGGACTGTTGGATGGGAGAGGGGAAAGGAATGACGTTTTTTTATTCCGTGCTGCATCTGCTGGTGGACGGCGTGTGCGCTTTGGCCATGTTCGGCAGTTTCCTGGGCCGGGAGGACGGATATTTTTACATATTGGTATATAATTTCTGCGCGTTCGCGCTGCAGATGCCCTTTGGGGTGGTGCTGGATTCTTTGCAGGAGAGGGAAAGGGGCTGGCGGGGCTTTGCCCGTC
>OFGG01000574.1_pt1 | contig 30776 bp, 38 predicted proteins | sample 1521701 | NCBI WGS metagenome assembly OFGG01 (sample SAMEA3504081, study PRJEB24116) | mouse gut metagenome | biome: mouse gut; feature: mouse-associated habitat; material: faeces | place: Denmark | collected 2011
TGATAACAGAGGTTTTCCAGTTATCACAGCCCTAACAGTTGCCGCTGTCGGGGCTATTTCCTTTTTCGTTGTCAAGTAAGTCTGCCACTCTCCGTTGCTGATTAGGATATAAATGTCCGTAGGTATTCAATGTAATGCGAATATCCTTGTGTCCTACCCTCTCTTTTATCAACAGCGGTTCTATACCCTTATTGATTAAGTACGCCACATGAGAATGTCTAAGGTCATGTACCCGGATATTCTTCACTCCGGCTTTTGCTATTTGGCGTTTCATCTTATGCTGTACCGCTTCCTGCACGATTGGGAAAAGTCTTTCATCGTCTGGCATATCATAGTGACCGTCAACAAAGTCTTTAATCTCCTTTTTCAAAAACTCGGGGATTTCAATGTTTCTTACCGACTGCTTTGTTTTCGATTCTGTAATAACGTCCTACCTGCCAGTGCGATAAAAAGTTTTGGTAATGCTGATTTGATTATTTTCAATACTTATATCGCCTTTTGTCAAAGCTAATAATTCGCCAATCCTACAGCCCGTCCAAAAGAGGATTTCAAAGATTAAATAGTAGCGTGTCCCCGGCTCTATCGTCCGAATAAATCTCTGATATTCCTCTGTTGTCCAAAAGTCCAAACTTCTTGAATCGGAATTTCCCATGCGCTTCACTTTCTTACATGGATTTGTGTGCAAATCATAAATGCGTGACGCATGAGTAAATATACAGGTCAACTGATTTTGTATCATTCTCAAATAGCTTTCCGAAAATCCCTTTGTCTGCATTTCGTTCTGCCACTGTATGATTTGTGAAGCGGTAATCTCACTCAACATTTGTTCGCCAAAGTACGGAATAATGTGTTGCTCCATCATATACCGTTTATTCTTCATGGTGCGGTCTTTTAACTCATTCTGCTTATCCTCAAAATAGACCTCCATAAATTCACTTAACTTCATATCCATGCTTCGGCTACTGCTCAATTTCTTTTGCCGCTCATACTCTAACGCTTCTCTTTTTGTTTCAAATCCTCTCTTTCTCCGCTTTTTCTTCTCTCCTTTTGCCGTTGTTTCAAACCATTGCGCCGACCACTTTTTTGTGTCTTTCTCCTTATAAGCCATACTGTCACGCTCCTTTCCTTAGCTTATTGATAACTCATAACCGTACATTTTCTTTGCCCAAAACGCCCTCGGAATACGTCCTGCCATTGTAATATACCCCTGTCCTGCAAGTTCCCTGTTCAGTTCTTTTACAATCTTGTAGGCATGAGATTTTGAACAATTTAACTCTTTGGCTATATCTTCCGCACTCATCATATAACGGTAGTTTGCCACACGTTTGTCCTCCTTTCCCCTTTTAGAAATTCATTACACTATTTGTATTTCGTTACTGTACGAATTTCGTATATACATATTAGCACCTTATCCAAACAATGTCAACACTTCGTAAAAATATTTTTACGAACTTCGTATTTACATTTTTTCTATTTTACTCTTTTATGTTTTTCGTATATGTGGTATGATGATAAATAGGATTTATGCTTTTCGTAATTATTCAACATATGAAAATAGGAGGTCACTATGGGTGATGGAAAGAAGCTGAAAGAAATACTTGATAGTAAGAATACAAATGTCCGTCAGATTGCAAAGGCTACGGGAATTAGTGCTACAACACTATATTCTATTATTCAAAAGGATTCCAATATCCGATTTGACTTTGCTTTGCGGTTGGCAAATGAATTAGAAATTGATGTGAATGAGATATGCGCCGCCAGTCCGTTCTCCGGCACTATTACTGAAGAAGAAATATATCCCACGCTCCCCGATGGACTGAATGGGGCTCTTGACGGAAACCGGGTAAAGGTATATTTAAAAAATTCACTATATCCGCTTATGTATCTGTTTGGAAAAAATAGTATGCCCGATGTGGATAACCTGTTGACTTCATTTTATCAGCTAGACGATGAAGCAAGAAAGGAAGTAGTGGAAACGATACAGTTCAAGTTGCAGTACCACAAAGACAAAAAGCGGGCAGAACAGGTTAAACAGATTAGAGGATGGTAATTTCATCCTTAAAATGTTATTATATACATGTTACAGATATATGCTACAAGGAGATATACTAAATGGCAAGCGATAAATCTTTTCTAACTTATAATCAACAAATGAAAAAACTTCGCACAGATAAAGGGATTGTTTGTAATGGAACCCCACACAAAACATCTCTGGTACGTTCTGGGTATTTTAATATGATTAATGGTTACAAGATGCCTTTTACTTGTGGCACGGATGTTTCTGGAAATCACATCTATTTTCCAAATACAAACTTAAGTCAAATTAATAGCCTAAAAAAATTTGATGAATCATTAAGATTATTTTTACTCAAATATATTACACAAGTCGAAGAAGAAGCAAGAACATTAACTGGTTACAAATTTGACCAATGTAATGATAATGGAAAAATACCGTGGTATGAAACAAGCGCATATTCCCCCGATGCCACTTTGCAATCTAAAATGAGCACCATCTCATCTGCTTATTCTGAATTAAGCAAGAGCAAATCAGAATATGTACAATTTTATATGAATAATCATGAACAAATTCCAACATGGATTATGATAAAGGTTGTAAATTTTTCCACTTTTATTGATGTTCTTCGCAATAGTAAAGTAAATGTAACTCATGCTATTTGCAAATTATATTCTATGTATGACAATAATAATTTGCCCAATGTAAAACTATTAATTGGTAGTTTACATTGGTTACGAAGAGTCCGAAACTCTTGTGCACACAACGAACGTGTTTATTGTATCCACCAAACTCAGGTTCGGAATAACTCTGCGAGCGGACGCATTTTAGATCCTTATTATACACAACTTCCCGCATCATATAGTCGATGTACCGAAAAAAATATTTTCGACCTTCTTGTTTACTTTAAATATTATCTTCCAAAAGAAGAATTTACACCTATGATTACTGAATTAAAAAACATGTTAGTAGAATTGCAAAACACCCTACAACCAAATGCTTTTGATAATGTCAGAGGTCAAATGGGAATAAAAAATTTGAATATTCTTGATACCTTAATCATTTTACCAAAATCAAAAATTGAGTACCATAAATTCGATACTCTATAATAAATTATTTTTACAAATTTTCTGCAAACCCTTGTCATAAATTTGTAAATGTGGTAATATACTAAGACAGAGATAGCCATATTGATTATGGCTGAAAAACACTCATGCGCATATGTGTATGGGTGTTTTTTACTTTCCAAAATAGTCTATACTTCAAAACTTTATCTCTTGGCACCGTTTTGGCACCACTTTCCACTTTTTCACTGTTGCAAAGTTTCAAAAAGGGCTTCCCGATTTCTCGGAAAGCCCCATAAAATCTAGCTTTTTACTAATTACTCAATGATTGTAGCCACACGACCAGAACCTACTGTACGACCGCCCTCACGGATAGCGAAAGTAAGACCCTGCTCCATAGCGATCGGATGGATCAGCTCGATGGTCATCTCTACGTTATCGCCAGGCATGCACATCTCTGTTCCGTCTGGCAAGTTGCAGACACCTGTTACGTCTGTTGTTCTGAAATAGAACTGTGGTCTGTAGTTGTTGAAGAACGGCGTATGACGTCCACCTTCATCTTTGGTCAGAACGTACACCTGAGCAGTAAATTTGGTATGGCAGGTAACGCTACCTGGTTTAGCCAAAACCTGTCCTCTTTCAATCTCTGTTCTCTGAACACCACGAAGCAATGCGCCAATGTTGTCACCAGCCTGAGCCTCGTCTAACAGCTTACGGAACATCTCGATACCAGTTACAACCGTTTTCTTGGTCTCCTCTTTGATACCAACGATTTCAACTTCTTCATTTACATGCAGAACGCCACGCTCTACTCTACCAGTAGCAACAGTTCCACGACCAGTAATAGTGAAGATATCCTCGATTGGCATCAGGAACGGCTGATCTGTTGCACGCTGAGGATCCGGAATATGCTCATCCACTGCCGCCATAAGTTCCATAACCTTGTCGCCCCATTCTCCCTTAGGATCTTCCAGAGCTTTCAGAGCGGAACCTTTGATGATCGGGCAGTCTGTAAATTCATACTCTTCCAAAATCTCAGTAATTTCCATCTCTACCAATTCAAGCAGCTCTTCGTCATCAACCATATCACATTTGTTCATGAATACAACGATATAAGGCACGCCTACCTGACGTGATAACAAGATGTGCTCTTTGGTCTGAGCCATAACACCGTCAGTAGCAGCTACAACAAGGATCGCTCCATCCATCTGTGCTGCACCAGTAATCATGTTCTTTACATAGTCAGCATGGCCTGGGCAGTCAACGTGCGCATAATGTCTATTATCTGTCTCATACTCAACGTGAGCTGTAGAAATGGTGATACCTCTTTCTCTCTCTTCTGGAGCCTTGTCAATGTTCTCAAAATCAGTAGCTTCATTTCCAGCAACTCTCTCAGATAAAACTTTTGTGATAGCAGCCGTTAAAGTAGTCTTGCCATGGTCAACGTGACCAATGGTTCCGATATTACAATGCGGTTTTGTTCTTTCAAATTTAGCTTTAGCCATTTTATAACGTCCTCCTTAAATTTCTGCCCTTTTGGGCTGTCTCATATTATAACTCAGCTATCTATGATTATATTCGATAATCATTGGATTTTCAAGTGTTTTCTTCACTTTCCTATGCTTTTGCAGAAATAACTTTTTCCTGGACAGACTTGGGCACCTGCTCATATTTTTCAAAAAACATGGAATAGTTGCCTCGGCCCTGCGTTTTAGAACGAAGGTCTGTAGAATAACCAAACATTTCAGCAAGCGGTACGAACGCACGCACGATCTTGCCACCGCCAAGGTCATCCATGCCTTCAATCCGTCCACGGCGGGAATTGATGTCACCGATAACATCTCCCATATACTCTTCCGGCATAGTAACTTCCACTTTCATGATCGGCTCTAGCAATACTGGAGTTGCTTTCTTCATAGCTTCCTTAAATGCCATAGAACCTGCAATATGGAATGCCATTTCTGAAGAGTCAACTTCATGGTAAGAACCGTCATATACAGTAGCGTGTACGCCGACTACCGGGAATCCTGCAAGAATACCTGCCTTGGTAGCTTCCTCGATACCTTCTCCTACAGCTGGAATATATTCTTTCGGAATTGCGCCACCCACAACCTCGGAGTCAAATTTAAACAACTCTTCCCCGTTGGCGTCCATAGGCTCGAAGCGAACTTTACAATGTCCATATTGTCCACGTCCACCAGACTGTTTTGCGTATTTATATTCCTGTTCAATCGGCTTAGTAAATGTCTCTTTATATGCAACCTGGGGAGCACCTACATTTGCCTCTACCTTGAATTCACGAAGCAAGCGGTCAACGATAATCTCCAAGTGCAACTCTCCCATGCCTGCGATAATGGTCTGACCCGTCTCTTTATTGGTATGAGCCCGGAATGTCGGATCTTCCTCTGCAAGTTTTGCAAGAGCCTCACCCATCTTGCCCTGCCCTGCCTTGGTTTTCGGCTCAATGGCAAGCTCAATAACCGGCTCTGGAAATTCCATGGACTCCAGAATTACCGGATGCTGCTCGTCGCAAATCGTATCTCCTGTCGCAGTAAACTTGAATCCTACTGCCGCCGCAATATCGCCAGAGTAAACTTTGTCTAACTCCGCTCTCTTATTGGCATGCATCTGAAGGATACGTCCCACACGTTCCTTTTTACCCTTGGTAGCGTTCAATACGTAAGAACCTGAGTTCATCGTACCAGAATAAACACGGAAAAACGCCAGCTTTCCTACGAATGGGTCTGTCATGATCTTAAATGCCAGAGCTGAGAACGGTTCTTCGTCAGAAGAATGCCGTTCCATTTCATTGCCTTCCATATCGGTTCCTTTAATTGCAGGGATATCTATGGGAGAGGGCATATATTCGATCACCGCATCCAACAATTTCTGAACGCCTTTATTGCGGTAAGCAGTACCGCAGCATACAGGAATCGCAGCACACTCGCAAGTCCCTTTTCTCAAAGCAGCTTTCATGGATTCCACAGACGGCTCTTCCCCTTCCAGGTACTGCATCATTAAATCGTCATCCAACTCGCATACTTTTTCTACCAGTTCGGTGTGATACAGTTCTGCATCATCCTTCATATCATCTGGAATCTCAACAATTGAAATATCATCGCCTTTGTCATCATTATAGATGTAAGCTTTCATTTCAAATAAGTCAATGATTCCCTTAAAATCATCTTCTTTGCCAATAGGCAGCTGAATACAAATTGCATTCTTGCCCAAACGAGTCTTAATCTGCTCCACTGCGCCGTAAAAATTCGCTCCCAGAATGTCCATTTTATTAATAAATGCCATTCTCGGCACGTTATAGGTATCGGCCTGACGCCATACGTTTTCAGACTGAGGCTCTACCCCGCCTTTTGCACAGAAAACGCCTACGGCGCCATCTAATACACGGAGTGAACGTTCCACTTCAACTGTAAAGTCAACGTGTCCCGGAGTATCAATAATATTGATACGATGCTCTAACGCACCTTCTTTGGGTTTACAATTTTCCTGCAATGTCCAGTGACATGTTGTAGCGGCTGAAGTAATGGTAATTCCTCTTTCCTGCTCCTGTTCCATCCAGTCCATGGTCGCAGTGCCTTCATGAGTATCACCAATCTTATAGTTAACACCAGTATAATAAAGAATACGCTCTGTCGTGGTAGTCTTACCAGCATCTATATGAGCCATGATACCGATGTTCCTGGTTCTATCTAATGGATATTCTCTTCCAGCCAAGATTTTTTCCTCCTAAAATTCTTGCACAAAGGCTATCCTAGAAACGATAATGTGCAAACGCCTTGTTTGCCTCTGCCATTTTGTGCATGTCTTCTTTCTTCTTTACAGATGCGCCTGTATTGTTGGCTGCATCCATAATCTCGTTTGCCAGTCTTTCTTCCATGGTTTTCTCGCCTCTCTTGCGGGAGTAAAGAGTCAGCCACCGAAGCGCAAGAGCCTGACGCCTGTCCGGTCTTACTTCAATTGGCACCTGATATGTTGCGCCACCGATACGTCTTGCCTTTACCTCTAATACAGGCATTACGTTGTTCATAGCCTCTTCAAATACTTCGATTGCCGGCTTATCGGTCTTTTCTGCAACTCTGTTAAATGCTCCATATACAATCTTCTGGGCAATTCCTTTCTTGCCGTCTAACATAATATTGTTGATGAGCTTGGTAACCACTTTGTTATTGTATAATGGATCTGCTAATACGTCTCTTTTTTGAGTATGTCCTTTACGCGGCACGTCGCTTCCCTCCTTAATCATTCCTTTTTGATTTTTCGATTAATTCAACGGTACTCACATGTGTCAGTTACTTCGCACTGTAACCGGGAGCCCAGCCTTGCTGCTGTTTCTCCAACTAACTATCTGTGTATTCGTGCGGAAATCTATCTAAAAAGAATGTACGCCTGAGCGCTTTCCAACACTAAACCTATAGTAGCCAATGCCTCTGGAATCAGCACTCCACAAGGCACCACACCTGTTGTGATACTATTGGTGCGCTAAAAATTATTTCTTAGCGTCTTTTGGCCTCTTAGCACCATATTTGGAACGTGCCTGACGTCTGTTTGCAACGCCTGCGGTATCTAAAGTTCCACGGATGATATGGTATCTGGTACCGGGTAAGTCCTTTACTCTTCCGCCACGGATCAGAACAACGCTATGTTCCTGCAGATTGTGACCCTCTCCTGGAATATAGCTTGTTACTTCAATTCCATTCGAAAGACGTACTCTGGCGATCTTACGAAGAGCAGAGTTAGGTTTCTTAGGAGTAGCAGTCTTAACTGCAGTACAAACACCTCTTTTCTGAGGAGCAGAAACATTCGTCGGACGTTTCTTCAGGGAATTATATCCTTTCTGCAAAGCCGGCGCTGTAGATTTCTTTTCAGATGTCTGTCTTCCTTTTCTTACTAACTGGTTAAATGTTGGCATTCTTTTCACCTCCTGTAATATTGATGTGCATCTTTATATGCACGCTAGATCATTATATAAGGATAAAATTCGTCTGTCAAGGGCTTTTTCAACTTAAGTTTCCGCATTTTGTAATTTTATAGCATGAAAAGGAGGGTGTCGCACGAATGTACTTACCTGTTTAAAAGGTTTACATTGCAAAGCAATGCAAACAAAATGCACAAAGATTATCTTGGGAAGCTAGCTTCCCAGAATAATTTTGTGCATTCTGTCTTTGCCGCATGAGCGGCAAGACCTTTTAAACAGGTAAGTACGTTCGTGCGACAGCCCCCCTTTTGATACGATAAAATTACAGAATATGGAAACTCAAATAAAATCTTGAAACGTTTATATTTTTTCCTCTTTTAGAAGTAATTGTTTGACTGTCCTCACATAATTTTCTGCAACCTGCTCATCAAATAAAGTCACTCTCGACCACATCCGCAGACCTTGATAATAATATAAGATCAAATCCGAAATCTGATCCACATCAACCGTCAAAAACTCTTGCGTCTCTATACCATGCTCCAGCAGGCTGATCCAACGTTTTTTTGCTTTTTGATTAATCTTTGTGAAAAAATCCTCATTTCCAAGATTGGCATATTCGTAAATTGCAAGGCTTAAAGATAATTCTTTCTCCATAATTTCGGCTTTTATCGCCGCAAGCATATCTTCTAAAATTACGCTTGCCTTTTCTTTTTTTTCGATACGTTCTGCAATCGCATATTCTTCCGAAAGGATTTCGGAAAAAATCTGCCCCGTTCCAGAATAATATCTATAAAGCCCGCCTCTGCTTAATCCTGTCTTTTCACATATATCCGTCATTGTCACTGCCTTAAATCCTTTTTCAGCAAATAATTGATACGCCTGTCTGCGGATTGCTTCTTTTGTCTCAGTTCCTTTTCGTCCCATCTCAAACAACAAGCTCCTCTCGCAATAGGGAATACATACAGTAGGAATGGATTTCTCCATTTTTATAAACGCCATTGCGCATTGTTCCCTCGCATGTAAAACCTGCTTTTTCCAAAACGCCTCTTGACCCTGCGTTATCTGCAAAAGGCTCGGCAAAGATCCGCACAATGTCAAACGTTTCAAATGCCTCTTTGCAAATTTTCTCAACCGCTCTTGACATGATTCCTTTCCGCCAATAGCTTTCTGCAAGCCAATAGCCTAACTCGGCAGACTTTTGATACACATCGTCTTTTACAAATATGCCTATGCTGCCAGCAGCCTGCCCATCAATCACAATGGCATAATTGATTTGTTTCTTACAAGTTACGCCATGATTTGATGATTACTTTCTATTTGGCTTTCTTTTGATTCTCAACAATCTGCTAAAATCATCAAACAACGTCGTATCCGCGGGCTCAAACATCAGCCATTTCCCATCATGATAAGTTTGCGTTTCATCATAAATCCTTTGGACTTCTTTTGAATAGTGATCTCTATCTGTCGCAAATTTTAGCCTTTCATCTTTGCCTAAGATAATCATAAATCCTACACAGGCTTCTCTTGCATATAACGCACATAATGTTTTGCCACCCCGGCGATATTTATATTCATATTTCCATGCTTTGCCGCCTTTATTCCATAAACAGTCCATGTCATATTGTTCCTCAATCAAAGCATTTAATTTATTCCAAATATCATATAGCGATTCCCCGACTAAAGTCGTCATCTCTTCTGCACTTGGCGTTATTTCAAGCATGATAACCTCCTACATTAACTTTCATTTGTGATTATGGTCATAGTTGGTAAAGATTCTTCTGTTTTCCCATTCATATCATTTTCCCAATCCACCCAAATGGATTCTCTGGCTTATTACCCGGCAGAGAACATTGCGCTCACCTACGCAACGGCTTCTTGTCGTCGCATTACATAGGCGTTGCCACCTCAATCAAATTACCATCTAAATCGTAAAAACGGATTACCTTTTGTCCCCAGCTATGCACCATAAGCCGATTGACATATTGTACCCCGGGATATAGTTTTTCCAAATTTTCAATAAACGCCTCTATATCTCGTTCTTCAAAATACAGTTCACAAGAATTGCTTTTCCTAATAATATCTTTTCCCAAAAACTCTCCCCAAATTTTTTCATCTTGGAGTACAAGCCCTTCCGTTAAAATCATATTGCCATCATTGTCAAGTATCATCTCAAGGCCGAATAAGTCATGATAAAATTGCTTCGATTTTTCAATATCTTTAACAACAATCAAAATGTTTTTTAATTTCATTGTCTTATGCCTCCAATTTTTGATTGTATCATCCTTTTCGTTCTATCTGCCCATAGCGTGTTATCAACCCCAAAAAGAAAACATGACGAAACCAACTCTTATGGAACATCATAGCACAAAACGAAATGATATCGTGAACTGATTGATTAGTATATTTTTTGATCACTTGATGCATCTAGACCATCCTGACTATATGAGCTGATGTTATCTTTCTATTAGCGCTGTTGATAACATTGATTCTATAAGTATGGAGAATAACTATCAGATCTCATTGATTCAATTTACAACATTCATTACCACTATGCCACTATTATTGATCTGCATTTTTCATACTTGACTGGCCAATCTCCACTGTTGTCAATCTTCGGAACATTACATATTCTTGCAATTTTCTCTCCAAATCTCTAAGCTGAAAAACTATACGCTTTCTATTTTTCCCTCTTGCATATCTTTTTAAATGGCTCAATATCTCTTCGAAATTTAAAACATCAATCACGTCACGTCTTACATCTCCAGAACACCTCTGGATACGCGATAGCACTTCTCTAAAATATTCTACCACTTCTTCGAGAAGCATGTCGTCTTCCACATATAATGCCTGTCTCCGTTCAAAAATCTGGCTTTGTATACGCTCCATATAATCGATTGGCAACAAATTTTCCGGACTAGATAAGACACTATTTTGTTTTCTTAATAATTGCAAAATCTCTTCAATTGGCGCATTCTCTGGCTGTTCTAAGTTCATGCCTTTCTTTTGCTTGGTATTTTTCTGCGCAAACTGATTGAGAATATGATTAATTTCAATTTCTAATGCCGGCCACATTGCATCAAATGCATTCTCTAAAATTTTATCTTCCAGCGACACTTCCAGAGTGTTATTAATCGCCAAAATAAGCTGATAAAAATCACCTTTTTCAAACTTGGTTGCCTGATAGCGTGATAATGGCCCTCTCAGATCAGAAGGTTTTATATCAATCATCAGCGCAGCAACTTTCGAATCAAGCGTCTTGGCAATCGCCCCTGCTTCAAAGTTGACCCATGGAGCATTTGTATTTTCTGAAGTTAAGCAAATGATGCCATATTTGCATTCCGACAGTTGTGTCGAAATCGCTCTATCCCAATTATCACCTTTCTCTATATCTTCTGGCGAGAAAAACACCTCGACAGATTGTATCATGCATGGAATCCATTTTTTTAATAATTCTGCAATTTTACGGCTCAAATCTCCTGACCAACTCACAAAAACTTTCATCTTATTGCATCCCCCTTGCTTTTCTCGCACTGTAAACGATAACCTCGAAGCATCCCATCATGGTCATGCAGCCCTCTTTACAAGGCATACCCTCCGGGCATCCCATCATGGCCGTGCAGCCATTTCACAAGGCATACCCTCTGGGGCGTCTCATCATGGCCATGCGACCATTTCACAAGGTATAAAAAATACAGCTATGGTATTTCGACATTCCCTCATATTGGCATATTATATATTATCATAAATTTCTCTATGATTAAATCTTTTTCATAAAATTATTCAGCAACAATTTCTATAATTCTACTGAAAGCTACTTGCACCACAGATTTCCATTCCCAATTCGCTGCTTTTATCCTATATCCTTGCTCTCTAATCATCGGTAATGATTGCGACATTTCCTAGGCAAGCCTTCATTCTTCCATTCCAGCTTTCACGAGTAAATGGAATTCTGAGACTTTTGATTTTTATTTTAGATTTCACTTCCTTACAAACGTGGATTTACCATTTTCTACCAATATAGCGACAAACTTTTTTCTTATATTTCAGATACGCATTTCCAAACGTGGATAGCAAAAAGTCTTCCTCAACATTGACAATCTGCAAATGGTACATGATGACCGCAAAGACCGTTAGACTACACAAAATCCAGTTAAAGAACATCAATAATGTACCAATATATAAAAGGTCAAAACCCAAAAAAGCAGGATTACGACTAATTTGATAAATGCCGTTTGTTACCAGTTCCGTTTTATCGGTTTTGGAAACTCCTGCCCGCCAGCTGTCACGCATTGTCCATACCGCAACAATAAATATAATCGTTCCCACGACGCTCATCGCTGCGCCCATAACCCGTGCAACCGTAACACCATGACTTGTCCCCATTAAAATACTGACAAGTCCCGCTATAAAAACAAGAACAGCCGCAATCTTCATTGTGATTTCCACTAATTTTACAAAACCCACTTTGCCTTTTCCAATTTGGTCTGTCTGTATTCCTTGCCTTTTCTGATGAAGCATTTTCACAAAATAGCAACCATAGAAAGCTATTTGACTTGTTATGGAAATCATCTTAAATTCCATTTTTCCCTCCAAACACTATTTCTCTTTATTATATAACTTCCTGACAATGGGAATTGAACTTACTGTAAATGATTCTTAATTATTACGATTGACAGCTAATGCATACCCTCCGGAACATCCCATGATGACCATTCGGTCTTTTCGCAAGGCACGCCTTTCAGTGCGCCCTAATGAATTGATTTCCTATCGGGGCGAGGACGGGAAGCCATTCTTCTGGGCATAATTAAAAACGATCAACAACCAGCTTTCGGCACTGATGAATTATGCCGCATCCCATTACCACCTGGCATTCAATCCCTGCAAGACCGGTGACAGCATCGGGAAAAGCAAATGAGGAGGCATTGTCCCTGGAACCAAAGACGCCCAAAGTAAAACGGTGTATCTTCATTCAACCAAAAAAATACAGACTTTATCTGGTCTGCAGGGATTTTTCTCTTAATTCAACTGTCAAACTACTGAGTGGAGCCAGGTCCAGATTGTCCACAATATTAATTACGACCCACATCAGATGAATCCGGTATCAAATCTGCAAAAGATGGTGGTAATTGTAACTGATCCAAAGTATAATCATTAAAATACTGGTCTACCTTATGATATCAAGTTAAATTGAACATAGAGAACGGCGTAGTAACCGCTCTCTATGTTTTATTAAGAGATCGCCCCTCAGTAATTTGATGACTTCTGGAATATCCCATGAATTATATTCCCCTTTTTCTTGCTTCAGCTCGTAATTCATCACAAAATTCCATGCAATTTATTCTTCCATACAAGCCTGGCCTGCCTGCCGTCATTATTTTTTTTAATGGCTCTGGCACCCCCTTATCACTCTTAAAGTGAATTCTTTCTTCCGGTCCCCAAGCTCCTTGATTTTGATTGTTTTCATGTATTTTAAAGTCAACATTCGGTGATGTCAATATGTATTCAATTGCCTCCTGCTTTTCTCTTTCATTATCAAAATGTACCTGTCCATTTTTACCGTATTTCAGTTTACTCATATAGACCTCACTTTCTAAATTTAAAAACAATATGGGAGCTCTCTCTTATAAAATATAGCATATCCGCTACATATTTCATAGATATTTAACTTCAACTTTCATAAAATACCCCTTTATTAGCTTTCAAAGTTGCCTTGTCAACGCTCTTTTCACTTACTCCTGCAATCTTATCCTCAAATGGTTGCCATGCCATCTATAAAACAGGAATACTTCCCCCTTTGTTTTAGCATATGATAAAGCTTAGGCATAACAGTCTCATGGTCGAATTACCAAAAACAATGGCATATTATAATTACATCAAACGAGTTGTCCGAAAAATTTATATCCTCTGTTGATACAACATCAAAATCTATGCTCATGCCTTTTGAGAGAATTTTCGCTTGTTCGATTTGGTTTTCTGAAATATCCACAGCCGTCCACTTCGCCCCATACTGATACATATTTCCACATAGAACATCTATTCCCATTCTGATATCAAGGACAGATTATCCGTCTAAATATAATTTGCGGTCAATAATTCTTTGATAAAACTCCTCGAAATAAATGTCACGGAATTTTTGCTAATCTAAAGAGGCTTTGCCTCAATCAAAGGTTTTTCCGCTATCTATGTCTCTGTTTACTATCTTCATATCATACGTTCAAACTCCGTTCCTATGCCCTTTCCTTGTTCATTTGGTATGACAAACACTCTTTTTAGTTAGATCGTATTTTCATCATAAGAACGTATCGAGCCACCACCAATCGGATTATTGCCTCATAAAAAATTTCTAATTTACGCTCTCTGCCACTTCCCAGCAATCGGGAGTTTATTATTTTTTACAAAACGTATGGCTAACAAGGATTATCACCAAACAGTCAACAACTACAACGCCAAGTGAAATATATGCAAAACCAGCTGGCAACACGTCCTCAAACAATCCCATAACAAGGATGAGGAATGCTATAACTGCCATTCCAAATCCTGTCGTTCTACATAATTTCTTTTCATCGTATTTTGCTTTTTCATTTTTCGAAGCTATATTATACCCAGAAATAAACCAGCTTCCATGACCAAACAGTAACATTATGGAAATCACCAAAATATTACGAATGCAACCCATATTATCCAATCCGCCCCACTTGATACGTCTGCTAATTTCATTATATTATTTCCTCCGCCAAATTCTGATTTCTTAGTCTAGTGTACTGACACATTTATATTCAGGCAAACCTCCTTGCCCGATTGCCCATCAGACTGCGTTGTCATCAGTCAACGATGCCACCGCATCGCCTCCTTCTTCCGTCTTGTTGATGAACAATCGTTCTGCAGAGTTTCGCCAGAGTTTCGCCAGATATAAATGTGTCAGCACACTAGTTACTTTTTCTAATTATATACGAAATTATAAGAATTTTCAATTCCCCAAATTTGTAGCATTCGGTCGACAGTAATTGTCCCACGCTTCAAAACACTTTATAAGTGCTGCTTTAACAAGCAATTTTATCTTTTGCATCAGATGACTCTGCCTCTTTATTCTTATGCGGCTTCGCCGACACCAGCCCCTGCGACTCTGTCAACTGATATTCTGGGGAAGCGTCAAGCACATGCTCAAGCGTCTTTAGGTTCTCCATGCCTTTCTCGTAATTCTCCACTCTGTCCGACAATAATTGAAATTGCTCTTTTTCTCTAAAATCTATCCCTCAAGCTGAGCAACCTATCTTTCCCGTTCATGCTTTTTATAGTCAAGAACAGACAGATGCTTTTCATGTGTATCCTTATGCTCCCATTCAATACTGTGCTACTCCATCACAGCGTATACATTTATATCAAATTAATAGCCGTAGACTTGGACTATTAAACAACTTCTATAATAATTCCAGATTAATATGGTTTGAATGAGATCAATTTATATTTTGAAATAAATGTCAAGCGTTTTTTGCGAAAATATTTAAAATTGAAATTATCAAATATTTCAGTTTGTAATATAAAGTTGTATAAGAGGTTTTATGATATTAGGAAAAAAATTGAAATTATTGAGAGAAACAATGCAAAAAAGCCAGCAAGAAGTGTGCTCCGCCCTAAACATTGAGCAGAGCACACTTGCCAATTATGAGAACGGAAAACGGATACCAAAAATATAAATCCTCATAAAAATTGCAGAATATTACCAATGCTCAGTAGATTTTTTACTTGGAATAGAAAAAACCGGTGGAACTGATTTGTCCAATTTTCAATTAGATAATTCTGAATTTGCCCTAGATTTCAAAATGCGAATACGTGATATAATGGCAGAGCAAAAGATGTCTGAGGATGAATTTTCAAAAAAACCGGATTTCATTCCGAGGAAAAAGATGCTTACCTATATGGTAATAGGATGCCATCAATCGAAGCTCTAATAAAGATTGCTGGGGCATTAAACGTATCAGCAGACTATCTCTTGGACATTTCTAAGAGAAAACGAATCACAGCAGAGGAAGAAATGCTCCTTCAAACATTTAACCGTTGTGATGATGAATGCAAAAAATATCTTATGGCAAAGGCAGGTGTTTTGTGCGTAGAGGGTATCTCGGCAGTTGCAGCTGGCTAGTACGGAAAATACAATGAAGAAAAAATCGTTTCTTTCGAGTGGTACTGAAAGAAAAATGGCTTAAAAAAAGAAAGTCTTCCTAATAAGAAAGTGACAATACTATGAAAATAACAAATCTATTCAGTAGAAAAAAGAGAGAGATTCCAATACATAGCCTTCCTTTTCCTCAAGAATTGGTAACCCTCACAGAGAATGGTTTTGTTGATAAGGCTGCCATCCTATTGGGACAAAAGGAAAATCAAATAATTCAGTTTCCATTCCCTACACGCCAGACGCAATCAAAACAGATTTTGAAGTCGTTCGTCAATGTATGGTTTCCGAAAACCTCGATGATAATGAACTGGCCACTCTCCTTGCTGTAGCTATGATGAAAAAGCACCCAAAAAGTATTTCGCAGCTACTATCGGATAATAGTTATTCGTCGCCATCGCTGGAACGAATAATGTATCTCGGCACCTATACTACAATATTAAGGTCATTGACAGAATTTACTTCTATCGGAGTAAAAAATACAGAATCAGCTCCTGTGGAGATTCCAAAGTGTGTGTGAAATGTGCAAAACATAATGGCAAAAAGCTCTTTGTTGATAAAGCTGCAATAGGGAAGACAGCTCTTCCATTTTGTGAAAAATGTAGATGTGTAATAATTGCCGATTTTTAAGGAAGTGTTTATTATTCCTGCGTACAAGTGCACCCTTAAAAATGGAAAAACTATGTGTTATGCTGCCTTTAATTATACAGACTGGACCGGGCAGAACAGGCATACCTGTAAAATAGGATTCAAAACCCAGCGGGAGGCAAAGGAGTATGAACGGTCATTTCTGGAACAGAAGAAAAATACCAGCCACATACTCTTTTCCTCCCTTGTGGAAAATTATCTGGAAGACACGGAATACCGTCTGAAGCCTACCATAATGGAGAATAAGCGGTTTATCATTGAAAGAAAGCTGCTCCCCTACTTCAGCAGACTAAAAGTGTGCGATATTGATAACATTAAAATCCGAAAATGGCAGAATGAATTGACTTCATATCGGGGCGAGGATGGAAAACTATTCTCCCAGACATATTTAAAAACGGTCAACAACCAGCTTTCAGCGCTGATGAATTATGCTGTGTCCCATTACCGTCTTGCATTTAATCCCTGCAAGGCCGCCGGTAGTATGGGGAAAAGCAAAGCAGACGAAATGCACATCTGGACACAGGAACAATATGAACTGTTTTCCAGCACCATCCAGAAATCATCTGTAAAACTAGCTTTTGATATGCTGTTTTATACCGGAATGCGGTCCGGGGAATTGCTGGCACTCACTCCTGCAGACATTCTTTCCTCTAAGCGGGTGGATATCAACAAGAATTATGTAAAAGTAAAGGGGGGAGGAACTGTTTCTGGAACCAAAGACGCCCAAAACAACGCGGTGTATCTTCATTTCGGATTTTCTGTATGACGATATTCACGAATATATATCGAAGCTTTATGGAATTGGAAAGGGAGACCGAGTCTTCTATTTTACAAAATCCGCTCTGGAAAAGGAAATAAAACGGGTGTCCGAAAAGGCAGGGCTAACGCCGATCCGGGTGCATGACCTGCAGCACTTTCACGCAAGTATGCTCATAGAACTCGTCTTTACCCCATTGGAGATAGCTGACCGCCTGGGACATGAATCAGTAAAGACGAAACTACCTATTCCCATCTGTACCCGGACAAGGACCAGAAGCTGGCTGACAGGCTGAATCAGTTCCGCCGGACACCGCCTCCAGAAGAAAGCACTTGAAACTCTGCACAGATTGTGGTATATTGAGCATAAGAAAAGCACCCACTCCAAGGGTGGATGCCTCTCGGGCAGGAAAAATGCTCTATTGAGCACTGCCTAACCTGTTGGCAGACAGGTTAGGCATTTTATTTCTTCTTACTTCTCTTATCGAGAAAGGTCAGAAACGCAACAATCAAACTTCCAAAGGATGTCAGCAAGCCAATAATCCCAATGAATATTAAAATAATATCCGCAGCTGTCATGATACGCACCTCCCTTCCTATGTATTCCGGAGAACCGGTCATTGGTTCGGGAGGCTACCGCCCCTGTCATGGGCACTTTTCCATAATTGAAATACTATCACAGTTCGACAGGAATTTCAATCAGATTCTCTTTTCATGGAATATATGGAAAGTGTTTCAAAATCAATCTCAAAACAATCTCACGAAGAAAAAAGAAAGACTGAAAAGTGCCGATTTTACACACTTTTCAGTCCAAATGTCCGCTACTCGAACTCGTTTCCCAGTTTCTAATATAAGATACTTTTGTATCTTTTTCTGTCCTTTTATTTACTTATATTACATGGATTTTCCTATCTTATTTTTCGTTTTCGATTTTTTTAGAAGCAAAATAGAAGCAGCGTATTTTTTAACCTCTGCCATTATCTTGCATTTAACAGCTCTTCCATTTTTCCTTGTATATAATCAATATCTGGAAAAATTAGATGAATCCCTCTTCTATACATCGCTATCACTTCCCGTAAATTAACAGTCAATTCCTTGTTCAGTTTGCTGTGTATCATAATAGGGTTATTTTCAATCGTATGTACGTGGTCAAAAAACTTCTTTATAATTGGAAAGGCATTTTGTATTAAAAAAGCATTGTCCCTTCCTGCAAATTTTCCTATGACGATTGTATTGCACTTTCCGTACCTTTTTATTTTCTTTTCGATAATAATTTTATATTTGTCCACCTGGGAACTAATCGGGATCATCCAATACAATTCTTCATTTTTGTTATCTTGAATTGCTAAAAAATGTGGTCGGTAATTTCCATTCTCTTTATTTCCCATCAAATATTTATCTTGAACGAAATAAAAAAATTCATCTTTGATATGATAAGAGTACCCTTGCTTTATTTCCATCATTTCTCCTTAGAAAAAATCCCCATCAAAAAATGACGGGGATTTATGAACGAACTATATTACTTATATCCCACCTATATAGCAAGTGGCAAGCATTTACATACCGAATCATTTATACCCCACACCATCGGCAAGTGGCAAAATTACCTGCTATGTTTCTTTTACCCCGTCGCATAGCCAACGGCAAACATTTACCTTTACCCATAGTATAGCAGAACTGCAAGAAATTGCAATCACTTTTTATCATTTATGACTATCTCTATAGCAATCCATCTGCACTATGTACTTTTTATTATATTCAAAAATGACAAAATTACCATATAAAATTTCTTTCTTCTGTTTACCATTCCATAATCTTTCAAAAACAATATCATCTTCTAATTGTTTAAAAGCCTGTTCCCAGTTTTTTTCCGCACATTCCGTAAATAACGACCAGGCATACTGAAACCCCAGTTTAAATAAGAGTTCATCATTTCTCGAAGAATAATATAAAATATAATCCTCTAGTTTTCCATAGTCTTTAAACTCCAACTTTTCCAACAGCCAGTCTATTTCCAAATTATTTTTCATCAACGTTTTATTACATTCTGTAGTATTTCTATAACTCTCATAAATGTCCTGAATTTTACTGCCTGTTTCTCCCATTTCAAATAAAAAATCTTCTCCTGGTTTATGTTTCTCTATTTTAATCAAGAATCAGCTATCGTCAGATGTTGCTATCCCAAATATGCTATAATTCTTTTTTATCCGTTCTACTTCTGCAATCGGCAACCCTGCTTTCCCAATGGCTTCTATAAGCATGGCTGCAACCTTTTCAATATCCATAATGCCACCCTTTCCCTTTTAATCCTTGTTTTAGAAAAACCTCTGCAACGTTTTATCGCTTAGATTTAACTTTCATTTTTCTTTTGCCAGCTTCTCTACTCATTTGTTATCCCAAATAACTTTAAAATCGAGTAGGCATCCAACATTCCAGCCATATATTCATTAATATTTCTGTCAAAATTCACTTCTGAATTTTTCGCAATCAGTATGTCAACCACTTCGCGTTGCTTTTCCGTAAACTCTGTCTTTTCATAGACATTATACGCTGCTCGTTCTTCTTCCAATCTTCTTTGATATTCTTTATCTGAGTCCAATAACTGGTTTAAAGTCCTATTCTTAATGCTATCCATTGCCAGTTTTAAGCCGTCCTTAATATCTCCCTCGACAGAATCGTACCTTGCCAATCCCCTCAGGTTATTACCCATAAATCTTATATATCCATTGATTCCAGTCATATATCATACCTCTTTCTCCATTGATTTTATTTATCCAGTATCATTATCTCACAAAAAAACAGCCTTAACAAAGGCTGCTCTTTCAACGCATCTCTAAAATACTACTCACAATTTTTTCTATGGCTATTTTTTCTTTTGCAGATAACTTTTCCCATGTATTGAGAACCTTTCGTTGTTCTTCCGACAAATCTGGAAATTGCTCATCCATTGCAAAAAATTGGGCTATAGTAATACCAAATCCTTTACACACTTTCTCCAACGTAGTGATTTTTGGAACATTTCCTTCATTCAACAGTGTTGATATAGAGGATTGTGTCATTCCTGCCCTCTTTGCCAGTACATATTGGCTCAGATTCTTTTTAACACACAATTCTTTGATACGTTCTACCACATTATTTCCGACCAACTAACGACACGCCCCTTAATCTAAATTATGTAATCATCATAACCTTTTTGGGATAAATATATCATTCTCTGTAATATGTATTTATTATACGGTATAACATATAATAAAGTTCTATGATTGTTCCTTGATAGCTTTCAAACTGCTAAAGTAAGATTCTAATAGACTGTCCAAAATGGTTAACTCTTTAGGTGTAAGTTTTTTCATTTTGTTTATAACATTTTTATGCATTTTATCACCATTTTCCATTTGTTCAAACATCTCTAACTCCTGCGACAACAAATATTCTGGCGATACTTGCAAGGCATTGCATATATCCACAAATAGTTTAAGGCTTGGCAGACGCACCCCCGATTCAATCTGTCGGATATGCCCTGGATAAACACTGCACATATAAGCCAACTTTTCTGATGTTATTTTTTTCGATTTTCTCAAACCCGCTATTTTTTGCCCCAGTACCCTGTTTTCCATTTTCCACCTTCTTTTATAGATTCATAAACTCCATATGCCATTTATTATAAAAATTGTTCTTATTCAATTTCCTGTTCTAAGTACTCAAAAATATCTGATGAAAAAATTCTTTTAGTGTAATTCCCAAACCATCACATAATTTTTTAATCGTCACGATACCTGGATTCACAGTATAACCGTGAATGATATTTTTTAAAGTGGTTGGCGGTACAGCAGATATTGTTGATAATTTGTTAATTGTAATATTCTGGCTTTCTATCAATTCCAAAATACGCAGTACAACCGCCTCTCTTGATTTCATTCGTCCACCTCCGTCCATATATGGACTGTAAAAATATTGTACGTGATTCCATTTTTTCATGTAGACCGAATATGGACGATTTGAAATATTATTTTATTTTCATTCAGATTTATGCCGCATTATGCAGCTTGAACATCAAGACAATCTGTGCTAATCCTTTCTCAATACTGAAAAAGGCAGAGCGGTTATCCGCTCTACCTATCACAATCATATACAAACTCTTTCAGCACAATTTCCTCTGCTGCGTTCCTCACATTATTTACAAGTCCAATCCACTGCATAAAATCCGTTGATTTCAATTCTTCTGTAATTCCTGCACTGGCTTTCATCTGCCCCGCCAAAGATTCTATCCTCTCATGGCATTCCTCGTCAACCTCATGCAGATGCCTATGGAGTTCCCCTGCCAGCAGCATCCTAATATATTCCCATCTGCGGCAGGTTTTCAGATATTCCCACCGCATCAGACCGTATTTGCCAATATTATAATCCCCCGCCTCTGGCAGTTTTAAATCAGGGTAATACAGACCATCTTCCCCAAGGGTATATTCTATGCCATTTTCCCCAGTAATATATTTTTCCAATCCTTTTGCCTGTTCCATCTTCCAATTATCTCCTTATCTGTAATGTCTGTTGTCATAGCTTCTCTGTATGCGTTTCTGCTCGCTGTCCAGCCTTTCAATTGTCTTTATGGCTTCAACCATCTCCTGCACCTTGTCCGCCCCGGCATACAGCTTCACACGTTCCAAATCGGCTGCTTGTTCCTGAAATTTCTCTGCAATGTTCGCCTGTTCCAGCAGTTTCCCTTTGTACCAGTCAATATCCAGTGCCTGTTGTCTTACTTTATCCGTCAAACTTCTAACCTGTTCCGCAAGGCTGGCGCAACTGGTTATCAGGCTTTTGACAAGTTCTTTTAATTTGATAACCAAAGGTTTTACTGTATTTTCACAGTAGGATTTTGCACTGATGAACGCCCCTGGCTCTGGGAGCTGCCATCGCTTCTCCCTTTCAAACGACTGAACCTCTAATTCCATCCTGGCTTGAACATCTGCTATCAAACATAGTTCCTCCTGAAGCTGTTCCCTCCGCTTCTCCAAATCGCTGTTGCCAGACTGCAATTTTGCATTTTTATCCCACAGGTTTTCATTTTCTGCTTGTAAGAGCCTGTTTTTCTCGGACAGGGATGAATGGCGCTGCTCCGCTTCTGTATAGGCATTTTCCAGCTTAGAATTGTCCGTGTGCAGCCTGTCATTGGATTTTCTTAGATTTTCGTTGATTTGCGCCAAGTTTTCCGTGCGTTCCAGTCGGTTGTCCACCAGTTTTTTTACGCTATGGAGCGCAGTTTCAGACTTTTTTATTTGCTTATCCAGTTCTGCCACTTCCTTTGCCCTTTCCTGCTTTTCAAAATCCAGCACTGACAAATGTTTCCTGTGTGTCCCCAGCCTTTTCCACTGTATGCCATACTTTTCCATGACTTTTGAAAGTTCCTGTTTCTCCGCTTCTATCCATTGGTTCCATTCCGTCGCCCCTCTTGTGCCGCCTTGGAATCCCTGTTTTGCTAATGCGCCTTTTAACGATACCCTTGTGTCAAGCCCACGCTTACTGTTACGGATAAAAGGGACAAAGTCTATATGCAGGTGCGGCGTTTCCTCGTCCATGTGCAGATGCGCCGAAAATACATGCAGGTTTGGGTTCCTTCCCTGGAAATCCGCCATAAACTCCACCAAGATATCCTTTGCAATCTGCCCTTGCCAGTCTTTGGCGTTCATGTCATCCTTATTACCAATCTGGAAGATAACCTCATGGAATAGTTTTTCCTGTTTGCCCTGGCGTATCTTCTCATAGTAATTTTCTATCTTACGGTCACTCCGTTTCTGCCTTGCGTTATACCGCTCCAATGCTTCACGAAAAAGCTGCTGGTATACCTCTTTTATATCCGAATGGCAGAACTCCACGTTTTCCCTGCTCCGTTCCCTATCTACATTTTTTGCTGTAAAGGCTCTTGTGTTGTGTTTGACAGAGCCTTTCCCCATCATACCGCTAATCGTCCTCTCCAAATAAATTACTTTCCCCTTTCTTTTTATCTGTAATTTTTTTGTGCCGCCAGGCACATAATAAGTTCTGTTACTCTTGTCAAGAGTAACGCAAAAGCACTTTCGACAGGCAAGCCCATCAAAAATGCAACCTGCAAGCAGGTTTTGCGCCCTGCCGGGGGCAAGACGTCCTGGGGACGTCTGTTTTGCACCGACCGAAACGGAACAAAAACCTTTCTGCCCTACGGACGGTAGACGGTTTATGTCGCCATGTTACCGCCACGCTTCCAATTCAAGGCGGCAAGATTACCCTGTCTTTAGAAAAGGTAATCTTGCTATCTTCCTTTACTACAAAGTCCAGTACCATTGATTTCCTACTTTCACACTATCAATATTCATCTCCTTTTTGGCGTTCCAAAGCGTTTTCTTTCGGATGCCCCTGTCCTTTGCAGCTTTCATGATTTCATTGCAGGATAGCTGCCCATCCGCCAGCATTTCCGAAAGGAACGACTTTGCATCCTTTGTTTTCTGCCCCCTGGCATCCCCAGACAATAATTCTTCCACGGAAATTTCATATTCCCCCTGCCATGTGAATCCATTGTCTTTATCCATGCAAAACGCTATCGACTGCCCCTCTGGGGCAAGGCTGCTCTTATCGTGGGCTATGACACGCAAAGACGCATTGCCCTTTATCCTGCCGACTACAAGAACGCTCCTTGCAGTCGCCTGGAAATCTATGGAGCCTAACCCACGGTAGGTTGACTTGCTTCCGCTTGCCTTGTTCATATGACCGATAAGGATAATGGCGTAGCCATATTCTTCGGCAATGTTCCCAAGCTGCTTTAACACGGGTCTGATTTCATTCGCTCGATGCATGTCCACACCTGCGCCCAGATAGGCTTGTATCGGGTCTAAAATCACCATCTTTGCCCCAGTTTCCTTTATCGCACGGACAAGCCTTACATCCGTCATACACAGGCTGTCAATGCTTTCATCAATTACTAATACTTTGCTGCAGTCTGCCCCTGCATGGACTAGCCGTGGCTTTATGGTGTCCTCCAGGCTGTCCTCTGCATTCTGGTAAATCATATTGACCGGCTCTCTATGCCTTAAATCTTCCTCACATGGCAGAGCTTCCCCTTTTGTCAACAATGCTGCAAGATGCAGGATAAAGGTTGTCTTGCCCTCTCCTGGGTCGCCCTGCACTATGGTTATCTTTCCATACGGGATATATGGATACCAGAGCCAGCTTACCTCCCTTGTTTCCACATCCTCCATATTTATCAAACGGTAGTTCTTTTCTCTCTTTTCTTCCATCCCTATCCTCCACTGAATCATATTGTTGAATTTCAGCAGAGCCTTTGTTATAGTGTAATTGCGGGTTACATAAACAATCGGCTCTGCCTTTTGTTACAGCGGGACGCTCCTGTCAGTCGGCAGGGGCGTTCCCATTTTCCTGCTGGTTTTCCCAGAGGTATTTTGCGCCGTCCAGCATCCAGAGGATTGCTTTGAGCATATCCAAGAAATCATGCTTCATATCCTCTAGCCCCTCCGCTGAAATATCTGTCTTTCCCTGTTCTAATTGTCCTGCAACTTCTTTGATGGCTGTCTGCATTGTTTCTAATTCCTGCACCAGCTTATATATCACTTCCTTCTTCCCAACCACGCAGACACGGTTATAAATGCAGGAACGGATAAAATAATCTTTTTTGGAAAGCCCGCTTGCCAGGATTTTTGCTTCAATCTCCTCCCTCTGCCTGGGAGAAACCCGGAAGCTGATGGTTGGATATTTGTGTACCCCGCTCATAGTCCCCTGCCCTCCTTTGTAAATTCCCCGTCCAGGCGGTCAGCAAGCTGCGCCTGTTTGTTCGGATATAAATGTGAATACGTGTTGAGTGTGGTTTCAATCTTCTCATGCCCTAACCGCTCCGCAATCTCCAAAGGCGTAAAGCCCAATTCCACAAGCAGCGAAGCGTGGGAATGCCTGAGATCATGCAGCCGCACTTTTTTAACGCCAGTCGCTTTTATCCCCCGCAGCATTTCACTTGTCATATAGCTTTTGGTACAGTGGAAAATCCTGTCATCCGCCATAATTCCATAAAGCATACCCGTATATTCCTTTAATTCCTCTGCAAGAAATTGAGGGATATTCGCTACCCGGTTGCTCTTTGGCGTTTTCGGCTCGGTAATCATATCTTTCCCATTGAGCCGCTGGTAAGATTTTGAAATGCTGATGGTTCGGCTGTCGAAACTGATGTCGTTATAGGTCAGGGCGAGTAATTCGCCAATTCTCATGCCCGTCCAGTAAAGGGTTTGGAACGCCATATAGGACATTGGCTTGTCCCTTACACCCTCTAAAAACTGCAGGTATTCCTGTTTCGTCCAGAACCCCATTTCATCCGCCTTGCTTTTGCCGATGCTCCCGGCTTTTTTGCAGGGATTATTTTTTAAATCGTAGTAGCGGCTGGCATAATTAAATATGGCGGCTAACTGGTTATTAACCGTTTTCAGGTAAGTTTCGGAATATCCCTTTTTCAGAAGGGTGTTCTGTCATGCACGGACATCCGAAGCCTTAATGTCATTCATGGACTTCTGCCCGAAATACGGCAGGATTTTAAGGTCTATGATATACTTTTTTGTCCGCATGGTGCTTTCCCGCAGCCTGTTTTCCATATCCCCATAATAAAGCTCAATAAATTTGTCAAACCGCATGTCAAGGTCGTTCTGTTGCTTCTGTAAAAACTCCATTGCCCACTGCTCCGCTTCTGATTTAGTGCGGAAGCCACGCTTGAACTTCTTTTTCTTCACACCCTGCCAGTCCGTATAATAGAACTGGCAAAGCCATTTCCCTGTTTTCTTGTCTTTGCTTAATTTCATCTGCTCTCCTTTCCTGTCCAGCCAGCCTTACACTGCCTGCCCTTCCATTTCGCTGCCCCTGGCTTCCACAAGCATTTCATCTGTAATCTCCATGCCATAAAACTTTTCCAAGAAAAACTTTGCCGGAACCCTGCCTGGAATTACAATCTTGCCCATCTTCTCCAATTCATCATTGAGCCTTGCCACCAGTTCATAACAGTATGACTTTGACATTCCCAAAAGCCCCTGCACCTCGGCTACTGACAAAAACATCTGCCTTGTCCTCTCCATCTGGAAATCCCCCTTTCTTTATTTTTAGATACTTTTGTATCTCTTTTATATGTTCCTTATAATAACAGATACAAAAGTGTCCTGTCAAGAGGATTTTGAAAATTTTTTTTATCTTATCCTTCCATGTCCATTTTTTCCCCTCATTTCCATACAGAAAAAAATGCTATTCCATCCCTGCCTTTCCAATTCCATGATTTTTCCCCTATCTGTTATTTTCCTGTTCCATTTTCCACCTGCCCGTGTTACAATACAAATGTATCTATCAGACACATTTGTATTGCAGGAGGACTGAAACATGACTGTCGGTGAAAAAATAAAGGCTTACCGCAAGATGCGTGGAATTTCCCAAAAAACATTAGGGGAATTGGCAGGCGGCATCAATGAAGTGACTATTCGGAAATACGAGGCCGGGGATAGAAACCCCAAACCAGAGCAGCTTCTGAAAATCGCCAATGCACTTGGCATCAGTATCAACCTATTTATGGACTTCGATATTGAAACAGTGTCAGATGTGTTATCGCTTGTATTTAAGATGGACGAGCAGTTGGATATTACGTTCACAGGCAAGAAAAATAAGAAAGGCGAGTATGACCCAAACTCCATTGCTTTGAAATTCAACAACCCGGCTGTCAGCAAAAAACTTGCTACGTGGGCAAGGACAAGGGATTTGGTGCAGAAAACCGTGGATGCAAGGGATGAATTTGATACAAAAGATGAATATCTTGTAGAGGTTGCCGATATGAGGGCTAAAGCTGATGAGATTAAGCAACATTTGGTGGATGATAGTATGGTTGTGAAAAAGGGTACAGAGGGAATAGTTATAAAAATAATGGAGGATTACAATGTATAATGCTGATGATTTAAAACAAGATATTCTTGCTAATGTAAAAGGCGATAACACTTTTTCACCCTTGTGTTTTCAAATTTTGCAACATACACAATTTAGATTTAATGATAGTTCAAATTTTACCCGAATAGAGTGGAATACTTATCAACGAAATCTTGTTATTTTCTGTGCATCTGAGGATAAAAAAGAACTAGAAAAATATAAAGAAAGTCTATACTCACTATGTTATAAAGTTCATGGAACACAAGATGATTATATTATTACTTCTTTAGAAATTATTGCCAAAAGCGGTATCTCCCCTGTTTCGTCCCAATCAATACTAACAGATGAAGTAATTATTATTTCAAATAAAGTAAAAATTGACCGTACAAACAATAATATTGGCAACGGAGGATTTGGAGAAGTATATCAATATTATGATGAAAATAAAGAAGAACTTGTTGCCTATAAAATTTATCAACCAAGTGTTTTTCAAACAAGCGAACCTGAAATTATGAAAAAAAGATTTCTACGTGAAGGAAAGAAATTGCTCAGTTATGCTCATCCACATATTGTAAGGGCTTATGATTATGGTATTCTTGGTGATGAAAGTGCTTATATAAAAATGGAATTTATTTCTGGAAACCGATTATCTGACTTTATACTAGAAAATAAACCTTTAGAGAAATCCCTCATAGAAAAATTATGCATGCAATATGTTGATGCTATGGCATATATTCATTCTAAAACGGATTTACATAGAGATATAAGTTATTCAAATGTCATGGTAACAAACAGTAATGAAATAAAAATACTTGATTTTGGGTTTGCAAAAAATTTAGAGAATGACACTAACTACGATACAAAATATAACGATATTCAAAGAAAATTTGTTCTTCCACATGAGGAGTATTCTTGTTATACGGAAGTATATTGTATCGGCGCAATCCTCTATACAATTATTACAGGAAAATTATTTGATAATTCATTTGATATAAATAATTTGGAAACAGCAAACTGCAACGATAGAATAAAAGAAGGGACAAGAATATGTTTATCTGATAAAGTAGAGCAACGTTTTAAAAACGCCCAAGAATTAAAAAATTACCTTATCACAAATACTTATAAAAAGAAAGAAATCTTCTATTCTTTAGATAGTTTCAGAGATATTATCAATCGTGGTATAGAATTACATTTTTCTTTTGGAAATTTACCTACATATGACATTATAGAAAAATGGATTGAAGTAGATTTAAAAGACATCATCGAAAGCTGCACCTTTCAAAGCACAATCAATTTACTAACTTTTTTATTTAGACTACCTCACCTTAAGAAAACAACTTATCAAAAAAATCTTACATTCGATTTAGACAAATCTCTATTTATTTCTATGTATGATTTTTATATTGCGTTACCAAATAACATGAAAACGCTTTTTATTAAAAATATTTGTATTATAATAACAGAAAAGTCACAAGCAGACCAATTAGATGAAGAATTGCCATTTAGCTAAATTTTAGAAGCAAACTAGAAGCATTGCAAAAAATAAAGCCCGCAAACCAGCATAAACACTGGCTTTGCTGACTTTTCCTATCTACTCGAACTCGACTTTTCCTAACTAATTTTGTTTAGGAATTATTCTCTGTCGAGTATGTAAATCTTTTGATTATTTGATATATCCATATTATCCTGCCTATATGAGCTAATGTTATCATTTTGTTATCGCTGTTAATAACACTAGCTATGTAATTGCGGATAATAGCTATATGTTGTGATTTAAATTATAAGCTATTTTGCTTAAAAATTCAAGATATAAACACAATCACTTAATAAAATAATAACCACTTACTTATCAAGCAACTTCCCTGCCTTATAATAAAAATATAAATCTTTTCGTTCAATTTCTCTTTTATTAGCTGTATATTCCTCATAGGCTGATGCAATTTTGGTCGCTGCATATGCACCACCTGTAACCAACATCGCTGTATCAGACGAAATAGCATTATTAAATGCAGAAATGACACCACCTGCCGCAATACTTACCACAAGTCCTCCTGTCGACCTCCATACACCCTCATCTGTTAAAAACTTTCTTCCTAAATTTTTAATAAAACTCCTATCCTTAGTACTCTCTTCAATTTCTAATAATGCAGGAACAACCTCTTTGTTATAAAGAAGTTCACACTCACTTTCAAAATCAGTATCCCACGGCATAGACTGGATAGATTCAGAGTATTCCAACATCTTGCCCCGAAATCTTGTCAATGGTTTAGATAATTCATTTTTTATATCTATCAATTCATCCATAGATGCTTCAGAAAAAGACGGAAGTTTCTGAATGTAATTATCAGTTAAACCAGCATGAGTGATTTTCTGTTTATCAATTGAACTTAAATTAACAATTCTACTATCTACAGCAGCTTTCATCAAATCATTGGATTGTGTATCAAATAATGGATAACTAGATTGTATTGATTTTGTAAGCAAATCACAGTAATCTTTAACACATAAATCCAAATCGCCTAATGAATGATTAAATTTTTCTATTTCAACTTGCCCTTTATTAATTAAGGCTTGTAACTCATTTCCATGCTGTTCCCCAACAAGCGAAAACATCACTTCGCAGACTTCCATTGTAAAGCTGCGTAATTGTCTTTGAATTTCAAGTTTTTTAACATAAGGAATTGATTTATATCTCTTGCTATGTATAATGTTAGAAAATTCTTTGATAACGGGATAAGTTTCTTCATAAAAACTAGTATCATTTAATTTCGCAAGCGGTAAAATTTGCTCGATTAATTTTATTACTGTTCTTTCATTAAGATTGTTGCCCTTGTCAGTCAATCTATTAAACATATACGCCAAAGGACTTATAAGCGTCACTTTATCAGCATACAACAACGCTGATTTAATATAATTCATTTCTCGTTCCAAACTTGTGTTATTAGGAACAATCGCAACTGTAAAATCAAATCCCATAGTTATTATCAGCTCCTCTTTTGCTTCAAAAAATTTATCATCCATATTTCTTAAATACTATTTTTTACAACAATTATAAAAATCAACTTTCTTTTGTCACATCTTCAACAAGATTTTTCTTCAATGTTTCAATAGTATCTTTATTTTTTCTCAAAATTTCAAGTTGCCGATATGCCTTTTCCCTTAATATCTTTAATCGTTCAATGTTAGATAACCCTTGTCTTATCAAATCGGCATTGGTATCTTCCAAATTGATAAGTACAACTAATTCCTCTGCCGAAGCAAAATCTCTGA
>OFGG01000579.1_pt1 | contig 30623 bp, 33 predicted proteins | sample 1521701 | NCBI WGS metagenome assembly OFGG01 (sample SAMEA3504081, study PRJEB24116) | mouse gut metagenome | biome: mouse gut; feature: mouse-associated habitat; material: faeces | place: Denmark | collected 2011
GTCATTCGATTGGAATAATCCATCGATGAACTACCTGTATCATAGAACATTTTTGAGCCTTGTGCCGTATGTCCACAAAAAAGGAATTAAGGGCAAATATCGGAAATTTCCACGATTGTGGAAAGTATGGTATAATCCAGTCAGGCGGCAGGGAAGCAGCCGCTGGAAAGGAGCGTGCGCACATGAAAGGAGCGACTACCATACAGGAACGCCTTTGGGATTTACGCAAGGAAAAAGGATTAAATCTGGAAGAACTGGCACAACTGACAAAGATTTCAAAATCTGCCCTTGCCAGCTATGAATCTAAGGACAATAAAGAAATCAATCATGGCAACCTTATCACGCTGGCAGATTTTTATGGGGTGTCCATTGATTATCTGTTATGCCGGACAGAAAACAGGGAGCAGGCCAACACGCCTTTAACAGAATTGCATTTGAGTGATGAAATGGTTGCTCTTCTGAAAAGTGGCCGGATTAACAACCGTCTGCTGTGCAAACTTGCTGCCCAGAAGGATTTTATAAAGTTTTTGCCGGAGATAGGTTGTATTGATATTGCACAGTCCGAGAGCGTGTCCGCCGTAAATCACCGGTCTTTCCTCACCATGTTGTATTCTTTTAAAACACCATTTGCCCAACGGCTAAATTCAATGCCCCATTTTGATTTCACTCCATAACCGATAGAAATAATAACATCTAAATGGTAGTGTTCTACCATGTATTACAGCAGAATCCCAATGGTGGGGTTATCTCCCTGCCCTCGCTTTAAGTCATCATACATGCGCACATACATATCAATCTGTCCCACATCCTGATGAGTAATTCTGCCCATCTTCAAATCGATTAGTACGTAACACTTAAGTTCGATATTATAAAAAACGAGATCTAAATAGTAGTCCGAAGTTTCCGTTACAATATGCTGCTGACGAGCCACGAACGCAAATCCTCTACCCAGTTCCATCAAAAAATCTCTGATATGTGAAAGAATGGCAGATTCTAAATCTCCTTCCAAATAGGTATCCTCATTTTTAAAACCAAGAAATTCTGCAATTACCGGACTTTTGATAAGCTCAAATTGATTCTTTTGAAATTTCGCAGTTTTCTGCTTCATTTCTTCAACTAAAGCCTCTTTTTTTGGTGCCTGAAGCAGCCTATGATAATATTGTGTACTGATATTACGGTCTAAGGTTCTCGAACTCCAATTCTCGTCAATGGCCTCTTTCATATACCAATAGCGTGCATTTTCATCCGCAACACGAAGAAGGCTCCTAATATGCGTCCAGTTAAGATTGTGAACGCATGCGTTCACAATCTGCTCATCAGGAAAACACTGATAAAATTTAATATAATAATGCAGATTTCTTATGGAATAATTTTTGCCAAACTCCTTTGTCAAATCTTCTGCCAATGCAGAAATTAAACCTTTACCATACTCTGCACGTTTACTGCCGCCCATTTTCTGCTCTACAATTCGTTTTCCGATATTCCAATAAGTAAGCAGCATTGCCTTACTAGAGGCGCTATAGGCTGCTTCTTGTCCAGAAGAAATAATACTTTTAATTTCTGTAATAACTGATTGGTATGGCGTCAAATGATTTTCCATCATGTCACCTCGATTTTTCATAATGAATTTATTTTAACTTTCTTTTCCTGATACATCAAGGCTCTTTCAAAAACGGTGTAGTAAGTGCCTTGCCGCCGATGCCGTAATTTTCCACTGCGATTCGCCTATAAATAGTTTTCCTGCATAGATTTGCGCTTTAACCAAATCCCCTGCACCTGATTTGTTCATTTCCTGAAGCAAAAAGAAAGTGTTCCCTCCGGTTACATAAATGTAATCATTATTCTCTAATTTGTTTCTTATATCTAAATGAGTAGCCGTAGAGATATCAGCTAAAAATAGTTTCTGCATATGCTATCCCCTCTTATTTGTAATGTTTTCAGATGTTATCTCACAAGGTAAATTCTTTCTTTAATTTCTTATAGGAAGGTTTACCGGAAAAGAAAATCCTTCTGCGTTCGATCATATCCGATACCATTTTATGGGCTGTGTCTTCGGATTCCAGTTTAGGACAAAGATATTGGATGCAATGATTATATAATTCTTCGTGCCAGTCGCAAGGCGCTTCTCCATAAAGCGGGTTTTTGAGTATTTTGAGAAAACGGTCAAAGTATTCTTTTCCCTCGTTAAGCTCTCTTTTCAGAAAACATAGCATTGCCAGGTTGTAGCTTTCCCAAAACACCCTGTTTTCCGGCATGCTATTTAGCTGACTTTCCATTTGTTCTTTTGCATAATCCATATTGCGAAACAGACGATACTCCCGCACTTTTGCCATGGCAGCTTCCGCAAGGTGTTCCAGCTCTTTTGTAAAGTCAGCATCATCACCTTTATAGGATACATATCCCGCTTCATTTACTCGATATCCCATATAAAAGGCCAATATTTCGTTTAAGCCTGCGCTGGTTTCCCATAAGAAGCTGATTCCGACATTCAGATAAGAACCTCTGTCATAGGAACTCGGCTGAAATTCTACCTGTATCACAAAATATCCGTTATCATCAAGCCATCTTCTGGAAGACCCCACTCTAAAAAGTCCTTCGGGAGCCAGTATTTTCTTAGCTGCCGCATTTATTATTTTTTGATGTTGTCCCGTCATATTTTCCTCTCAATCAAAATAAGGATTTCCTCACCTTAGCTGATACCAGACTGATAAGCACGCTATGGAGTTGTGGGTAACTCTGTAGCATAATTGAACATTTCGTCTAATCTACTGGGTTTCATGCTGTTATTCCATATATTACCTGTTGCTCTCCAGGGCCCTAAATAGAGCAATTGGTTATTTTTTGCGGCAATCGTTATTCCTTTATCACCAGACCAGGCGCATCCTCCGCTTAAATGCAAAACAGGAATATTTGTATCTATAAGATTCCACTCATCAAGTGAATAAGTTCCAATAGACAGATACTTTAAAATAGAAGTTGGTTCCTCCTCAAAATCAGCTAAAATGCTCTCCGGAATTTCATCACATAAATCTGGAAAAATTTGATTGTACGCCTGATAGTATCTTTTTATAGCGATACAAATGCTTTCTAAAAAGCCATTGTCCAGATGATTGAAATATTGAATATTCTTTTCCACACATTCTTGCGAAATACTTTTATCATAGCATACTTCTACATCATAACCCAACACATCTGAATAAAATGTCCCTACCATTTTACTAAACTCATTTTCATATAAATCTTTTATCATGAGAAAATATAACCTCCAATCCAAATTTGTCGTTACCTCTATTATACAGCTTTCCGAACACAACAAGCAAGTCCACATCTTGCGATTCCTGATTTTCGCTTCAATATTTACCTTCCTCTAATTCCGGCTTGTCGCTGGCTACCTTATATCGCAATGATTTTTCTGATGGAACACCGGAATGCAGTAGCCGCCTTAACGCATAATGCAGCCCATTGATTTCTGCGCCTGTCCGTATTCAAAGGACAGCTTCCCGCCGCTCCGGCAGGCAGCGGAGAGTAATCTCTTTTGCCATATTGACTTTTCCCGCCGCTTCGCTTATACTTAAATCAAGTGATTTAAAACAGTTGATTTAGAAAGGAAAAATAGACCATGCCGCCCAAAGCAAAATTCACTAAAGCAGAGATTATCGAAGCCGCCTTAAATATTGTCAGGACAGACGGATATGAAGCCCTGACCTCCAGAGCCTTGGGAACATACCTGGCCAGCTCGGCAAGGCCGATTTTTACCGTATTCAAAAATATGGAAGAAGTCCAGCAGGCTATGACCCAGGCTGCCAAAGCTTTGTATAAAGAATACGTGGAGAAAGGCTTGGCAGAGGAGCACCCGTTCAAAGGCGTAGGCACCCAATACATTCTTTTCTCTGTCAAGGAGCCCAAACTTTTCCAGCTCCTCTTTATGACGGAGCAGAAACAGATTCCCGACTTATCCGGGGTGCTTCCGCTGATCGATGAAAGCTATGAGCAGATCCTGCTGTCCATCCAGGATGATTACAAAATCAGCAGGCCCTCCGCGGAAAAACTGTATCACCATCTATGGATATATACCCACGGAATAGCATCCCTCTGCGCCACAAAAATGTGCCGCTTCACAGGCCAGGAAATCAGCACCATGATGACGGAGGTAGCAATGAGCATCTTGAAAAAAATAAAGGAGGATGAAAAGAATGATTAAAGCGAAAGACATCATAAAATCCTACGGAAACGGAGAAAGCCGGTTTCAAGTGTTAAAGGGCATCAGCCTTGATATTAGAGATAACGACTTTGTAGTCATCCTCGGCGCGTCGGGTTCTGGCAAGTCCACTTTTCTGAATGTAATCTCAGGTCTTGAACGCCCCGACAGCGGGAAAGTGTCCTATGACGGGAAGGAGATTACAGCCCTTTCTGACAAGGAAATAACTGCATTTCGCAAGGAAAATGTGGGATTTATTTTCCAGCAATATTATCTGCTGCCCAATATGAACGTGGATAAAAACGTGAAAATGGGCGCCGACTTAGCAGGCAACAAAGACTATAAAACCGTCATTGAGGCAGTGGGACTGGGAGAAAAAAGGCAGAAATATCCCAGCGAACTTTCAGGCGGCGAACAGCAGAGAGTATCCATTGCAAGAGCCTTGGCAAAGAGACCGAAAGTCCTATTTCTTGACGAACCCACAGGCGCATTGGACGAACAGACAGGGCGGCAGATTCTCGACTATATCTGTAGACTTCAAAAGGAATATGATTTCACGATCATAATGGTGACGCACAACCTGAATATCGCGGAAATGGCTGACACAGTCATAAAAATGAACAGCGGAAAAATCTCTGAAATCTATACAAATACAACAAAAAAGACCGCTTACGAGATTGGATGGTGACGATATGCTCATTGGAATAAAAAATGCTTCAAAACTCATTGGCCTTTCCATTATCGCCTGCTGCGCCGTGCTTGTATGTACCATGTTCGTGAATTTTTATTGTGATGTCCGCCTGATCGAGAGCGAGATAACATCCGAACCGGCAATGATTTTTTATAATGCCCAGGTTTCTACCGCAAAAGTCGTCTGCCTGGTAAGCGGCGGATGCCTGCTTTTGACTGCGGTTATCATGCTGCTGTTTTATATCAAACACTATATCGACACCCACAAGAAGGAGCTTGGGATATTGAAGGCATTGGGATATTCAAATCTCAAAATTGCAAAAAGCTTCTGGGTATTCGGAACCAGCGCTTTCATCGGAACCGCAATCGGATATGCAGGCGCGTTTCTCATCATGCCCCGGTTTTACGCCCTGCAGAATGAAGATAAATTGCTCCCTGAGCTGACTGTCCATTTTCATCCGGGCATTTTATTCTGTTTCGTGGCATTGCCCACGATGTGTTTTTCGGCGCTTTCAATTTATTACGCCTGGCACAAATTAAAAAAGCCTGTGCTGCTGCTTTTGAAAGACAACCTGCAGACCGCTTCCAAAACGCCGAACCACAGAACCGAAAAAAACAGAGAATTGCCCTTCGTGGAGGACTTGAAAAGGAATACCCTGAAATCGAAAAAGGCCCTTGTATTCTTCATTGTTTTTGCTTCGTTTTGTTTTTCATCTATGACACAGATGTCGTTCAGTATGAAAGATTTCGCAAGTGAAATGATGGGCGTGATGATGCTGGCCATCGGGCTTATATTGGCCTTTACAACGCTGTTCCTCGCCATCACTACCGTCATCAACGGGAACACAAAAACCATTGCCATGATGCGGGTATTCGGCTATTCGCAGAAAGAATGCTGCAGGGCGATTTTAGGCGGATACAGGCCGCTGTCTTATCTTGGTTTTATACTGGGAACAGGATATCAGTACGGATTGCTGCGGCTTATGGTGGACATCGTATTTCAGGATATGGGGAGCGTACCGGCATATGAATTTGATGTTCCCGTTATGCTTGTCTCGCTCACCGCGTTTATTGCGATTTATGAAATTCTCATGTATGTGTATTCCGAAAAAATCAAGAAGATTTCTATCAAGGAAATCATGATTGAGTGACAGGCGGAAGGCGGGAAATGCATACGGACAAAATCCCCGCTGCCCTGTCATTCCGCCAGCGGGGAGACGAAGCCATCGGCCAATTTCAGCGCCATCTGCCGCACGCCCTCTATGGGGAGGACATGCGTATACGCCCAGGCGTACCACAATATATGGCAGACCGTCGCAAACTTCCCCCAGTCCCCATCCTCGGATTCATAGCCCGCCAGACGCAGTGCCAGAGCCTGCTCCAGCGCCAGCGGCGCCAGCATGGGCCGCTGCCAGCCCAGGATGTAGCGCAAATTCCCGCCTTCCGTTATCAAGTTCGAGACATTGAGATCCCCATGGATGATTCCGATCGGCTGACTGGCATACAGGCGGGGGATTCGCGTTTCCATCCAGTGGAACAAAGGGCGAAGCGCCTGCCCGCCGCTGCCCAGGGCGGACAGGCAGGCGCTTTCCGTCTGTGAGATCATTCTATCCCCGGAGGAAAGGTCGAAAAAAATCGGTATGCCGCCCACATCCCGAAGCGCCTCCCTGCACTGCGCGGTCAGCATTTTCACTTCAGAAGCGGACGGCGGGGCGGCAGGAGAAGAGGGGCAGTAGGGAAAAATCAGCATATCGCACCCACGTGAAATATGCGCCAGCAACAGCCTTTTCATGATTCGGTATGGAAGCGCAAGGAAAATCGGAAAGACCAGCCGGGGAACCGACCGGCCTCATAAGCTTTCATGAGCTTCCTCCTCCAAACATGAAATCCAACTTGATAAGCTCTCCATACTAAAATCATTTAGCGCCTTTCCATAACAGGTAAACGATAAGGGGTGGTTTTCCTCCATCCATTTTAATGTTTTTTTAGGGCCCAAATAGGGATGGTTCACTATTTCACAAAAAATTTCCAAGCTATCGATTAGTACCCAATGCCATCGGAACATCCCTTCAAAATCGCCTCTTTTTGCCCGGTTGAGCATCTTTATGCACCAGTCCACATCTGCCTGAATTGCTTCCTTTGCTTTGTATGGGCGATTTTTCAGATATAACAAAACGTTATCCTGAATGGCCTTTCCTTTGCCTGAAGTATCCATAACAACTTTTCCATCAAAAATCTGGACAAAGTTACTGCAGTCATAATCTTCGTTAAAGTAAGTCTCCGGATATACAAATACATCTAATTGGATTCCATTAACAAACGAAGTATCATGGAATTCCTCATGATGATGAGAAATAACGAGAGCGTCAAAATCACTGTTCAGATTATTCGTTCCATTGGCATATGAGCCATAAAGTATAATAGAAAGAGGGCTATATCCAGCGGGTCTGATTGTCGCAGAATATGTTTTATATTCAAAATGGCTAAGCTGGCTCCTGCCAGAAGCAAAAGGACGCTGACAGCTACGAAACCAAGAAGGCCTGACATAGAAACTTCAGTGTCCGCCGTAACCATATAGCCTCCTGAAAATATAAATCCTATTACAATGAAAGCGCCAATGAAAAGTAACGGTTTTGACTCAATTATTTTTATGATGTTGGAATCAATTTCGTCTAACTGCGGGGTTCTTTGCGGGGCAACTATCTTTAATTTTTTGAATTCCGCGTCCCCAGGCACATCCGCACAGAAATAAGTATGCTACCGCTTAAATACTTTTAACCTGCCATTGACCGCCACCAAAGCATAGGAACATAAAATCAAAATCATGGTTGCGGCTATATTTCCCCATATATTGTCATGGATGATAAAAATCCCCGAGAAAGAGTTTACGATGCAGTGAAATAATACACATAGCCACACGCTGCCCGTATTCTTTCTGATGCTTGCCAGAGCAAAGCTTAATCCCAAGACGTTTATTCCGAATGCGAAATAATTCTGCCCAAACTGGCCCGCTCCCTGTATGTAAAACAAGGGCAGATGCCACAGCCACCAGATGACGCTGACCAGGATAGTTGATACAGTGAATGGGTATTTTTTCTCTAATTCCGGCTGAAGAATATAGCGCCAGCCCGCTTCTTCTAATCCGCCCCCCACAAGCATCATGGGAATCATGACAATGATCGCAAAGACAGGCGCGCCGTTTTCGTACCCTGAAATAAGGCATTGGGGCAAGATGAATATGATTGCCATAACCGCTACCATAAGATAGGAAAGGACATTATGCTTCAAATCAAAGATATTTTTCAACCATTCTTTCATGCCCGCAACTTGGTTGTCGCCCCTTAATGACAGATAGGACGCGATTGTAGGCGACCACCCGCCTAACAGGAACGGCGCATACAGCCATTTGCTGTCATTTAACGAAATTCCGTTAAAACTGCACAATAGACATATCCCCCAACCAATCGCCATGAACAGAAAGGTAAAGCCCAGATAAGTTTTGTTTAGCCTGCTCATATTCCATATCTCCTTAAGCGCTGATTTGCGGCCCTGCACACGCCTCATTTTCCGCGGTTTGCCGTCCGCCCTTTCGGGAAAACCTTTTCAGCTATAATTATATGCGGTAAGCCGGATAAATACAAGGCTCTTCTTGTAATTTGCTTTGCCGGGCCGACTGGCGCATTGTGTTCGGCAGGAAGATGTGCTATACTTGGATTCATGAATTGACCGACAGACTGGAGGGGGAGATAAGCATGGATAACATACGGATTGAGACAGACAGGCTCATACTGAGAAGATTTGAAGAAGACGATATAGAAGCGATTTATCTTCTTTTTTCAGATGACGAGGTAAACGCCTTTTTGCCATGGTATCCTGTGAAGGATAGGAATGAGGCCAGGGATTTTTTCGAAAAACGTTTAAAAGGCGGGAAGTATTGCTTCGCGATCTGCCGAAAAGAAGATGACTTCCCTGTCGGCTATATACACGCGGAGGAGGATGACAGCCATGACTTCGGCTATGCGCTCCGCAAAGAATACTGGCATCAGGGGATCGTCAGCGAGGCGAGCAGCGCTGTCATCGAGCTGCTCAGAGAGGAAGGGCTTCCTTATATCACGGCGACGCATGACAGGAATAACCCCAGAAGCGGGGCCGTGATGAAACGGATTGGCATGGAATATTGTTATTCTTATAAAGAGCAGTGGCAGCCCAAAAACTTTCCGGTGATATTCCGGATGTATCAGCTAAACTTTGACGGGCAGAAGGACAGGGTATATCAAAAATACTGGAACTTATATGATGAGCATTTCGTTGAAACAGATATATGATTTCCGCCATATCTTTCCTTGTTCCGCTTATATTTTCAGAGAATAAGCCGATATAATGAAAAAGCTCGTAAACGCAAGGACGCGACAGAGGGACAAGGGGGTCACGATATGAGCATAGAGGTCAACACCAACAGGAATACAGGCGTAAGGCAGGTCACCATAAAGAGGCAGGACGGCTCCAAGGTAGGCACCATCACGATCCACAGCCAGAGTCTGAAGAAGCTGAAAAAACTGGGCTACAAACAGAGGCGGATTTCTTCCATGATCACCCAGGCCACCACCTCCGGCAATGCCAGGCAGGTACTGGCCAGCGCCAAGACCGAGACTGTGAACCTGCGCAGGAAGCTGGCCAGCGGCAAGTACAATGACCGTGAGGTCAGGGCCGCGATCCGCCATGCGGAGCGGATGGAGCGTGTGGCAAAGAAGCGCATGAAGCACCTCCAGCAGGAGGAGTATATAGAGAAGCATGGCGGCGGCACATGGCAGAACTTCCTGGACGAAGAGGGCAGGGAAGAGCGCGGCCAGGAGCTGGAGGCATCGGAATTTGCGGAGATAAGCGCCGAGGAGATGGAACAGCTCATGGAGGAGCTCCAGGAGGAGATGGAGCAGTTGGCCCAGGAGCAGGAGCTGGAGATGCTGGAGCTGATGCAGACAGCCCGGACGGACATGGATCCCGCAGAGCTGGAGCGGTTGAAGAAGAAGCACAGGGCGGACGAGATGCGGGAGATCGTGGAAGCCGACATGAAGTATCTGCGGGCCCTCTTCAACCAGTTGGAAAGGGAGAGGCAGGACGCCGCCTCGCTGGGGAGCGACAACGGCGTGGCCCTGCAGCTGGCAGGGGTGGAGATACCTGTCCAGGTGGATACAAGGTCCGCGGCGGAGGTGGCTTCCGCGGGCGCGCCCCCGGCGGCGGGCGGCACCATAGATATGGCGTTGTAAATATACTGCATTACGCTGAATGCGGCCTAATGTAATCATGCGATTGAACCAGTCGGCGTTAGGCAGTCTGGTTTCACGGCAAGTGAAATCGTTAAGCAGAATAAATCATCTTTCAGACATCAAGATTAATCGGTACAAGTATGGAAGAATGCCTGCGCTTTAGGCATTCTTCTGTGTGCGGCTTATGCTGCATGTCGATGAAAACTGCAGAAACTACAGCGAAAGACCGCCAGACATATCTGCTCGCCATGGACAGATATGGCTGGCGGTCTTACATATGGATTCTTTTTGCGGTTGTCCTTTGACAGCTTAGAGTATCTCCGCATGCTTCCGCGCCAGACCAACTGCCCCATGGGCGGCGTCCGCCCGGGCCTGGGCGATGCGGATTCCGGGAAGCCTGTGGGAAATGCCTTCCGTCAATTCCCCCGCAATCCGTGGGTTGCCCAGCAGGACACTGCCGTGCAGCACGAGAGGGAGCTCTGGGCTGCCGCAGCGGGCCTCCATCCTACCATAGACGGCTGTGACCATTTCCAGAAGACCGTCTACCGCTTTTTCGATAATCTGTGCCGAGGCCCTGTCCCCTTCATTTTCCGGCAGGGAGATCAGGCGGGCCAGCCTGGCGATGTCCTTCTTGGTATGGCTCATGTCGTAGATATACCCCACCAGCTCCGGGGAACCGGATATCCCCAGATGCCTGAACAGGGCGCCGCGCAGGGTGGTCTCAGGCCCCCTGCCGTCCTCTGCCTTCACTACCGCGGCAGCGATGTCCCGGCCGATGGCATAGGCGCTGCCCTCGTCGTCGATGAGATGCCCGAAGCCTCCGGCCCGGTATCTTTCCCTTCCGCCCTGGGTCTGCCCCAGGCAGATGGAGCCTGTGCCGGAGATCAGCAGGAGGCCGTCCTCCTCCCCGAGAGCGCCGTACAGCGCCGCGTCCGCATCGCTGCAGACAGTGACCGGGCAGCGGAAGCCGCAGCCTTCCAGGAGATTCCGCAGGAGGGCGTCGGCGGCAGGATTGTTGTTCCCCGCCGCGCCGATGGCGATGGCCCCGCAGTCCGCCAGGGCATAGCCGTTTTCCTTAAGCCCCTCCGCAACGTCCTGCAGGGACCTGGCGATCCGCTCCCGGGGGAAGCTGTTGCAGTTGAGGCCTTCTGTCTTCATCTGAAAAAGGTCATTTTCGCCGTCGGAAATCAGGACGGAAGTCCCCGTCCCTCCGGCGTCCATTCCGATGTAATATTTCCCAGAACATTTTTCCATGTGAAACTCCTTGTACGGTGTTTATTCCCGAATTCATCCAATATTAGTCTCTTCCACAGAAGACGCTCCCGTGGAAGATGCCTCTGCAAAGGAGGCTTCTGTTAAAAGTTATTGTACAGAAGATGCTGCCGCAGAAGAAGCTTATGTAATAGGCCATTACGCAAAAGACGCTCCCTGTAAGAAGCCTCTTGAAGAAGCCCTTGCCCAGGCCGCCTAGTCCGTGGGGCAGAGGCCCATGAGTGCTGTGGACCGGCCTCTGCCGATGGTGGCTGCAGCGGAGGCAAATATCTTCACCCGTTTGTCGCAGGAGCCTCAATCCCCAGCCGGGAGAGGGCCTGCCGCAGATTGTCTGCGTTTTCATCCAGCGCGGCCTGGGCGTCGGCGGCCTCCAGCCCGGAGAGGTACATCAGTATGGCCAGCTTCGTCCTCATATTGGCCGCCGCCAGATACTTCTGCGCGTCCTCCTCCGACCCGCCGGTGATGTCCCGGAAGATTCGCCTGGCCCGGTCCACCAGTTTGCCGTTGGTGGCGTTCAGGTCCACCATGCGGTTCCCGTATGCCTTGCCCAGCTTGATCATGGTGGCGGTGGTGAGCATGTTCAGCACCAGCTTCTGGGCCGTGCCGGACTTCATCCGGGTGGAGCCTGTGAGGGCCTCCGGGCCTGTCACGGGCGCGATGCAGACATCCACTTCCCCTTGCAGGATGCTGTCCGGATTGGTGGTGATGCCGATGGTCTTCGCGCCCACGGCCGCGGCCTGCCTGACCACGCCCAGCACATAGGGCGTCCTGCCGCTGGCGGCGATGCCCGTCACCACATCGGCGGCCGTGATGCCCAGCCTTGCGATTTCATCCCTGCCCAGGTCTTCGCTGTCCTCGCTGTCCTCCACCGCATTGCGCAGGGCCGTGTCCCCGCCTGCGATATGCCCCTGTATCAGGTCGTGGCTGACCCCGAAGGTGGGGGTGCACTCGGAGGCGTCCAGGACCCCCAGCCGCCCGGAGGTGCCCGCGCCGAAATAGAAGAGCCGCCCGCCGTCCCGGATGGCGCTTACAATCAGGTCCACGGCCCGGGCGATTCGGGGGATTTCCTTTCCTACCGCCTCCGGAACGATTCGGTCCTCCGCGTTGATCAGCTCCAGAATCCCGGCCGTATCGCAACAGTCGATTTCTTTTGTCCTGCTATTGACCTGCTCGGTCAATAAGCTTGCCAGATAATTGTCCATCATACCTCCTGACTGCCGGCCCGGGGTGGAACCAGCCTGTTTTTTGTTAAACTACATTGTAGATGCATTGGGGGCCGCTGTCAACATACGTTTGCGGACAGGAAGCCGGGCGAAATAATAAGGAAACTTGTCCAAAAGGGCCTGAAACGCCAGGAAAACAGGGTATTTCAGATAAAAAACGCAAAAAAGAAAGATGGCTCGAAGGGGGAGGGCGGAAGAGCGGGACAAGAAATTCGGCATATTTTCAACAGTATCGAAAGGTATACATTTTGGAACTGATATGATATTTGTCAAAATTGACAAAACTGGCCAATAAATACTTGACTTTTCCGTACTTTTGTAGTAAATTAAAATAACAAATTCGTTAGTAATCTTTTTTCTCAAAATGTATACCTTTTGGGGTGTTTTTAAGGAGAAAGATGGAAGGCGAAAACAACTCCAAGGGGGACTGTATATGGAAACGACCAAGAAGAAAAGCAAATTACTTGAAATCTGGAAAGCGAGGTACCTGTACATACTTCTTTTGCCCCTGCTGGTCTGGCTGGCAGTGTTCTGCTATGCCCCCATGTACGGCGTGCTCATGGCCTTCAAGAACTACAGCGCAAAGCTGGGGGTTTTGGGGAGCCCGTGGGTGGGGCTGCAGCATTTCAAGAGAATTTTCATTACGCCGGACGCTATGAGGTCGATCAACAATACCATCGTGATCAGCGCCAGCAGGCTGCTTTTTGAGTTCCCCATGCCTATCATCATGGCTATCATGATTACCGAGATGCCCGGTAACCGCACGAAAAAGATATATCAGACCATTTTTACGTTCCCCCATTTCCTCTCCTGGGTCGTGGTGGCGAACATCGTGACCAACTTCATGGCCCAGGGCGGCGCGATCAATATCCTTTTGGATAACCTGGGATTTGAGAAGATTAATTTCCTGACCACCAAGCCTCTGTTCAGGCCTCTGCTCTACATCACCTCCAACTGGAAGGAGATGGGATGGTCCGCCATCATCTACATGGCGGCCATAGCGGGCATCGACACCACGCTCTATGAAGCGGCCAAGGTGGACGGCGCCACCCGGCTGAAGCAGATATGGCATGTGACCCTGCCCGGCATCCTGAGCACCATCGTCATCATGTTCATCCTCCAGGTAGGCGGCATGATGAACGCCGGTTTCGACCAGGTCTTCAACCTGCGCAACAGTGCGGTAAAGGATATCTCCCAGATCCTGGACACCTATGTCTATGACATCACTTTCCTGAGCACGCCGAATTACGGCTTCTCCACGGCGGTAGGATTGTTCAAGTCCGTGATCAACTTCTTCCTGCTGTTCCTGGCGAACACGGTGACGAAGAAGATCAGCGGACAGGGAATGTTCGCTTAAGCGAAGACAGGAAAGGAGACAGAGAGTATGAAGAACCCGAAAATCAAGAAGAGACATAAATGGCAGGGCACGGAGATTTTCTCCGTAATCGTCCTGACGATCATAGCCATATTGATAGTCGTTCCTTTCTGGAACGCGGTGGTGATTTCCCTGGAGACATCGGCCGCTTTCAGCCGCAAGCCCTTCTCCTGGCTGCCCGGGGAGTTCACCCTGGCCAACTATGACTACCTGCTGTTCCAGAACAGCGGCGCCATGATTACGGCATATAAGGCTACCATAGGGATTACGGTGGTAGGCACATTCTTGGGAATGCTGGTGTCGGTCATGGGGGCATATGCCTTCTCCAGAAAGTTCCCGGGGAAGAAGTTCTTCTTCATGGCCATGCTGTTCACCATGTTCTTCGGCGGCGGCCTGATTCCCACCTACCTGCTGATCAAGGGCATGGGGCTGCTGGACACTTACACCATATTGGTGCTGCTGGGCATGATTTCCACCTACAATATCATCATCATGAAGAACGGCTTCGAGAGCACGCCCATGGATCTCCAGGAGGCGGCCATGATAGACGGGGCCAACGACCTGACGGTATTCGCCAAGATTATGCTTCCTCTGCAGAAGCCCCTGATTGCCACGTTCTCCCTGTTCACCGCAGTGGGATACTGGAACAGCTGGTACTGGCCCATGCTCCTTTTGAGCAGCGGCGACAAGACCGTGCTGCAGCTGTTCCTGCGCTCCATCGTCAATGCCCTGACATCCCAGGAGGGCACCAAGAATATGGCGGCTTCCGGCCAGGCGTTCCAGAACACCTTCTCCCAGGGCGTGAAGATGGCGGCAGTGTTCGCGGTCATGCTTCCCATCATGGTGGTATACCCGTTCCTGCAGAAGTATTTCGTAAAAGGCATGCTGGTAGGGGCGGTGAAGATGTAGTTCCGGATATCTGTGAAAGTATTATGAACCCGGCGCCGGGGAACCGCGCCGGAAGTAATACAAATATAAATTCATTTCCATGAAAGGAGAGTATTATGAGAAAGGTAAAAAAGTTTGCTGCACTGTTGCTGTGCGGCGCGCTGACGCTTTCCGCTCTGACGGGCTGCGGCGGCGATGACGGAGGCTCTTCCAAGGAGAGCAGCTCTGCTCCGGAAGAATCCAAGGCGGAGGAGAGCAAGGCAGAGGATGCCGGCGGCGAGGCGGAAGATGCCGGTGGCGAGGACGCAGGCGGCGAAGCCGCAAGCGGAGACGCGGTCCACTTCACCTTTACGGCTTACAACTGTATCGCCGGTAAGGACTACAAGGATCCCCTGTTCCTCTGGATCAACGAGAAATTCGGCGTGGACATGGAAGTCATGGCCAATGAGCCCAGCGGCGCTGACGAGAGGTTCCGTACATGGGTCATGGGCGGCACGCTTCCCGACTGTGCAAACTGGGAAGGATTCACGTTTGCCGAGTATTATTCCTACATTGATCAGGGCCTGCTTGGCGCGCTGCCTGACGGCTGGGAGGAGAAGTATCCCAACATCGCCAAGATGGTAGAGGCCTCCGGCTACGCGGAGTATCTGAAGGTGGACGGCAAGACCTATGGCGTTCCCCACGTTGTGTTCAACAACTTCCTGGAGATGGATCCCCCCATCAACCATGCGACCCTGTTCTTCAGAAAAGACTGGGCGGCAGAGGTAGGCATGCCTGACATGGGCAAGGACTATTACGTCACCATCTCTGAACTGAAGGAGTATCTGGAGAAGGTAAAAGAGGCGGGCCTGACCAACGATTCCTTCGTGAGCGACAGCCCCGGAAACATCGACCAGATGTTCGGATATGCCACAGGCACCCCTTATGGCCGTACCTTCATCGAGACCCCGGACGGCTTTAAGTATACTTTCGTGGATGACAGGGACAAATGGATCAACATGATTGAGATCATGAGGGAGTGGTATCAGGCAGGCCTGATCGATCCCGACTATGTGGTCATCAACGATATCTATGATGCCCGTGCCGCTCTGATGGCAGGTACGCTGGCTGCCATGTACGACAGCGGCGACTGCGGAAATACCAATACCTATATGACAGGTTACCAGGGGAACTTCCCGGATCAGGATCCCTACGATATCATCGGCGGAGCCCACATCGTTCCGGATGAAGGCGTAAGCGCCGGCTCCATCCTGGAGGTAGGCAACTACTGGACCGTGCAGGTCTTCAATCCTGATACGGATGAAGCTACGATGGCGAAGATCATGGAAGTCATGGATTGGGCCTGCACGGCTGAGGGCGAGGCTTCCGTACAGATCGGTATCCCCGAGGTGGACTGGAAGTATGCGGATGACGGCAGCATCGAGCCCATCAACAACATCGACATCACCGTATATCCTTCCACCGAGATTCTGGGAACGGCATTCAGCCACTGCCAGGACGAAATCGGATATTCCGGAGCAAGGGCAGATATGGACAAGCGCGCAATCGACCAGGCGCTGGCTGTCTTTGAGGTCAAGAAGCAGGGTACTGTCATTCCTTACGAGAAGAACTACACCATCTTCAGCAGCCCTACGAAGGATATGTACTCCGTGGCTTATGGGGATAAGATCAACGAGCTGGTTACCGGCACCGATGACATCGCTTCCACATGGGATGCTTTCTTTGAGGAGAACAGAGGCATGTGGGAACCCCTGCTGAACGAGCTGAACGAGCATTTCGGCTATTGAGAAGAGCGCGGTGCGCGGGAAAGAGCACAGAAAGCATTGAAATAGCGAAACACAGCAATGATATGACAGAAATGAAGTAAGCACGGACGGCTCCCTTGTCCCCTTATGAAAAGGGGCAGGGGAGCCGAAAGTATATATAAAGGCAGCGGACTGCCGCAACGGGCAGCTGCAGACGGCCTGCAATGCGCAGCGCTGAGATAAGGAGGTTGTCAGATATGGGAATTCCAAAGCTATATTTTTACGGTGACATCGAGGGCCTGGTTCCGGCTCTGAAGGGGCTGGAGGGGGATGGATATTTCAGGCTGTGCGGCAAGGACGAGGGCGGCTTTCCGGTAAAGGCGGAAAGCGGGGCGGAGAATCTGGTGAGCTGCGACGGGCAGAGCGCCTGCATCCGCTTCGAATCCAGGACGCTGTTCTTCCGTCAGTTGGGGCGGCTGCTGGGGCGGCTGCCGGAAGCCTTTGAAGAGAAGACGGTCAAATATTTCGATGAGCTGGGGGCCATGTTCGACCTTTCCCGGAACAATGTGATATCCGTGGAGGGCTTCCAGGGCTTCATGAGGAAGCTGGCGTTGATGGGGTACACCTATATCTTCTTATATATGGAAGATACTTATGAGGTGGAGGAGCTGCCCTACTTCGGGTACATGAGGGGCAGGTACACCCAGGAGGAGCTGTCCCGGATGGACGCCTACGCGGCGGATTACGGAATCGAGCTGATTCCCTGCATCCAGACGCTGGGGCATCTGGAGAAGTACCTGCGCTGGCCGGTGGCGTTCCCTATAAGGGATACGGAGAACGTGCTGCTGGTAGGCGCGCCGGAGACGAGGGAGTTCCTGCGGAGCATCCTGAAGGCAGCCACCGCGCCCTTCCGTTCCTCCAGGATCCATCTGGGCATGGACGAGGCCTGGGGGCTGGGAAGCGGCATGTACCTGGCGAAGAACGGCTACAAGCCCTCTCTGGAGATTCTTCGGGACCATCTGGAGATGGTGATGGACGTGTGCCGGGAAATCGACCTGGAGCCCATGATCTGGAGCGACATGTTCTTCCGGCCTTTGAACGAGAGCGGCGATTATTACGACCAGTCCCCCATCGAGGAGAAGACCCTGGAGCAGATCAGGGCCTCCATCCCGGAGGGGCTGTCGCTGGTATACTGGGACTATTACCACGCGGAGAAGGAGGTGTACTCCAGGCTGCTGGAGAAGCACCAGCAGCTCACGGACCGCATCGTCTTCGCAGGGGGCATCTGGACCTGGAACGGCATCTCCCCCAACCAGGGGAAGGCCTTCCGCGTCACCAGGGAAGGCCTCGGTGCCTGCAGGGAGCGGGGCATCCGCAATGTCTGTACCACCATGTGGGGGGACAATGGCGGCGAGACCTCCAGCCTTTGCGCCCTGATCGGGATGCAGCTGTTCGGCGAGTATGCCTACAATGAGGATCCCACCAACGAGGAAGTCTTCCGCAGCTTCCGGGCGTGCTGCCGGGAGGACGGCCAGGCGTTCTACGACCTGCGGCTGCTGGATGAAATCCCCTCCGTGCCGGAGGAGAACCTCCACAGCGCCAATCCCTCCAAGTTCCTGTTGTACCAGAATCCGCTCTACGGTCTCTTCGACAGGCATGTGGAGGATTTCCTGAAGGATGCGCTGAAGACGGCAGGGCGCGACCCGGAGGATCCGGCCCAGATGGAGGCCATCCTCTTCGGGGAGGACGAGGAGCTCCACGGCCTGTACGATTACTATATGGACCTGGCTGGAAAGCTGCGGGGCTATATGCGGAAGTCAGAGGGGAACGCCCTGCTGTTCGCCCACTATGCGAACCTGGCACAGTTCCTGGCGGACAAGGCGGAGCTGGGCTGCGCCATCCGCTTCGCCTACGACGCGGGCAGGGACGACCTGACAGAGGAGTGCATGGACAGATGCGCCGGGCTCCTGGAGCAGCTGCCCGCGCTGGCGGACACCTGGCGTAAGCTCTGGAGGAGCACCAGCAAGGCTGTGGGCTTCGAGGTGATAACCATCCGCCTGGGAGCGCTGGAGGCCCAGTTGAAATACGCGCTGGAATGCCTGGATGCCTTCTGCCATGAAGGGGCAAAGATAGAGGAGCTGGAACTGGAGCTTCTGCACTACGGCTCCATGCGGCCCAGGCAGGAAGGGGCGGCCCTGGACATCAACTGCCCGTTCTGGGACAGGATCGCCGCCATGAACCCTGTGGGCGGAGTATGATGAAGGTGTAATATAAGAACGTGAATTAATCAAATGAGGCTCCTTTCCGAAAGGGCGGAATTCTGCTGTCTTTCGGGAGGGAGCCTGTTTTTTGCTTCTGCGAATCGTCACTCTTTCCAATAGTCTATCGTTTCCTGCGAGGTGGTGACGATTCCAAATAGTTTTCGCATAAAATCTTCCTTTTCATGGAACATTTCCAGAATAAGGATGGTTTCATTGGCTGTTAAGCGGTAAAAGAAATAGTTATGTTCCACAAAAATATAGCTGTAATCGGATTCGACATCATATTGCGATGAGATTCTTGTGCCCCAGCTCTTTTTCTAATTCATCTGCGGATATGGTTCCTTCAGCAATCACTGATTTTTCGGCTTCCTGAAGCTTTAGCAGCAACTGATTTAAGGCCTTCTGCTTATCCAGCTCATCTAATTCCTGCATGTCGATAATGGCGCAGGAGCCATGTCCGTTGCGGGTAAGATAGACTCGGTTCCCATAGGAAACCTCATTTACCACCGCTGTGTAATTTCTCAAGTCTGATATGGGTTTTATATTCGGCATTTCGCATCCTCCAATTCTTCCAAACTTCCAGTCGGTTCTCTACACACCTTTCTGATAGTATTATACCAGTTGTCTGCCGTCGCCTGCAACAAATTTGCATGGAAATTTACAGCAAAATTTATGGCATGTGGATGCGCGGCTGTCTGCCTTTACATCCTTGCCTCCATAAGATTGCTGGAGGCATACCGCCGAAGCCCACGGTAGAACACCGTTGTCGCCAGGGCGCAGATCAGGACGGTGTAGGCCAGGATCCGGGCCAGGCTTCCCATATCGAAATCCACCATCACATGCACCGGCCGGTAGATGACCATGCCCACGGGGAGGACCTGGTAGAGCAGGAACCTGGCCGCACCGTGGAAGATGCCGTCCGGGTAGGTGGCGAAGCTGATGGAGCTGTTCACCATATGCTGGGCGAAGGCGTCCGCCCGCAGGAACCAGAAGGACAGGCTCCCCAGCAGCAGGGCGAAGGCCGCCAGGATCACGGCCCCTGTCACCGTGAACAGCAGGAACAGGAGCAGCCGCTTCACGCTGAAGCAGAACACGCACAGCAGGATCAGTCCGTAGAGCAGGTCGCCGATGGCCGAGGTGTTGGTGGCGGAGGTGATCACGCTAAGCAGCACGTTCTTGGGCTGTACCAGGTAGGAGTCCAGCTTCCCGCTGACAATCAGGTCGGGCAGGGAGAAGGCTCTGGCGAACAGAATCCGGGACAGGCCGAAGGTGCTGGCGGCCAGGCCCCACAGCAGCATGACCTCCCGCATGGTGTAGCCGCCGATATCCTCTTTTATATGGAAGAGAATCATCCATTGCAGGATGAAGGCGGCATTGTTCAGGATCATGAAGCCTATGTTGGTGAGGAAGGTGACTTTGTTCAGCATCTCCCGCATGATATTGTATTTTACAGCCAGCAGGCATACCCGCAGCTGATTCTTAACCGCCGTTGACATACAGCTTTTTCGCCCCCTTTCCGTAGAGGAAGAGCATGAGCCCCCAGGCCGCCCCCAGGTACAGGGCCTGGGCCAGGAGGATTTCCAGGTACTTTTCCGTGGAGAAATCCACGATCAGCTTGGCCGGGCCGTAACAGACCGTGTAGACAGGCGTGAGCTTCACCAGGGGCTGAAGGGCCTCCGGGAATATCTCCACCGGAAACAGGGTGCCCACCACCAGCAGGAGCTTGCTGTAGAGCCACTGGAAGGGAGCGGAGTCCTCAATCCAGAAGGAGATCATGCTGATGCACAGCCGCAGGACGGCATCGATGGTGATGCCCGCTATGACCACAGGTATTGCCGCCAGCAGGGCCAGGGGACGGAAACGGGGCAGCGGCCCCACCAGAACCAGTCCCAGTCCCGCGGCCAGCAGGGCGAACATGGGCAGCTGGATGCTCCAGCCTCCCGTATACCTGGCCAGGCAGTAGAGGCAGTAGTGATAGGGCTTGCCTATCAGGTAAGCGATATTGCCGCCCCGGATGTCCGCGGCCACCTGCCTGGTCACCACGTGGGACGGAGCGCCGAACCAGATGGTCTCCGTGATCATCACGTACCAGATCATCTGCGCCTTATCGTACCCGGCGATCAGCTCTCCCGGCGAGGAATATATGTAATTCCAGAGCTGGATGAACACAAAGATGATAATGACGAAGCTGATGAAGCCCATGGCGATATTGGCCGCGTACTGGAGGTTCTCCATGAGCACGGACTGGTAGATGACCCTGTATTTTCGTAAGCGAAGGCTCTTTCTCATGAGATTCCATCCTCCCTCCCCTCTGCTTTATAGATTTCCGTGATGATGCTTTCCAGCGGGACATTGGAGATATTGATGTCCTCCAGGTTCTCCGCGTCGATTATGTGCAGGGCGTCGTTGATGCGCAGCTTCCCGGTGTCCACCTGGAACTTCACCCGGCTGCCCTTCTGCTTCAGGAGGGTGATGCCCTCCGCGGCGGGCAGGGGGGTCTCCTCCCGGAGCTTGGCCTCCACGATCTTCCGGTCCAGGTAATGGTTCTTCAGATGCTCCATGGAGTCGTCCAGCACGATCCGGCCGCTGTTCACGATGATGATGCGCCTGCAGAGCTTCTCGATGTCCCCCACGTCATGGCTGGTGAGGAAGATGGTGGTGCCAAGCTCCCGGTTCATCTGTTTGATCAGGGCGCGGATATTCTCCTTCACCACCGGATCCAGACCTATGGTGGGCTCGTCCAGGAACAGTACCTTGGGCCTGTGGATTAGGGAGGCCACGATCTCGCAGCGGATTCGCTGACCCAGGGACAGATTCCTCACCGGGGTGTTCAGGAAGGAACCCAGCTCAAAGGTGTCCGCAAGCTCCCTTATGCGGCTCTCCGTCTCCCTGTCGGGAGAATCGTAGATTGCCCCGAAGAAGCGGAAATTGTCGTAGGGCGTCAGGTGGGTCCAGAGCTGCTCCTTCTGGCCGAACACCGTGCCGATTTCATAGGCCAGGCGCTTGCGCTGCTTCGCGGAATCGATGCCCAGCACTCTGGCACGGCCGCCGTCGGGATAGAGGATGCCCGTGAGCATTTTGATGGTGGTGCTCTTCCCCGCGCCGTTGGGGCCGATGAAGGCAAGCATCTCGCCCGCCTCCACGGAGAAGGAGATGCCGTCCACCGCCTGCACCTCTTTGATCCTGGGGCGCAGGATTGCCTGGAGGCTCCCCTTCATGCCCTTTTCCTTCTGCCTGACCCGAAAAGTCTTCGCCAGGTTCTCTGCTTCGATTACATTCATGTCTTCTCCTCCCTCTGTGAATGTATATATGTAGCGAATAAAGCTTGCCAAAAACCGGATAAACGGCATGACTGGCTGTGCTATGTGGCTGGCAGGAATTAAATGCCGTTTATATGGATTTCCTGTATGATAAATTCGTGTATAAAAAAAGGAACCGCTCTGCCATATACACCTTCGAGTATACGCTAGCGGCTCCTGTTCTGATTACCGCATAGCCAAACAAGACTTTCCGTCTTTTCGGCCATGCGCTCTTCCGGATGTCCACCGGAATCAGGTCGTGACCGTAAAGTGAAAAATCTGCACGGGCAGCATAATCAGTACATAAGATACACAATTGTATGCAAACATGATGAATTCTCCTGCTTTCGTCTGTTTCAAGCACAGTAATCTGAAATTTCAAGTATAATATCACGTCTGTTTTGAAAAGTCAAGGGTTAAAATCAATAAAATTCTATTGATTTCACAGGCGTGACAGATTACAATAAGAACAGCGGATGTCCGACAGGAGGCCGGTCAGGAGCCTGGAAAGGCGGGCCCGGGGACAGCAGACGGGCATCGAGAGAATGGTGAGCAGGAGGACGTGAGGATATGAAGACAGGGGCACAGCTCTACACCATACGTGCATACACGCAGAATGAAAAGGATTTCGCACGGAGCATGAAGCGCATCGCGCAGACAGGCTACAGGACGGTGCAGATATCCGCGGTGGGCAAGGACATCCGCCCGGAGCGCATCCGTGAGATCTGCGATGAGAACGGGCTGGAGATCGTGCTGACCCACAGCGACGTGAACCGCATCCTGTACGATACGGACAGGCTCATTGCGGAGCATGATGTCATGGGATGCAGATACATAGGCATAGGGGCCATGCCGGACAGATACCGCGCGCCGGAATGGCTGGCGCATTTTGCCGAGGATTTCAGGGAACCGGCCAGGAAGATTGCGGATGCGGGGAAGCTTCTGATGTACCACAACCACAACTTCGAGTTCCGCAGGATCCAGGCGGAAGGGGAGGCGCAGGAGAAGCGCATCATCGAGTACCTGTGCGACTGGTTCGGGCCCCGGGAGCTGGGTTTTACGCTGGACACCTACTGGGTGCAGGCGGCGGGGGCGGATGTGTGCCAGTGGATCGGCCTGCTGGCGGACAGGATTCCCTGCGTGCATCTGAAAGACATGGCTGTAGGCGCGGAGGGGGCCATGATGGCGCCCGTGATGGAGGGGAACCTGAACTTCAGGGCCATCCTGAAAGCGCTGGAGGGGACGAGCTGCGAATATCTGCTGGTGGAGCAGGACATCTGCCAGGGGAGCCCCTTCGACTGCTTAAAGCAAAGCTATGACAACCTGGCCGCCGCCGGGTATCGCTGAGAGGCCGCTGCTCTGGCGGGAAAGCACGGGCTGAAGGCTGGCGCGCGCTGAGAGGGAAGAGGAGAGGACAGGATGGTACTATCGGATAAGACAATCATGAGGATGCTTCGGGAGGGGACGCTGTCCGTCTCGCCTCTGGAGGAGGGCCAGATACAGCCCGCCAGCGTGGACATAAGGCTGGGGAACATGTTCAGCATCATCGAGGATCTGCCCAGGGGCGTCATCGACCTGGAGAACGAGATTCAATACCGCACCATGGAGACGGATACCTATGTGCTCCTGCCCGGCCAGTTCGTCCTGGCCACCACCATGGAATACATAGAGCTGCCCGACAACCTGACGGCCTTCGTGGAGGGGCGCAGCTCCCTGGGGCGCATGGGGCTGTTCATCCAGAACGCGGGCTGGGTGGATCCGGGGTTCAAAGGAGAGATCACGCTGGAGCTGTTCAACGCCAACCGCTGCGCCATCGAGCTGAAGGCCGGACGCAGGGTGGGGCAGCTTGTGTTCGCGGAGATGGACGCCGCGGCCCTGCATCCTTACCGGGGAAAGTATCAGGGACAGACAGGAGCTACGGGTTCCCGTGCATTTATGGACGATAAAGAGTGAAATTCATAATAATCGTTTAGAATCCTTAAGAATAAATGGACAAAGAGCAGTATTTGGGGATAAAATAGAAAAAAACATAAAAAAACATAAAAGAAAGGAAATTTCCATGAAAAAGAAAGTACTGGCAGCAATTATGGCGGCCGCTGTCATCCTGGCTGGCTGCGGAGGAAACGATGGGGGGACGTCCGAGGCTCCGGTGGAGACAATGTCGCCCGTCATCGTAGAGGATACACCGGAGCCTTCGCCGGAGGCCACTGAGGAGCCGGAGGCGGAACCTGAGGTGGAGGAAGAGACCCGGGAGGGGATGTACCGGAGCGAGCTGACGAATGAGTGGATAGACGAGGGGCTGAAGAACCAGAGGCCCATAGCGGTCATGGTGGACAACGAGAAGATAGCGCTGCCCCATTACGGGCTGACGGAGGCCGATGTGGTCTACGAGATCATGAACAGCACGCTGAACGACAGGATCACACGGTTCATGGTGCTTGTGAAGGACTGGGAGAAGATTCAGCAGATGGGCAGCATCCGCAGCACCCGCTCCACTAACATCTACCTGGTGGGCGAGTGGAACGCCGTGCTCTGCCATGACGGCGGCCCTCACTTCGCCATGGACCTGATTGCCGAGAAGGCCTACTGCGATAATTTCACAGGCACCTTTTCCCGCGTGCAGAACGGGAAGCCCACTGAGTTCACGGAGTATATCCTGGCGGGGGACCTGGAGAAGAACTTCAGCAGCAAGAACTACAGCAAGGAATACAATGAGCATTATGAGGGGGAGCATTTCCAGTTCTCCAATGAGGAAATCGACCTGTCCGGCGAGGCGGGGGCGATCGACTGTACCGAAATCCAGCTTCCCTTCAAGCACAATGGCTCTACGCTGAAATACAACGAGGAGACCGGGACATACGATTATTATGAGTACGGCCAGGCCCATCTGGACCCGCAGCATGACAATGCCCAGCTCTCCTTCAAGAACCTTCTGATCCAGGACTGCACCTTCTCCGACCTGGGAGAAGGATATCTGATTTATAATGTCCTGGACACCTCGGGGCGTAGCGGATACTACATAACCAACGGAAAAGCCATTGAGGTGAACTGGTATAAGGGTTCGGACACCGCTCCCACGACCTTCTACAAGAAGGGGACAAGCGAGGAGATTCAGTTGAACACGGGGAAGACCTACATCTCCATCGTGCCCTCCGATGGGTGGGACGACATCGTCATAAAGTAACAGCTTAATAGCCATGCCCGGAAAAGATGAACATGAGACTGTGTTCATCTTTTTCTTTCGGCGGACCCGCAGAGGGCGGCGGGACGGAACCGCGGAGTGCAGCAGGGCGCAGCCACAGGGGCAGAGGGACGGAACCACAGGGGGCAGCGGACCCGCAGGGGCGGCAGGGCGGAACCGCAGACTGCAGGGGCCAGGGGACGCGGCGTGTAGACGGCATCAGAGGACAGGGGGAAGGGAATGGACAGAAGGAAGCGGCTTCGCAGGGGCAGGATGATATTTCTGGGGATTGGGATCCTGGTGGTTCTGCTGAACGTGGCGGCATGGAACAGCGCTGCCTTTTCCGACTGGTATATCGCCCATGTCTTCCCTGTCTGGGTGGGCACCTATGGCCGCCTGACCGGGCTGTTCCCCTTCTCGGTGGGGGAATGGATAATCGGTGCCGGGCTGGCGGTGCTGGGGCTGGCGGTGCTGTTGGGCGTCGGCTGGGCGGGGATTGGCAGTGTTCTGGCAGTGAGGCATCTGTGGTGCAGAAGACCCAGGGAGGCTGTTCATGCTGCCGGCGCGGGGCTTGGAATCTATCGGAAGGTCAGCGTCGCGTATTATCGGTTTTTCATATGGACATTGCTGATCGTCTGCCTGGTCATGACGCTGAACTGCTTCATCCTGTACCATGCCTCCACCTTCTCGGAGCAGTATTTCGGCGAGGACGACAATGTGTACGCGCTGGAGGAGCTGATCGGGGTCTATAACATGGTGGCGGAGCAGTGCAACCGCTTAAGCGGGGAGATGCTGCGGGACGAGGACGGCATGGCGCTGTACCCGGGGAGCCTGGGGAGGGACGGGGAGCTGCTGGACATGGAGGACATGGCCAGGGAGCTGATGGCGCGGCTTGGGGAGGAATATCCCCGGCTCAAGGGCTACTATCCCCGGCCCAAGGCGTTGGCGGCCTCGGATTTCATGTGCCAGCAGCATATGCAGGGGTACTATTTCCCCTTCTCCATGGAGGCCAATTACAACGATGTGATGCACATCCTGAATTTCCCCTCCACCATGTGCCATGAGCTGGCCCATCTGCGGGGATATATCTATGAGGACGAGGCAAATTTCATCGGCTATCTGGCCTGCGTGGAATCGGAGGACGCCTTTTTCCAGTACGCGGGATATCTCAGTGTATTGGTGTACCTGCGCAATGACATCTACAAGGCGAGGAGGGAGGACCGCGCCGCCTACGAGGAGGCCATAGAGCGGATCGTCCCGGTGGAGGTGGAGGCCCGGGTCTGGGAGGACAATGTGTTCGTGGTGCAGGAGGAGTGGGACCGGATCGACGGGAAGGCCCTGATCGACACAGAGGTGGTGGACAAGGCCGCGGACGTGTTCATCAATACCAACCTGAAGATACATGGCATCTCCGACGGCGCGGTGAGCTACAGCCGCGTGGTGAAGCTGTTGCTGCAGTATTACCGATACCATGGGCTTGGGGATATTTGAAGGAAAGCTGTTCAAAAGCGGAAAATATAAAAATATAAAAAATCATCCAAAGGTATTGACAAAGAGCCTTTTTCCGTGTAAAATAATCAGTGTTGTGGCGGAGGGACAGTTCCGTTCCGGCTGAAATGAATTGAATAGGTCATTTTTATGCAGGTGTAGTTCAGTGGTAGAACACCAGCCTTCCAAGCTGGATATGTGGGTTCGATTCCCATCACCTGCTTTTTGATTGTCATCATGCGAGAGATTCTGCCGTCATCCCTATAAAGTAGCTTTACACTTTGCACAAGGGCTGTTATAATGGAAGCATCAGATAAGCACAGGAAGCAATATGTCAAATGGGAGGTGGTTATGTGCCGCCAGGTATTGAAGTAACAAAACAGGCCCTTGATGATTTCAAGAAGATTCAAGAGTATATGTTATCAGCGAGAAAAGAAAACGCGACTGAGACATATGCAAAGCTTAAGAAAGAATATTTGACAATAAAAGCATTGTTGAATGTTTCTGGCGTGAATCTTACTGACATCGATGAAATCAAGGAATGACCGTCCTGCAACTGAATATTTTCAGTCCTTCGCCGTAAGGTGGGGGACTTTTTGCATAGCGAGGACAAGTGAAGAAAACAGAGCATCAGCGGATAAATACAATAAAAGAGAGGAAACACCTGACATGGAAAAGATAGCGAGCTTCACCATCGACCACATCAAGCTGGAACCCGGCGTCTATGTGTCCCGCAAGGACAGCGTAGGCACGGAGACGATTACCACCTTCGACCTGCGCATGACCAGCCCCAATGAGGAGCCTGTGATGAACACGGCGGAGGTGCACACCATCGAGCACCTGGGGGCCACATTCCTGCGCAACCACCCGGAATACGGCCCGAAGACCATCTACTTCGGCCCTATGGGATGCCGCACAGGCTTCTATCTGCTGCTGGCCGGGGACTACAGTTCCCGGGACATCCTGCCCCTGATTACAGAGATGTACGAGTTCATCCGGGATTTCCGGGGCGAGGTGCCCGGGGCCTCCGCGAAGGACTGCGGCAACTACCTGGACATGAACCTGCCCATGGCGAACTTCCTGGCCGGGAGATACCTGGAGGAGGTGCTCCGCGGAATAGACGCCAGCAGGCTGGTGTATCCGGACTGAATGACGGCCCTGCGGATTTGGCGGCGGCCAAAGCGGCAGAGGGAGGATGCGGAGGCGTAGTGCCGCGTGCTTCCTGCCAGGGGAATCGGGACAGAGGGCGCAGAAGGAACGGAAGGGGACTGCGCGGAAAAGAGGAGGACTTATCATGACGAAGATTGGCATCATAGGAGCGATGGAGCTGGAGGTAGAACAGCTTAAGAAGGAAATGGCCGTGGAATCGGTGATAAAGAAGGCCGGGATGGACTTCTTCGAGGGCACGCTGAGCGACGTGCCCGTAGTCATCGTCCGCAGCGGCATCGGCAAGGTGAACGCGGCGCTGTGCGTACAGATCCTGGCGGATGTGTTCCAGGTGTCCCATGTGATCAATACCGGTGTGGCGGGCTCCCTGAACGCGAAGCTGGACATCGGCGACATCCTCATATCCCAGGACGCCCTGCACCACGACATGGACACCACGATTTTCGGCTATCAGCCCGGGGAGGTGCCCCAGATGGGCTTCCGGGAGTTCAGGGCGGATGAGCGCATGATGGAGCTGGCCAGGGAGGCCTGCGAGAAGGTCAATCCTGACATCCGTGTCATGTTCGGCCGGGTGGTCAGCGGAGACCAGTTCATCTCCAGCAAAGAGGTGAAGGAGCGTCTGATCGCCCTGTTCCAGGGGGACTGCGCGGAGATGGAGGGGGCCTCCGTCGCCCACGGCGCTTATCTCAACAGCCTGCCCTTCGTCATCATCCGGGCCATCTCGGACAAGGCGGACGACAGCGCCGAGATGGACTATCCCACCTTTGAGGCGGCGGCAGCGAAGCATTCCGCGGCATTGGTGAAGGAAATGATAAAAGGACTTCTGCCCTGAGCGGAAGTCCTTTGCGGACAGGAAAAAGCATGCCGGGCCGGATTCAGTCCGGCCTTTTTTTGCGGAAGACGAACAGCTTGCTGAAGATATAGTTGGCGATGACCACCAGCACGGCGGAAATTACGCTGGCCGCCACCAGGTTGATGCCCGCGGCGGTGAGGATTTGCATCACCACGATGTCCAGAATCCATGTAGCCACCCTGGAGAGCACGAATTTCGGCGCTTCCTTCCGCATGGGCTCCCTGCTCTTGAACACGAACCTGCGGTTGGTGAAGAAGGCGAATATGACCCCCGTCACCCAGTTGACGGTGCTGAGCACCGTGTTCTCGAAGGGGGTGGGGTACATGGTGTTGTGGAACAGCAGGGCGTTGGCGATGAACTTCGCGGCCCAGGATACCACGGTGGTCAGGAAGCCTACGATCAGGTAGACGATGATCTCCTCGTATTGTTTGTACAGTGCCTTGCATTTCTCTATCATTGGTTCCTCCTACTGCCGGATTTCAGTGTTCCGGCATTCTTTATGCGCAGGCCCGCATATGGAAAGCTGCGGCTGACACGGCTGCGGGCCGCGCGGCGGGCAGTGGGGAAGGGCGTTCTCCTGCCCGACTGCACAGGCCGCATATGGAAGCTTGCCGCTGACATGGCCGCGGGTAATCGTCATGGATTGACGATGTTCCTGTCTTCTCCCTGCAGGAAAGCGGCGATGTTCCGGTAAGCCTCCTCAACGCAGCGCCTGCGGGCCTCCACGCTGGCCCAGGCCAGGTGAGGGGTGATGATCAGGCGGCTGCTGTCCCGGAAGCGGCTCAGGGGATTGTCGGGCGACAGGGGCTCCTTCTCCACCACGTCCAGGCCCGCGGCGGCTATCTCGCCCGCCTCCAGCGCCCGGTACAGGGCGGCGTTGTCCACCACCGGCCCTCTGGCCACGTTTATCAGCACCGCGGTGCGCTTCATCTTCCGCAGCGCTTCCCCATCGATGAAGTTCCGGGACAGGTCGCTTAAGGGACAGTGGAGGGAGAGGAAATCGCTCTCTGCAAGCAGTGTGTCCTTATCCAGCCGGGGATATTCCGTGCAATCGCTTTTTCCCGTGACGGAATGGAAGACCACCCTGCAGCCGAAGGCCTCCGCGGTCTTCGCCACCCGTCTGCCGATGTTGCCCATGCCTGCGATGCCCCAGGTCTTGCCCTCCAGCTCGCAGAAGGGCAGGTCGAAATTGGAGAACCGCGCCTGGGCGCTGTAGGCCCCGGATTTCACGTAATGGTCATAATGGAACAGCTTCTGGCTCAAGGCAAGCGCCAGGGTGAAGGTGTGCTGGGCCACCATGGCCGTGCAGTAGTCCCGCACATTCGCCACCTTGATGCCCCGTCCGCTGCAGTAGTCCAGGTCGCAGTTGTCGAAGCCCGTGGCGAATTCGCAGATCAGCTTCACGTTCGGCGCGTCCGCCAGTGTCTCCCGGTTCAGGGGGGATTTGTTGGCGATGACGATGTCCGCGTCCTTCACCCGCTCCCGGACCTCCTCCAAAGTGACAGTGTTGTCATAAACGGCGACCTGGCCAAGCTGGCCCATGCAGTCCACGGACACGTCCGTGCCCACGCTGTTCCGCTCCAATATCACGATTTTCATCTTATACGTATATCCTTTCTATAGAATGTCTTTCCTCTGCAGGGCAGAGGGTCCGCTACAGGGCAGAGGGAACCGTCCCCCTGCCCGCCGCACAAAAAGGCGGCCGATGACCGGCCGCCA
>OFGG01000586.1_pt1 | contig 30303 bp, 31 predicted proteins | sample 1521701 | NCBI WGS metagenome assembly OFGG01 (sample SAMEA3504081, study PRJEB24116) | mouse gut metagenome | biome: mouse gut; feature: mouse-associated habitat; material: faeces | place: Denmark | collected 2011
GCCACAGGAGCTATCTTATCAATCTGAAACATTTAAAAGGCTATAAAAACGGGACAGCCTATATGGATAATGGCAAAGAAATTCCAGTATCACGGCTGCGGAGCAGGGACTTCTCCGGCGTTGTTCTGCAATACATGAAGAACAATTGTGGGGGGTGGTAACATGGACGAGTATTTAGATTTTTTTAATAGATACATTATGGGCGTGATTGAGATGTCCTTCCAGTTTTATTTTCTGGTAAAGATCCTGAGAAAGAAACTATGGCTCCCGTTTTCTTTCCTGTTTGGAGTATGCGCGGTGATTGTCACTAGCTTTCTTTCAGTTGGCACGGTGACTGGCTTCGTGGCGATTGTATTGTTTCTTACGGTATGTGAGATTTTGGTCTGCCATGCGGATTTTAAGCCTTCCCTTCTGTATGCGACCCTGACAACTGAGATCATGCTGCTCTGCTATGGGATTGTGAAATCTCTGATCGGTCTGTTATACGCATGGCTGATATATTTTTTCTATGATACGGCTGGTATTGCGGTCATGCTGGTCAGCGAGGCCGCGTCCCTTTTGCTGACAGGGGTTTGTTACTATATGGTGTATCGCTATTTTTCTAGGGATGTTTTTTATACCGCAGCGGAAATGCAGCAAATGTTTCTGGTTTTCATTCCGATCCTGATGATCTTCATTATGAGTGAGTACATTAATACATTTTCATTTGATTACCAGTATATGATCTTGGAGGAGGACGGATCTTTTGAGTATCTGATCAGTTACTGGCAGTTGCTTGCTATGCATCTTTTGGGACTTTTAAGCCTGTTCTGTATTCTGTTCTCTTATAAGAAACTACAGCAAAATTTCCGCCTCAGCACTGAAATTTCACTGTTGGAACAGGAAGAACATTCCCTGAACCGGTATGTGGAGGAAGCGAAGGCTCGTTACGATGAAACAAAGTCGTTCCGCCATGACATCAGGAACCACATCGCAGTGGTGAAAAATCTTCTGCAGAGCGGGAAAATGGAAGAAGCGGTAAGCTATATGGAAGATATGGATGATATAGCGGAAAAAATGTCATTCCCCTGCAGTACCAATAACCCGGTAGTGGATATTTTGGTGGGAAATAAGCTGGGGATAGCCAAAAGCATGGGGATCGATGTGGACTGTTCCCTCCTTTTGCCATATCCCTGCAGTCTGCGTGACATTGATATCTGTATTGTCCTGTCAAATGCACTGGATAATGCCATCCAGGCATGTAAATGCCCGGATGGCATAGAAAAATATATCCATGTGTCCGGGCGTATCCAGGGAGATTTCCTTATGATGGAAATAGAAAACAGCTTTCATGGGAAAGGTGCGTTCAAAAAAGGAACAGGCCTGTCGAATGTAAAGAAGGTGGCTGAAAAATATGGCGGTGCCATGAGTATAGAGACACAGGAGAATAGATTTGTCCTCCATGTGCTGCTGATCATTTCACAGCACCCAGAAGGTATCCTGCGGCAAATGGAAAGGATGACTGTTCCGGGGAAGGCGCAGGTAGAAAACGAGTTAAGCCAGAAAGACAATGATACCTACAGGCGGCAGAATGCTTCTGTATGAGAATAAAGAGATTCGAATTTTTAGTGTATAATACAGGGAGATGATGGTAAATGCGCACTGTTTTCCGGTAGTGTAGAAATCATAGCGGCAACTGGACTTTTTAAAAGGATTATGTACGGAAAAATTCAAATGGAGGTACAATTATGCATGCGAAAACGATGGAAGGCCGCATTGGACGGGAAGACTGATTCTGTTCGGATTGGTGCAGACAACGGCATCTCTGTAGAAGAAACAGTGAATGCTATTAAGATGGAACCTGTAATCTATACGAAAACCGGGGAAGCATTTAAATCGGAATCTGGCACAAATATTTCTGCTTCAGAAGGAATGACAGAAGCTGTTAATAAATTTATTCCGATTTTTGTAGGATTACTTCTTATACTGCGCGGTCTGTTTTGGATTGTTGATGGAAAAAATGGAAACAAGAGAAGCTATTTCTTTGGCATAGCAGCCATTGTGATTGGAATCATCATGTTCGTAACCGTGTTTTTACAGATTCTGTAAGGCGGGACATAGATTCAGAAAGTTCTGAATTTATGTAATCATTAGAGAGGAGAATGGCAATGAGTAAATATAACGCTTTGTGGGAATATGTGCAGAAAAGCGGAAAAGAATCCTTTCAGTTGACCTTTGAGGAGATTCAGGAGATTGCGGGGGTACCGATTGACCACGCTTTCCTGAAATATAAAAAGGAATTGGCGGACTATGGTTATCAGGTTGGGAAAATATCCATGAAAGGGCAGACCGTATGCTTTCATAAGGCAGACTGACTGCTTTACATATTGAAACAATTTGTCACGCGCAAGAGAATATTATGAACGATAGTCTAAGTTTATGTGTTCTCTATTTGTAGAAACTGCTGCATGGGTCGCAAAAGAACTGAACAAAACAGTAAAAGAATTACCAAAGGATACAAGTGAAATACTGTAAGAAATATAAACTTTGAGTGTTAGATTATAAAAAGGAAAAAATGTTAATTCAATAACACATCCGAAACTTCTCATTTGTCGAGAAGACATATATTAAAAAGAAACGGGTGCTGATTGAGGTGCTGGATATGGAAAGAAAAATAAAATGCAGATCAGCTAATTTATGCACGGTAATCTTCCTGCTTTGTTTGTAAGGTTTGTAGAATACTTTTTGATTGAAACAGATCAAACGGCTATTGGGAAGCCTTTGCTTTGCCGTTTCTTTTGGATTGGAATTAGGGATTTTAGCTCTGCAAGGCAATCCTGCGCATTTGGAAATCTATATTGGCAGTTTTTCTTTAACCGGTTCTCAAATAAAGAATACAGAGTTCGTTTTCTTTCTGCTATGCATACTATTCAATATCGTCAATGTGTGGATGGAGGAAGGTATTTTCCGCGGTCTGTTTATGAAAATACTTTCCGAAACAAAGCCATTTATGGCAGCGAATTTTTTTGCCGCGTTTTTATTTGGAATTTGGCACATTGTAATGCCGATCAGAAGCTATGTGAATGGCGAAATGTCGTTTGCGGCAATGGTCCTGATGGGTATCGGTTATATTATCCTTGCCGGAATTATGGGAATCAAATGGGGGCTTCTTTGCCGCATTACGGGAAGCCTATGGGCAGGTCTTGGCGATCATTTATTCAATAATACAGTTGCTGCCAATATGCTGCATGTCGTTTCGCAAAATGGCGTGGACGAATTACAAATTGTCCGAATCATGGCTGCGCAGATTATTTCCTTCGTTTTTGTGTTGATGGTTTATTATTACAAGAACGGAAAAGGAAATAGATAGAAGCCTGCATGGGACTTGGGATTTAGAAAAAAGAGTTTGATCAATGGGCTTAAAAAATACGGTATCATTGAAGAACTTTATGTGTGGGACAAAGAAGGAGAAATTCAATGGGCAATTTAAGAGAATTAGGGAAACTGATGAAAGAGCATCCTATCATTATTGTTGTAACATTAGCAGCGATGGCTGTGGGCGCAATTTTGGGAGCGGTCGCGTTTTATCAGGGGTGGTTAGGATGACTTTTACTTATGTAAATGCAGGTTGAACAATACGGAGGCAATAGAGTATGGAACTTGTAAAACTGACACACGAAAATATTGATAAAGAACACATCAGTTGTGCAATCTCCAATAACAGGGATATTCAGGTCATGTCCAAAAAGAACTGACTGAAAGACAGGCTGGACGAGGGGATCGTATTCTTAAAAGGCAATGTCCGGGGAAAATGCTTCATTGAATATATCCCTGCGGAATATGCATGGGCGCCCATCAAGGCGGAGGGATATATACATCGACTGCCTGTGGGTATCCGGACAGTTCAAGGGGCATGGATACTCGAACCTCCTGCTTGAAGCGTTCATCGAAGACAGTAAAGAGAAAGGGAAAAAGGGGCTTGCGATTCTGTCCTCCAAAAAGAAAATGGGATTCCTCTCCGCTCCAAAGTATATGAGCTATAAGGGATTTCAGACAGCGGATACGGCAGAGCCTTATTTGAGCTGATGTACCTGCCATTTGAGGAGGATGCCTCCATTCCCTGTTTCCGGAATAGCGTGAGCAGGCAGAAAGATATGCCGGAAGGATTTGTGCTGTATTACACAAACCAATGCCCCTTTGCCCTTTACCCTTTACACCCTTTTCCCTTTTCCATGACGGGCAGTTTGTGACACGATTATATAGAATGGTGCAGATCCATAGATGTAAACACGAAAGAGGAAACGGTGAACGACTTCCTGAAGGATCTCGGCCATTGCGATTATAGCGTTCGTTCGTCAGAGAGAAGAAAAGGCTTTGCTGCAGAAATGCTGCGGCAATTACCCGGAATGGCGGAGTCTATCAGCGCAGCTTTGAAATGGATGGAGAATGGACGTTTATAGGTTTTACCGAACCTGAGAGAAATAGTAAAAAGGAACTGTTGAAGATTGTTGCAGATGTAAAAGAATTTCTTCCGAATGCAGGATGAAAAAGAACAAAAGTTCGATTTTTGTCTATACAAACTTAGTGATTTGTGGTAAGATAAAAAAGTTCTTTCAGTGTTGCTTTGTCTGCATGGAATTACAGAGGTACGCCAAGGAGCAAAAACAGCAAACCAGGCGTCTTTTTTACTATGAAATCAGAGGTGAGTATTTGTGCAAAATGAACAAAAATGCTTTAAACTTCACTCGGAATACCAGCCCACAGGCGACCAGCCTGCGGCTATAGAAGCTTTGGTCAAAGGCTTTAAAGAAGGCAATCAATTCCAGACTTTACTGGGTGTTACCGGCTCCGGTAAGACCTTCACCATGGCCAACGTGATCGCGCGGCTGAACAAGCCGACTTTGGTAATAGCGCACAATAAGACCCTGGCCGGACAGCTCTACGGCGAGTTCAAGGAATTTTTCCCGGAAAATGCAGTGGAGTATTTTGTGTCCTATTACGATTATTACCAGCCGGAAGCCTACGTGCCTTCTTCGGATACTTATATAGCCAAAGATTCCTCGGTAAATGACGAGATAGACAAATTGCGCCTTTCGGCTACCGCTTCCTTGTCGGAGCGGCGGGATGTGGTAGTGGTTGCCAGTGTGTCCTGTATTTACGGCCTGGGAAGCCCGGACGATTATCAGGAAATGATCGTGTCACTGCGGCCGGGGATGACCAAGGATCGTGATCAGGTGCTGCGGGAACTGGTGGACATCCAGTATGACAGAAATGATATGGATCTTGGCAGAGGGTGCTTCCGGGTCAGAGGCGATGTGGTGGAGGTTTACCCGGCACAGGGCGGAGACCATTTGATCAGGATTGAGTTTTTCGGGGATGAGATTGACCGGATTGCATTGACGGACCCTCTTACCGGACAGGTGCAGGCAACTTTGGGGCATGTGGCGATTTTCCCTGCATCCCATTACGTGGTTCCCCAGGAAAAGATCAACGCTGCCTGTATCAATATTGAAGCGGAATTGGAGGAGCGCATCCGGTATTTTAAAAGTGAGGATAAGCTTCTGGAAGCCCAGCGGATTTCTGAGCGTACCAATTTTGATATAGAGATGCTTAGGGAGACCGGATTTTGCTCAGGTATCGAGAATTACTCCCGGCATTTGGCGGGGATGCCGGCGGGGGCAATGCCCCATACACTGATGGACTATTTCGGGGATGATTATCTGATCATCATCGACGAATCCCATATGACGATCCCGCAGATTGGCGCTATGTACGTAGGTGATCGTTCCCGGAAGACCACGCTGGTGGATTATGGATTCCGGCTTCCATCGGCGCTGGATAACAGGCCCTTATGTTTTGCGGAGTTTGAGGATCATATTGACCAGATGATGTTTGTGTCGGCAACTCCGGCAGCTTATGAGTGTGACCATGAATTACTTCGGACGGAGCAGATCATCCGGCCTACCGGGCTTTTGGACCCGGAGATCTCCGTGCGCCCGGTAGAAGGGCAGATCGATGACCTGATCGCGGAAATCCGTAAAGAGACAGATAAGCATAACAAGGTATTGGTGACTACCCTGACTAAGCGTATGGCGGAAGATTTGACGGATTATATGAACGATGTAGGGGTTCGGGTGAAATACCTCCATTCAGATATCGACACTCTGGAGCGGGCGGAGATCATCCGGGATATGCGTCTGGATGTGTTTGACGTGCTGGTGGGGATCAACCTTTTGCGGGAGGGGCTGGATATTCCGGAGATCTCGCTGGTGGCAATTTTAGATGCGGATAAGGAAGGGTTCCTGCGTTCGGAAACTTCCCTGATCCAGACCATAGGCCGTGCGGCAAGAAATGTGGAAGGGCATGTGGTCATGTATGCGGACCGAATGACGGATTCCATGCGGGCAGCCATTGACGAGACCAACAGGCGGCGTGCCATCCAGCAGAAATATAATGAAGACCATAACATTACCCCGCAATCCATCAAAAAGGCAGTTAGAGATCTGATCAGTATATCAAGAGTGATTGCTAAGGAAGAGCTGCAGTTTGAGAAAGATCCTGAATCCATGAGCAAGGCAGAATTGGAAAAGCTCATCGGCAAGATTGAAAAGCAGATGAAAAAAGCGGCGGCGGATCTTAATTTTGAGGCGGCGGCAGAACTCAGGGATAAGATGGCAGAACTAAAGAAAAAATATAACGAACTGGAAAAATAAAGTTGAAAGGAAACGGTTATCAAGATGAAGTTATCGGATCAGCATGTAGAAACACCCAGAATGCGTCCCAGGGAATACATTAAGATCAGGGGGGCCAACGAGCACAATCTTCGGGGGCTTGACGTGGATATTCCAAGAAATGAACTGGTGGTCCTTACGGGCCTTTCCGGTTCCGGAAAATCCTCCCTTGCTTTTGATACGATCTATGCGGAAGGTCAGAGAAGGTACATGGAATCACTGTCCTCTTATGCAAGGCAGTTCCTTGGGCAAATGGAGAAGCCCAATGTGGAGAAGATAGAAGGGCTTTCCCCGGCCATTTCCATTGACCAGAAGTCTACAAACAGGAATCCCCGTTCTACGGTAGGAACCGTTACGGAGATTTACGACTATTTCCGGCTTTTATATGCCAGGATCGGGATTCCCCACTGTCCGGAGTGCGGAAAAGAGATCAAGCGGCAGAGTGTGGACCAGATGGTGGATCAGATCATGGAACTGCCGGAAGGAACCAGACTGCAGTTACTTGCGCCTGTGGTGCGGGGCAGGAAGGGAGAGCATACCAAAGTGTTTGACCGCGCAAAAAGAAGCGGTTATGTCCGGGCCCGGGTGGATGGCAGTCTTTATGAACTGACAGAGGAGATCAAGCTGGACAAGAACATTAAACACAATATAGAGATCGTGGTGGACAGGCTGGTGGTGAAGCCGGGAATCGAAAGAAGGCTTACGGATTCCGTGGAAAATGTGCTGGAACTTGCAGAAGGGCTTTTGATGGTGGATGTAATCGACGGTGAGACGGTCAATTTCAGTCAGAGCTTTGCCTGCCCGGACTGCGGCGTCAGCATCAGTGAGATTGAGCCCAGGAGCTTTTCCTTTAACAATCCCTTTGGTGCGTGTCCTGTCTGCTTTGGCCTTGGCTATAAGATGGAGTTTGACCCGGAACTGATGATCCCGGACCGGACGCTGAGCATCAATGCGGGGGCGATTCAGGTTATGGGCTGGCAGTCCAGCAGTGAAGAAGGCAGCTTTACCAATGCGCTTTTGCAGGCGCTTTCCAAGGAATATCAGTTTGACCTTGACACACCGGTAGAAGAGCTGCCAGAGAAGGTTTTTCAGATATTGATGTACGGAACTAATGGTAAAGAAGTAAAGGTGCATTACAAAGGGCAAAGGGGCGAAGGGGTCTATCCGGTTGCCTTTGAAGGCCTGATCAAAAACATGGAAAGAAAATACAGGGAAACCGGTTCTGATTATATGAAGCAGGAGTACGAAACCTTTATGCGCATTACACCCTGTAAGGAATGCGGCGGCATGAGGCTTAAGAAGGAATCCCTTGCTGTTACGGTATCTGAGAAGAACATTTATGAGATCACTTCCATGTCGATTCGTGACCTTTATAGTTTTTTGAAGGAGATGAAGCTTTCCACCCAGCAGCAATTAATAGGGAAGCAGGTGTTAAAGGAGATTAATGCAAGGGTAGGGTTTTTGATCGATGTGGGGCTTGAATACCTTTCCTTGTCACGCGCAACGGGCACCTTGTCCGGCGGGGAGGCTCAAAGAATCCGTCTGGCAACGCAGATTGGCTCTGGGCTGGTCGGCGTATGCTATATTTTGGACGAGCCCAGCATAGGCCTTCATCAGAGGGATAATGATAAGCTTCTCAATACCTTAAAGAATCTTCGGGATTTGGGTAATACGCTGCTTGTGGTGGAACATGACGAGGACACTATGCTGGAAGCGGATTATATCGTGGATATCGGCCCGGGCGCAGGTTCCCATGGCGGCAGCGTGGTAGCTCAGGGAACGGCCCGGGAGATCATGGAGATGGAAGGCTCCATTACAGGCCAGTACTTAAGCGGCAGGATCCAGGTGCCCGTACCGGAGACCAGGCGCAAGCCCAAGGGATGGCTTGCCGTGAGCGGTGCGTCGGAAAACAACCTGAAAAATATCACCGTAAATATTCCGACCGGAATTTTTACCTGTGTCACCGGTGTTTCCGGATCGGGAAAAAGCTCCCTGGTGAATGAGATTCTTTACAAACGGCTTGCAAGGGATTTAAACCGGGCAAGGACTATACCGGGGAAGCATAAGAACATTACTGGGATCAAAAAACTGGATAAGGTGATCAACATTGACCAATCTCCTATCGGAAGGACGCCCAGATCCAACCCGGCGACTTATACCGGGGTGTTTGACATGATCAGGGATCTGTTTGCGGGAACGCCGGATGCCAAGTCCAAAGGCTATAAGAAAGGGCGTTTCAGCTTTAATGTGAAAGGCGGACGGTGTGAGGCTTGCGGCGGGGATGGAATCATTAAGATTGAAATGCATTTCCTGCCGGATGTATATGTTCCCTGTGAAGTCTGTGGAGGCAAGCGTTATAACAGGGAAACGCTGGATGTGAAGTATAAAGGAAAGAACATTTATGACGTGCTGGATATGACGGTGGAAGAAGCGGTTCCGTTTTTTGAAAACCTTCCATCCATCCGGAGGAAAATTGAGACTTTAAACGATGTAGGGCTTTCTTATGTGAAGCTGGGGCAGCCCTCCACCACTTTGTCCGGAGGGGAAGCCCAGAGGATCAAGCTTGCCACGGAGCTTAGCAAAAGGAGTACGGGGAATACCATTTATATTTTGGATGAGCCTACCACAGGACTCCATTTTGCGGACGTGCATAAATTAGTAGAGATTCTGCACAGGCTGGCAGACGGGGGCAACACGGTAGTAGTGATTGAGCATAATCTGGATGTGATCAAGACAGCGGACTATATCATTGATATGGGCCCGGAGGGCGGTGACAGAGGGGGAACGGTAGTAGCCTGCGGCACGCCGGAGGAGATTGCCGGCACGCCGGAATCTTATACCGGCCAATATGTAAAAAAAATGTTGAAAAAGTATAAAGAAAATCTGGAGAAGTACCGATAAACAAAAAGAAGCATGGACGCAGTAGTTAAGACGGAAGGAGCCGTTCTTATTTCCTGCGTTCATTTTGCAATACTTTTTGTTAATTTTTTATGAAATCCCTTTGAAAAACTATTTCTATGGGTTATAATAATTTGCGGAACAGCCATAAGAGTAGAAGAGAAAGGGGTATATGGCATGCAGTATACGGATATCGGCATAGATTTGGGAACTGCCAGCATTTTGGTTTACATCAGAGGGAGAGGAGTTGTGCTCAAAGAGCCCTCGGTGGTGGCTTTTGATAGAGATACCAACAGGATTAAAGCAATCGGTGAGGACGCAAGGCTGATGCTGGGAAGGACTCCCGGGAATATCATTGCAGTCCGTCCGCTCAGACAAGGTGTGATTTCTGATTACAGGGTGACGGAACAGATGATGAAATATTTCATCCAGAAAGCCCTTGGGAAAAAGACTTTTAGGAAGCCGAGGATTGCCGTGTGTGTACCAAGCGGCGTTACGGAGGTGGAGAAGAAGGCAGTTGAGGATGCGACCCTTCAGGCAGGAGCCAGAGAGGTATCCATCATAGAGGAGCCAATCGCTGCGGCAATCGGTGCCGGTATAGATATATCTAAGCCCTGTGGGAACATGATCGTGGATATCGGGGGAGGAACTTCTGATATTGCGGTAATTTCCCTTGGAGGAACGGTAGTCAGTGCATCCATTAAAATCGCAGGCGATGATTTTGACGAGGCGCTTGTCAGGTTTATGCGTAAGAAACACAATCTGCTGATCGGTGAAAGGACAGCGGAGGACATTAAAATAAAGATAGGATCAGCTTTTAAGCGTGTGGAAGTGGATTATATGGACGTAAGGGGGCGGAATCTGGTAACAGGGCTTCCGAAGACCGTGAAGGTATCTTCTGCGGAAACAGAGGAAGCATTAAAGGAGACCACAGCCCAGATTATCGAGACGATCCACAGCGTGCTTGAGAAGACTCCCCCGGAGCTTGCGGCAGATATTGCCGACAGGGGAATCGTGCTGACCGGCGGCGGCAGCCTGCTCCGCGGGTTAGAAGACCTAATTGCGGAAAGGACAGGAATCAATACTATGACAGCAGAGGATCCCATGACAGCCGTGGCGATTGGAACCGGCAAATATGTGGAATTCCTTGCAGGATATAAGGATGAATAAACGGAAAGGTATGGATCTTTTATGATTAAAGGATTGTATACTGCCTATACAGGCATGATCAATGAACAGCACAGGATGGATGTGCTTACCAACAATCTGGCTAATGCGGACACCAATGGTTTTAAAAAGGAAGGGGCTACCAGCCAGTCCTTTGACAGTATGCTGGCTTATAAACTGAGGGATATCTCCGAGGGAGACCGGCGTATGGCAAAGAGGATCGGTATGAACAACCCCGGAGTGAAAATAGGGGAAGGTTATACTGATTTTTCTGAAGGGCCTATGAAGGTGACAGGAAATCCTTTTGACCTGGCTTTGACGGACAGGGGATTTTTTGCCGTTGAATTTACAAATAAGGCAGGGGAAACTTCCGTAAAGTATACAAGAGACGGTAATTTTACCCTGACACAGGACGGACGTCTTGTGACGCAGGATGGGGATCCGGTTCTGGATGAAAGCGGCCAGCCTATAGAGATTGACCCCCTGCAGAAGGCAGAGATCAATACCAGCGGGCAGATTGTGCAGGATGGAAGAGTGGTTGCAACCATACAGGTTGCGGACTTTGAGGATTATAATTATTTGGAGCGGTACGGGGAAAATTACTTCCAGCCCATAGAAGGGGCCACGGAGGCGGAAGCGCCAGCCCAGATATATTCAGGCTATCTAGAGACCGCCAATATATCCGTGGTAACGGAAATGGTAAATATGATCAATGTTTCTCGGGCATATGAAAGCAACCAGAAGGTGATCACAACTTTTGATGGAACGCTTGATATTGCGGCAAATCAGCTTGGTAGAATTTAAGGAGGCAGTATATGGTTAGGAGTTTATGGTCAGCGGCTACGGGTATGAATGCCCAGCAGACGAATGTGGACACAATTGCAAACAATCTTGCCAACGTGAATACGGTTGGATATAAATCGCAGGTTGCGCAGTTTAAATCGTTGCTTTATCAGACGCTTCAAACGGCAACGACAACGGCGAACGGGGATCCGAAGCCTACAAGTTCGCAGGTAGGCTTAGGTGTGAGGAACTCCTCTATTAACTCTATTTTTACACAGGGGCCTGCGCTGGAGTCAAGAAGTGATACTTCTTTTGCCATTGAAGGGGAGGGGTATTTTGCGATCCAGGGTGCCGATCAGAATACATATTACACCCGGAACGGTGATTTTACATGGGCGACCAACGGAAGAAACGGGATGATTCTGACCAATCAGGACGGTCTGCCGGTACTCAGCTCTACCGGCAGGACGATTACGCTTGGAACGAATTATGTGACCAATAAGATCACGGTGACAGGAGACGGACAGATTTGCTACCCAGATGCTAACAATAATCCGCAGCCGATCGGCGTTACCATTGGTTTGTATCAGTTTAATAATCCTGGCGGGCTGGTGAGAAACGGGGATACTCTCTGGAAAACATCTGCAGCCAGTGGGGAAGCGTTAAATGAAGCTACCAACAGGAACCTGACACCGAGCAGAATGCTGCAGGGATATCTGGAAGGCTCTAATGTGCAGGTGGCGGATGAGATGGTCAACCTGATCGTGGCACAGCGTGCTTATGAGATGAACTCCAAGGCAATCACGACAACGGATGAAATGATGCAGACAGCAAATAACCTGAAGAGATAACAGGGAGCTTAACGGAAAGGATATAAAATTATGGATGTTGGCGGTATTTCTTCTTATACTAATTTTTTGGCTGGTCAAAGCCAAAATGTCGCAGGAACGAAATTAAAAGATACCATTAAAAGTACGGACTATACTAAGGCGGAAGACGACGAACTGTTAGATGCCTGTAAGCAGTTTGAAGCATATTTTCTGGAACAGGTATTTAAGGAGATGCAAAAGACTGTGGATGCGGTGAAGGATGAAAATAGTCTTGATACCAGTAACAGTATGATTGACTATTTCCAGGATATGACAATCCAAAGCCTGGCGTCTACTTCCACGGAGCTTCAGGGACTTGGTCTTGCACAGACTTTGTATGAGCAGATGAAGCGCAATTATGGTATAGAGTAAAAACAGATAAAATACACATACAGAGGCTGCTGAAATAAGACGGATACCGTCTTGTTTGGGCAGCCTTGATTTATGCGTGCGCAGCATGTGATCCGGCAGCTTGTGCACGGTCAGACTACATCTGGTAAACTGGGAGGAATTAGTTTTGGAAATTGTAAAGGGATATGTGGATCATATCATTTATCAAAATAAGGAAAATGGTTATGCGGTGATCTCCCTGTCCAGCCAGGGCAGAGAGATTACTTGTGTGGGGACATTCCGCTCCGTGGAAGCAGGAGAGACATTGGAGCTTACAGGGAATTATGTGGAGCATCCGTTGTACGGCAGCCAGTTAAAAATAGAAACTTATCAAGCCATGGTTCCGGATGATGCCATGAGTATGGAAAGGTATTTGGGTTCCGGGGCGATCAAAGGAGTCAGGGAGCCTCTTGCAGCGAGAATCGTGAAAATGTTTGGAAGCGATACGTTTCGGATCATTGAAGAAGAACCGGAACGTCTGGCCGAAGTAAAAGGGATCAGTATGCGTAAGGCTCAGGAGATCGGAGCGCAGATGGCTGAAAAGAAAGATATGCGCGAGGCGTTTCTATTTTTGCAGCAGTATGGCATATCTAACGCCTTAGCGATCAAGATCTACCGCCAATATGGCATGGATCTTTACGGGATCATGAAGGAAAATCCCTACCGCCTGGCAGAGGATATTGAGGGAGTAGGATTTAAAATAGCCGATGAGATAGCGTCGAAGGTTGGGATTCATACAGATTCGGAATTTAGGGTAAGGAGCGGCATCCTCTATACCTTGCTGCAGGCATCGGCAGAAGGGCATACATATCTTCCGGATCATCTGCTGGAGGATAAGGCACAGGATTTACTTCAGGTCGGCAAAGAGGTGATTCCGGCCCAGCTTGGTAATCTGGCTATGGATAAAAAGATTGTTATGAAGCGAAAAGGGGAGGAAATAAAAGTATATGCCTCTTCCTACTATTATGCGGAACTGGCCTGTGCGAGAATGCTTCATGACCTGAATGTGAAATTGGAAGAAGAGCTTTTGCCTGCTCAGGAAGAACGGGTAAGGCAGCTTTTGCGTATGCTGGAAGAAGAACAGGGAATCTGTCTGGATGAATTACAGCAGCGGGCTGTGCTGGAAAGCGTGAAATCCGGCCTGACGATCTTGTCCGGCGGGCCGGGAACCGGGAAAACTACCACTATTAATACCATGATACGTTTTTTTGAAATGGAAGGGATGGACATTCTCTTAGCGGCTCCTACGGGAAGGGCTGCTAAACGTATGACAGAGGCTACTGGGTATGAAGCCCGCACCATACACAGGCTGCTCGAGATCAACGGCGCTCTCGAGGAAGGAAGGAGTGCCAGGTTTGAGAGGAATGAGGAAAATCCTCTGGAAGCGGATGTGATCATCATTGATGAAATGTCCATGGTGGATATTTATCTTTTCAAATCTCTTTTGAGCGCCATTACGGTAGGAACAAGGCTGATCATGGTAGGGGACGTGGACCAGCTTCCCAGCGTAGGACCCGGTCAGGTGCTTCAGGATCTGATCAACAGCCGCATGTTTCCGGTAGTGATCTTAAAAAGGATATTTCGCCAGGCAGGGGAAAGCGACATCGTGGTGAATGCCCATAAAATCAATGCGGGGCAGGAAATTGAACTGAATAATAAGAGCAGGGACTTCTTTTTCTTGGAAAGGAAAGATGTCAATGTGATCTATAAACATATGATACAATTGATCCGTGAAAAAATCCCCCCTTATGTGGAGGCCAGGCCTTTCGATATTCAGGTGCTTACGCCTATGCGGAAGGGAAATCTGGGCGCAATGGTTTTAAACGGGATCCTTCAGCAGTATTTAAACCCGCCGGAGGAAAAGAAGAAAGAGCATATGGCAGGGGAAAGGATATTCCGGGAAGGCGACAAGGTGATGCAGATCAAGAACAATTACCAGATTGAATGGGAAATCCTTAGCAGGTACGGAATCCCCATTGATAAAGGGGTGGGTGTGTTTAACGGGGATATGGGGATTGTAAAGGAGATCAACGAAGCGGCCCAGCTGCTGACAGTGGAATTTGACGAAGGCAGACAGGTGGAATATTCTTTTTCCCAGTTAGAAGAGCTGGAGTTAGCTTATGCGGTCACCATCCATAAATCTCAGGGCAGCGAATACCCTGCAGTGATCCTTCCAATCTTATCCGGACCCAAATTGCTTTTTAACAGGAATTTATTGTATACAGCAGTGACCCGTGCCAGACGGTGTGTGACGATCTTAGGCAGCAGCCAGACGCTTCATGAGATGGTTCGTAACGAGAGACAGCATTTAAGGTATACCGGGCTGCGGGAGAGGATTGAAGAAATAGGAGGAGGGATTGCCAATTAGCGTGAAGTGGAATTTTCTTGATTTACTTTTTCCGTCAAGGTGTGTGGTCTGTGACGGACTGACTGACTGTCCGGGGGAAAAGGTCTGCCGGAAGTGCAAAAACCAAATTGTTTATATCCATGACCCCTATTGTCTGAAATGTGGGAAACAGCTGGGCCAGGAAGAAAAAGAGTACTGCAATGATTGCGAGAGGATAAGGCATCTCTATGTGCAGGGAACGGCGCTTTACGATTATGGCAGTATGGCGGATTCCGTTTTTCGTTTTAAATATGGGGGAAGGGCGGAATATGCAGCATTTTACGGAAGAGATTTATATGAAAAGAAGGCGGAATGGCTTGCCGGGATAAGGCCTGACGCATTGGTTCCGGTACCGGTACATTCTTCCAGAATGCGCAGCCGAGGATATAATCAGGCGTATCTGATCGCAAGAGAACTTTCCAGGCATTGCGGCATTCCGGTAAGGAACAACCTGATCGGGAGGACGCGGCGTACGAAGCCCCTTAAGAATTTGAGCCATGAGGAAAGGCAAAATAATTTGAAAAAGGCTTTCAAAATCTTAAAAAATGATGTAAAATTAAGTACGATTGTAATTATAGATGATATCTATACAACCGGCAGCACGGTAGACGCTATGTCCAGGACTTTCAGGGAGGCTGGCGTAGGTCAGATTTATTTTATGGCGTTGGCCATTGGGCGAGGTATCTGAATATTAGGAGGTATTGATATGAACGTACGCAATTGCAGGAAGTGTGGAAGAATCTTTAACTATGTAAGTGGTCCGGCTACATGCCCGAAATGCAGGGAAGACATGGAGAAGAAGTTTCAGGAAGTAAAGAAATATGTACGGGAAAATTCTGGCGCCGGGATCCAGGAAGTTGCGGAGGAATGTGATGTAGATCCAAAGCAGATTCGTAAGTGGGTTCAGGAAGAGCGCTTGGAGTTTTCTGCGGATTCACCGGTTAAAATTCCCTGTGAAGGATGTGGGGCTATGATCCGCAGTGGGCGCTATTGTGAGAAATGCAAGGCACAAGTGACGAAGGATATTCAGGGCGTTGTGGGACAGAGCAGACCGAGACAGGCAGACAGTGATCCGATCAGCAGGAAGAACAACGAAAGGATGCATTTCCTGAAAGGAACGGAATAAATATAGTCGAAAGGCAAATATATGATAAATGAAGAGAAGGTCATTCTGATGACCAGAATGGCATCCTATGAAGAACATGAAGGAAAAAAGGATATTTCTATCATCCATTATTTCAGAGGCGATTATATAGGGTTTCAGGTTCTTAAATCGGTCATAGCCGGAACGATTTCGTTTTTGGCGCTTTTTGCCGTATATGTATTTTACAACTTTGAAGAATTGATGCAGGATATTTATAAGATGGATCTGCTGGAATTTGGTAAAAGTATTGTGATATTGTACCTGTGTGTGGTAGGGGCATACGGGGTTATTTCGTATGTCATGTTTGCCAGTAAGTATAGCAGGGCAAGAAAGAGCCTGAAGCATTATTATGATAATCTGAAAAAGTTATCAAATATGTATGATAAGTGATAGAGGATAACCATATGACAACATTGTTGGTTGCAAAACAGTATATTAAAAATTTTATAAACAAATATGAAGTGTATTTAAAGCCATTGATGAAGCTGACATTGGCATTGGCTTCATTAATGATGATCAATAGCAAGATTGGTTATATGCACAGGCTGGATAATCTTTCCATCGTGTTGATTATTGCATTGATGTGTTCTTTTATGCCGATGAATTTTATTGCTTTTGTGGCGGCAGGGTTTATTATTCTGCATTTTTATGCATTGTCGCTGGAATGTGCGGCAGTTGCGTTGGTGTTGTTCCTTGTGATGTTTTTGCTGTATTTCCGCTTTTCGCCCAAGGATACTCTGGTTGTGGTATTGCTGCCTATATGCTTTGTTCTTAAGATCCCTTACGTGATACCGCTGGCAATGGGGCTGTTAGGAACGCCCGCATCGGTAGTTTCCACGGGATGCGGCGTGATGGTCAACTATCTGGTCAATTATATGTCAGACAATGCAACGGCTATTTCAGCAATGGGAGAAGAAGAGATAACAACCAAGCTCAGATATATCATTGACGGGCTGATGGATAACCGGGAAATGCTGCTTACGATAGCGGCTTTTGCCATTACGATCATTGTGGTATATATCATCAGGCGCTTGTCCGTGGATCATGCATGGACAATAGCCATGATCGGCGGGGCAATTGTAAATGTGGTGGTCCTTTTAGTGGGTGATCTGATGTTTGACACGAATGTTTCTATTGTGGGCATTTTTGTAGGAACGATCATTTCATTGCTTATCGTCAAGGTCCTTGAATTTTTTGTATTTCATTTGGATTACAACAGGGTGGAAAAGGTCCAGTTTGAAGATGATGAATACTATTATTATGTAAAAGCAGTGCCGAAGATCACGATGGCGGCACCATCAAAGACAGTGAAGCGGATCAATACCCCCAGAAGAAAGAGCGGCGGCAGCCAATCAAGGCACTAAGGCAGGAAACAGTTAATTTGTGTTTGACGGGGAAACTTAAATGTTGCGTGACTTGGAAATTGTGGAAACATACCTGTCGAGGGTTTCAGGTATCAGATGGACGGATATTGTAGAGATGATTATCCTTTCTTTCTTGCTCTATCAGATTTTGGTCTGGATCAAGAATACAAGAGCGTGGTCTCTCTTAAAAGGAATCCTTGTAATTGCGGTGTTTATTTTGATTGCGGCACAGTTCGAAATGACTACAATTCTCTGGATTGTTGAGAACATGTTTGGTGTCGCCGTGACGGCCGTAATTGTTATATTGCAGCCGGAGCTTCGAAAAGCGGTTGAGGAACTGGGCAGAAAAAATATTATTACGTCCATTGTTCCTTTTGAACTGGGCAAAAATCCGGGAGAAGGGCGTTTTTCGGACAGGACGATCAATGAGATCACAAAGGCATGCGTGGAGATGGGCAAGGTGAAGACCGGTGCGCTTATCGTAGTACAGCAAAACCAGCCTTTGGAAGAATATGAGAGAACGGGGATTGATGTGGATGGCATAGTAACGAGCCAGCTCCTCATCAATATTTTTGAACATAATACGCCCCTTCATGACGGGGCAGTGATCATCAGAGGGAACCGTGTTACTTCGGCAACCTGCTATCTGCCTTTGTCTGACAATATGGCTCTTAGCAAGGATTTAGGAACAAGGCACCGTGCCGGCGTGGGTATTTCAGAGGCGACGGATTCCCTTACCGTGATCGTATCGGAGGAAACCGGAAAGATCAGTGTGGCATATGAAGGGAATCTTTCCAGAGGGCTTAGCGGTGAAGAATTGAAAGAAAAGTTAAAAGCAATACAGAACAAACCGGAGGAGGAGAGCCGGAAGAGGATTCTGTGGAAGGGACGGTCAAAAGGTGAAAAATAGATTGACTCGCAACATTGGCCTAAAGCTGGCGTCTGTCTTTTTGGCGGTAGTCCTCTGGCTGGTGGTCAATGCAATAAACAACCCCACAGTGCCTCAAGGCTATTATAATATTCCCGTTAAACTGCTGAATACGGATCTGATCACGAAATCCGGCCAGGTCTATGAAGTAATGGATGGAACGGATGTGATCAGCAGGGTGACGGTGAGGGCTCCCAGGTCCGTGATCAACCAGTTGAAGGAGGAAAATATCATTGCAACAGCGGATGTAAATGATATCAGCAGCCTTGATACCATAGCCATTAAGTTGTCAACGGATCGGTTTGGCAGGGATATCAACAGCATAACGGGAAGCATTGATACCGTTAAATTAAAAATAGAAAATGAAAAATCCAAGTCACTGGCATTAAAAACAACCACATCCGGCCAGATTGCTGACGGGTATCTGATTGGGGATATTACGCCGGATCAGAATCTGGTAAGGATTTCCGGGCCGGAATCTGTCATAGAACAGATTGTGAAGGCACAGGTTGATATTGATATCAGTGGCATGACAAGTGATATTGTTACCAATGCAGAGATCAAATTGTATGATAGTGAAAACAACGAGATCAAAGATGACAGAATTACACAGAATATTAAATCTGTGGGCATGAAGATAGGAATCTGGCAGACACAGGATGTGCCGATACATTATAGTGTCAGTGGAACGCCGCAGCTGGGGTATCGTATAGCAGGCGAAATTGAAAGCAGCAGTGATACGGTTAAAATTGCAGGGAAAGCAAATGTTCTTCGGAATATAAGCATCATTGAAGTTCCGGAAACAGTACTGGATGTTACCGGACAGACACAGAGCCTTGTAAAAGAAGTGAATTTGAAAGATTATCTCCCAGATAACGTATTTCTTGCGGATTCGTCGGACGCAGTAAGGACGGTCACGGTACCGATTGAAGCCGAGATTTCAAAGAAACTGGAAATCCGGGGAGAAAAGGTCCGGATGACCAATGTGCCGGAAGGATGTGAAGCAAGCATTTCTGAACTTGATGAAAGCTTTGTGATTGAGGTGGTAGGTCTTTCAAGGGATGTTGCCACGCTGCAGGCGGCGAACATAAATGGTACGGTAGATGTGTCAAGATGGATGAATGAAAGCGGCATGGAGACGCCAGAGCCTGGCTTTTATACGGTGGAGGTCGATTTCGGCCTGCCGGAAAATGTAAGCTTACGTGAAACGGTCACTGTAACACTTCATATATCGGAACCAGAGCAGGAATAACTGAAAGGAGTTAAAATAAAGAATGAGCAGATTGTTTGGTACAGATGGTGTAAGGGGAGTGGCAAATGATGAGCTGACACCGCTTTTGGCGATGCAGCTCGGGCAGGCAGGGGCTTATGTACTTACAAAGGAAAATAAACATAAACCTACGATCATGGTAGGGTGCGACACCAGAATATCTGGGGATATGCTGGCCAACGCTCTGATGGCAGGGATCTGCTCCGTAGGGGCGAACGCTGTTTATGTAGGGGTGATTCCTACGCCGGCAGTGGCATATCTGACCAGAAAATATAAAGTGGATGCAGGGGTGGTCATTTCCGCTTCTCACAACCCAGTGGAATTTAACGGGATCAAATTCTTTGACGGCGAAGGGTATAAACTGCCGGATGCCTTAGAGGATGAAATAGAAACCATCATTAAAAGCGGTATGAATGAGATCAAGTTCCCAATAGGTTCTAATGTAGGAAAAATTAAGTACCGTACGGATGCCAGGGAAGAATATATCAATCATTCCGTTCAGTCCGTGAACGTAGATCTTTCCGGATTGAAAATAGTTGTGGACTGTGCGGAGGGCGCTGCTTATTATACTTCAGTGGAAGCTCTGAGGGATTTAGGTGGGAATATTGTACCCCTTCATAATATGCCTGACGGCACCAATATTAATGCCAATTGCGGTTCCACCCATATGCAGGAGCTGCAGGCGAGAGTGGTTTATGAGAAGGCGGATATCGGCCTTGCCTTTGACGGGGATGCGGACCGGCTTTTAGCTGTGGACGAGATGGGGAACATCGTGGACGGTGACCAGATCATGGCCATAGTGGGTATGCACATGAAGGAAAACCATGAACTTGTGAATGACACGATCGTTGCCACGGTGATGAGTAATCTGGGATTTTTCCTTATGGGAGAAAAGAATGGAATCCATATGGAACAGACCAAAGTTGGCGACCGATATGTTTTGGAACGCATGAAGGAAATCGGCGCCAGCCTGGGAGGGGAACAATCCGGACATATCATATTCTTGAAGGAAAATACTACCGGAGACGGATTGTTAAGTGCCCTGCACCTCCTTAAGGTAATTGTGGAGACGGGAAAGAAGCTTTCGGAGCTTGCAGGGATTATGGAAGTACTTCCGCAGGCTCTTGTAAATGCTAAAGTTCCGAATCATAAAAAGGAGCATTACATGGAATACCCGGAAATTGCAGATGCTATCCAGAAATTAAATAATAAATTTGCTGGGGAAGGAAGGGTACTGATCAGGCCTTCGGGCACAGAACCACTGGTAAGGGTTATGATTGAAGGGAAAAACCAGCAAATGATAGAAAAGGACGCAGAGCAGTTGGCCGAACTGATCCAAAACATCATGCTCTAGCGCTTTGGAAGTATTGAATGGAGGAATAATGTAATATGGTAAGACAAAAGGTGTCTATTAAGAACCCAACAGGTCTTCACCTTAGGCCTGCAGGAATTTTGTGCAAGGAAGCAATGCAATTTAAATCCCTGATTACATTCACATTCAGGGGAAATACTGCAAATGCAAAGAGTGTGCTCAGCGTGCTTGGGGCGTGTGTGAAATGTGGGGATGAGATAGAATTTATCTGTGATGGCGAAGATGAGATAGACGCATTGGAAACGCTTGTAAAGGCAATTGAAAACGGATTAGGCGAATAATAAAAGCGGGTGTGCCATTTGGCGCATCCGCTTTATGTCATCATATGTGATTAAGAATTGACGATTGCTTTATTATCTACCTGAAAGGTATCACCGTCTTCTATGATACAGATCATGGTCTTTCCCGTGTTCAGCCTAATCTCGTTTCCGCTGTCATCATAATATCTGGTAGCGCCATAGTCAGAAGTTTTTTCCCAATTGATATGAATGCCTTTTCCGTTGGTAAAGAACCATCCATCTCTTGTTGTGTCGTGGCACTGGAAGGAGAGGTATCCTTTTTCATCCCGTACTTCATAGTAGGTATTTTGGATCAGCAGATTTTTAAATGAAAGCTGAGTATTGTTGGTTAAATCCATATGAGGTCCTTCCGGTTCCCCGGACAGATGCTGATACCTGTCATATAAGCCGGTTTCCGTATTATAAACAAAATAACAATTGGTGAGCGGATAAGCGACGGACAGATCGACAGTCAGTGCGTCAATGGCATTTTCATATTGGTCTAATGTGTTAGGTTCGGACACCGATGAAAATAAAAAGTGTTGTTCGTCAGTGTAATCATCCCGGTAATCAAGTGAATAATGTGCATTTTCAATATATTTTTTGATCAGGGATGAGCTTGTAAATGCATTGTCAAAATCATTTTTGGCAGTATCCCGGAAATGATAGGTCTTGGAGACATCCACGTTTAAATTGACGCTGTCAGTGTCTTTTCTTGCAAGGAGGTCATCCATGTAAAAGGGACCGCCATAGTGGACATGGAAAGCATCCCATTCAAAAGACCAGTACATAAAATAATCGCGGCTGCTTCTGACGTTTCCCACTTTCTCCATGTTATCCCAGTTTTCCCAGATTCCCATCAGTCGTGTGATACTGGATTCCACATTACATTCATATAAGATATCCGCTGAGGAAAGCCCGTATTGACTTGCGGTTTTGGTGTTGGGAACCATGATGGCAATGGGGCGTCTGTTTGCGATTTCCTCAGGAACCCATTCATTGGTGATACGGCTTTTAACCATCCCCGCAGCAGGCGGAACGTCCGCTGCGGGAACATTTGTTGCTTCGGGCTGCTTTGCCGTTTCCTGATCCGTGTCCGGCAGAGCAGGTGCAGATGTTTCAATTGGCTGTAAGGATGTTTCCGGTGTTTCTTCCCTTTTGCAGCCGGTCAATAAAAGCAGCGATGACAGGGCTATCACAACAATTATTAGTAAATTTTTCATGATAAACCTCCCTCTTGCATCTATAAACAGTATATTACTTAGAGGTTAAAGAAGTTCCGTCAACGTTTACACTGTCGCCGTCTTTCAAAATACAGATCATGGTCTTGCCGGTATTTACTTCTACTTCATTGCCTGCATCGTCATAGTATTTGGTAGGCTCATAGTCAGTGCTCTTTTCCCATGTGACATGAATTGCTTTTCCGTTGGTAAAGTAATATCCGTCCCTGGTGGTGTCGTGGCACTGGAATGCAAGGTAACCTTTCTGATCTCTGACTTCATGGTAAGCAAACTGGACAAATACATTTTTGAACTTAAGCTGCTGGTTGTTGTTTGCAGCGTCCGTATCCGGCTTTCCATACATGGAGCGATAGTACATCCCGTCTTCTTCGCTGTAGGAAAATGCCGTCTTTGTGATAGGGTATGCTTTTGATAAGTCAATCTCCTTAGCGCTTACAGCGTCGCTGTATTGATCCAGAGTATTTGGAGTATCAGGGGAGGCAAACTTGAAATGGTCTTCCTCATGATAATCTGCACGGTAAGTCTTGGAGTAACCAAATTTATTGATCGCCTTATTGATCCCTTCTGCGCTGGCATAGGCATTTTGCGGTGCGGACCGGTCTGTTGCGCGGAAAAATGCGTCTTCATATAAACCATGGGTGCGCTTGTCACCATAAGTACAGCCGGTGATGTTATTGGTACTGTCCTGTTCAATGATTCCATTTATGTAATAAGGGCCGCCGAAGTGCACGTAGATCGCATCCCATTCCAAAGCCCAGTACACGAAATAGTCACGGCTGCTACGCACGTTGCCTATGCGGTCAAGAGATTCCCAGTCTTTAAACACTGCCATACTTCTGGTGATACCGCCTTCTACAGGGCATTCATAAAGCAGGTCTGCTTTAGAAAAATTATAATGGGGCAGGGCGCTGGAATCGTTAGGGCTCATGACCGCTATGGGTCTAGCGTCTTCGATGCTGCCGCTGATCCATTCATTTGTCAAGGTACTGCGTACCATGCCTTCCTCCGGAGGGAGGTCTGTTTCATCTTCTGTCTCTTCGGATGCATCCGGCGCTTCTTCCGGCTGTTTCTCCACAATGGGCTCAACGATAGGTTGAACTACGGTTTCGGCAGCCTTGTCCTCTTTATTTCCACAACCGAACAATAAAAGAGATGAAGATAAGGCTACAAGAAAAATAACCTGTAATCTTTTCATCATATTTCCTCACTTTCGTATTATAAAATAGTGATTTCCTTAGAAACCACACGTTTATTATTATAACATAGGAAGGAATGGCCGTCACTAGCAAATTGTGTAAAAATTAATACGAAATTATTAAGGAATTATTACGGTGACTAATTTCCCGGCATAACGGATCCGGTCCTGTTCCCATTCGGTAATGTGGATTTATACGAATTTCCCCGATATTATATGGATATGCTGGAACAAATTGGTGTGCAGGAATTAAATGACTACATGACGCAGAAGGTCGTGGAAGTAAAAGAGGATTTTGAATTTTAGCTTAACAGAAAAACACATTATGTCCGGCAATGGATGTAATGTGTTTTTTAAACTTGTCTAAAATCGAATAAAAGGGTACAATAAGAAACAGATAAAAGAAAGGAAGATAAGCCTATCATGAAAAAAATTATCGTAACAGGGTGCAATGGACAGCTTGGCCATGCAATCAATTTAGAGCTGCAGGGAAATCCGGAGATCGAATTTGTGAATACGGACGTGGCAGAGCTGGACATCACCAATATAGACAAGGTCATGGAGCTCGCAAAGGCGGTAAGACCCTATGCGATCATCAATTGCGCAGCTCACACGGCGGTGGATGCCTGTGAGACGGATGTGGATAATGCATACCGGATCAATGCCATCGGACCGAGAAACTTAAGTATTGCGGCCAGGGAAACGGGGGCGAAGCTGATCCACATTTCCACGGATTATGTGTTTGACGGGAAAGGAACAAGGCCCTACCTTGAATTTGACAAAACGGATCCGCAGGGGGTGTATGGCGCTTCGAAGCTGGCAGGGGAAAACATGGTCAGGGATTTTGCGGACAGGTATTTTATCCTGCGGACGGCATGGCTTTATGGCGACGGGAAGAACTTTGTGAAGACTATGCTCCGGCTTTCGCAGACCAATGATAAGGTACGGGTGGTCCATGATCAGGTGGGAAGCCCGACCAGCACGAAAGAATTGGCAGGAGCGATCGCCTGTCTGCTGTTTACGGAAAATTACGGATTGTTCCATGCTACCTGTGAGGGCGATTGCAGCTGGGCGGATTTTACCAGAGAGATTTTCCGGCTTGCGGGAAGAGGCACTCAGGTGGAAGGGATCACCACGGAAGAGTTTGGGGCAAAGGCGCCAAGGCCCGCTTATTCCATTTTAGAAAATTATATGTTAAAACTTACAACAGATTATATGTTTGCCGACTGGCATGATGCGATTGAGGAATATCTAAAAAATGAGCTTTCTAAATGATCTATTACACAATCAGATATTTGTTGCGGCGGTACTGGGCTGGCTTGTGGCACAGGTGCTTAAGACGATCATCCATATGATCGTCAATAAACAGTTTGTGGCGGAACGGATGGTAGGCGGAGGCGGAATGCCAAGTTCTCATTCAGCCACGGTATGTGCGCTGGCTACGGCTACAGGGATGAGATATGGCGGCGGCAGCTTTGAGTTTGCGGTGGCGATAATGCTTGCAATCATTGTCATGTATGATGCCATGGGTGTACGCAGGGAGACCGGGATCCAGGGGCGGGTGCTCAATGAAATGCTGGATATATTTATGAATATGGGAAAAGAGATCAGTGCGGAGGCAAAATTAAAGGAACTGGTGGGGCATACTCCGTTGCAAGTGCTGATGGGTGCGGTTTTGGGCTGTGTAATCGCAGTGCTGGTCGGGAATATGGGGTAGAAGTATTGGAAAGGTGCTCTGCATCAGGCATCAGATGCCAGAAATAAAAGAGAGGAAGAAGGATTAAATGAATAATAAAGTTGCACTCATTACAGGTATCACAGGCCAGGACGGATCTTACTTGGCTGAGTTTCTATTAGAGCAGGGATACGAGGTCCATGGACTGATCCGCAGGCACAGTATCAGCAATACCGCGCGGATTGACCACATTCTCCGGTCGGATTATAACAAAATTAAGTTTTTCCTGCATTTTGCGGATATCACCGATTCCAGCAACCTGATGAGACTGATTTCGGAAATCCGTCCAACGGAGGTTTATAATCTTGCGGCACAGTCCCATGTAGGGGTATCCTTTGAAGTTCCGGAGTATACGGCGGAAGCAACGGGAGTCAGTACGTTAAAGTTATTGGAAGCGCTCCGTGTAAACGGGGGAAGCTGCAGGTATTATCAGGCCTCTACTTCGGAGTTGTTTGGAGGCCTGCCTGAGACGGCACCCCAAAGCGAAGCAACGCCCTTTTACCCGAAGAGCCCTTATGGTGCGGCAAAATTGTATTCTTATTGGATCACCGTAAACTACAGGGAGTCCTATCATATGTTTGCCTGCAACGGTATTTTGTTTAACCATGAGTCGCCAAGGCGGGGGGAGAATTTTGTCACAAGAAAGATAACGCTTGCCATTGCCAATATCATAGCGGGTAAGCAGGAAAAGCTGTCTCTTGGTAATATGAACGCAAAAAGGGACTGGGGATTTGCGGGGGATTATGTGAAGGGCATGTGGATGATGCTGCAGCAGGATAAGGCAGGGGATTATGTACTTGCCACCAATGAAACCCATACCGTCAGGGAATTTGTGGAGGCGGCTTTTGGGGAACTGGGTATCGTAATCCGCTGGGAAGGCACCGGTGTAAATGAAAAGGGATATGATGCGGAAACGGGAAGACTTTTGGTGGATGTGAATCCTGAGTTTTACCGTCCTGCGGAGGTGGAATTTCTCTGGGGGAACCCTGCGAAAGCAGAAAAAGAACTGGGATGGAAACGCAAGGTCGGTTTCCATGATCTGGTTTCCATGATGATGGATGCGGATTTGAAAGAAATTGCGGGAATAAGCTGCAAAGAATATAAAAAGAATAAAAAAAATGACCAAGCATAAATTGTATTTTTTGAGGCAAACGTAAATGATCTCTGTAATCTGTATTTGGCTGTATATGTTGTTTACATGTTATGTTGTCGGTTTTGCCTGTGTGAAGATGATTTCAGGTAAGACGAAATGGCATGTCAGAGGGGAAATTGGCTATTTGTATGCCGGTATAGGGGCAGTGACGGTTTATGCCCAGGCTTTCAGTCTTTTTTACAAGGTGGGGTTTTGGGCCAATGTTCTGCTTGTCCTGGGATGCTTTGTCTGCCTGATTTTATTTCGGGAGGAATTTGCGGCACAATTCCACTCGTTCCGGCTTACCGTAACACTGCCGGGGCTATTGGTGGTGATTACATTATTTTTGCTTTTTTCCTACGGAACGTCAAGAGGCATCATCCATTACGATACGGGGCTATACCATGCCCAGAGCATCCGGTGGATCGAGGAGTACGGGGTTGTGCCCGGCCTTGGGAACCTGCATAGCAGGCTGGCTTATAACAGCGCTTCTTTTTGTTTGTCGGCTCTTTACAGTATGGCTTTTTTGGGAGGCAGGTCTTTTCACTGTTGTGCGGGTTTTCTGGCTTTTTTACTGTCGGTGGTGTGTGTGAAAGGGTTCCGCAAAGGGATGCTGGCAAAGCCTTTGCTGTCAGATTTTGTCAGAATCATGGGCATTTACTATCTTTTAAATATTTTTGATGAAATGATTTCGCCGGCATCGGATTATTTTATGGTGCTTTTGGCATTCTATGTTCTGATCAAGTGGCTGGAACTTCTGGAGAGAAAAGAACAGTCATATTTTCCCTATGCTTTGCTGTGCGTTATGGGTGTAATGATAGTCAGCGTCAAACTTTCAGGCGCATTGTTATTATTGCTTGCGTTAAGGCCTGCCTGGCAGATGATCCGTGAAAAGCGTGTTGGTGAGATCTTGAAATTTATGGGGGTGGGCCTTTTAACTGCGGTGCCTTTCCTTGCCAGAAACATTTTGCTGTCGGGGTGGCTGGTCTATCCCTTTACAGCGATAGATCTGTTTGATTTTGACTTTAAGATTCCCCAGGGGATGGCGGACTATGACGCAAAGGAAATACAGGTATGGGGCAGGGGCTTTTCGGATGTCGCCAGGTATGATGAACCGGCAGTTAAGTGGCTTCCGGAATGGGCAGCCGGTCTGGATGCCGTAAATAAACTGTTTTTGGCGCTTGCCATAAGCGGTGTGGTGGTGCTGGCTTTGCTGACCGTATATGCGTTTGTCAGGAAAAAGCGGGATATGGCGGATTATCTATACATAGGCTTTGTGGTGGCAGTGTGTTTTTTATTCTGGCTTACCAGTGCGCCGCTTATCCGTTATGGCTGCATTTTTTTGTGGCTGTGCCCGGTGCTCACATGGGGGTATTTATATTTGGGAATCAGCCCTCATACCGACAGGTTCCGTGTGTATGCTATGCTGATCTTGCTGCTGGCGGCGTATAAGGCCGGGGCTTTCGGCAGCGAACTTAGCCAACAGGCTTCACCGGAATATTTACTGTTACAGAAAGACTATGAAAATTATGAGACGATCCCTTATGAGCTTCACGGCTATACGTTTTATTATCCCGCACATGGGGATCAGACAGGATATCAGGATTTTCCGGCATCGCCGGTGAAGGCGGAAGACATTTTCCGGGGAGAAACGATAGAAGAGGGCTTTCATTTACGGTGAAAGTGATTAATGAAACAGGAAAGGACAGGAAAAATGGAAAAATCAGATAAAATTTATGTGGCCGGACACAGAGGGCTTGTAGGAAGTGCCATCGTCAGGAATCTGAAAGTAAAAGGATATGACAATGTGATCGGAAGAACTCATAAAGAACTGGACTTGACTGATCAGGCAGTGGTCAGGGCATTTTTTGAGGAAGAGAGGCCGGATGTGGTGGTGCTTGCTGCGGCAAAAGTAGGGGGCATTAATGCGAACAATACATCACCGGCAGATTTTGCCTATGAAAACATGCAGATTCAATGTAACGTGATAGAAAGCTGCCATAGATTTCAGGTGAAGAAGCTTTTGTTTTTGGGAAGCACCTGCATTTATCCCAGAATGGCACCCCAGCCAATCCCGGAGGATGCACTGCTTACCGGTCCGTTAGAAGAAACCAATGAGGCCTATGCCATTGCGAAGATTGCCGGGTTGGAAATGTGTAAATTCTATAAGAGACAGTATGGGGATCACTTTATCAGTTGTATGCCTACCAACCTGTATGGCCCTTATGATAATTATGACTTGCAGGGTTCCCATGTGATGCCGGCCATGATCCGGAAATTCCATGAGGCAAAGGTAGATAATGCTCCTGTGGTAGAGCTTTGGGGAACGGGAACACCTCTTCGGGAATTTCTTTATGTGGATGACATGGCGGATGCCTGTGTGTTCCTTTTGGAACATTATGACGGGGAACAGCATGTAAATATTGGAACAGGGAAAGAAGTCACCATCAAGGAGCTTGCAAAGATCGTGAAACGCACAGTGGGCTATCAGGGGGAGATTATCTGGAATCAGGACATGCCTGATGGAACGCCAAGAAAACTTACTAATGTGGATAAACTTCATGGGCTGGGTTGGACCCACAGGGTAGAACTAGAAGAAGGGGTTGGGCTGGCTTACAGGTGGTTTAAGGAAAATGTGAAGGATGCGAGGATGTGAAGGAACGTCATCAAAATTTAATTAAACTTTTAGATGACAAAAAGAATTTTATATGCTAAAATAAATCCAAAGCATACTTTCCATATTCTAAAACATATCTGGTCGTTGAAACATAAAACGATTACAAACAGCCTGAAAGGCGTCAAGCAAAATCGGAAGACTGAAAGATCTATGCTTTTATTCTCAAAAATAAGAACAAAGCGGGAGATTTTGCAGTTTGACTGTGGTTGTTTTATGCCAAGGTTCGGATATGCTTATAGTCTCCTAGAAAAAAGGAGGTATTTATGTTGGAACAAAAAGATTTGGATGTCTTAAAGGACATGATGGAAACGGTAGTAAAAAAATCAGAGATATCTACTTTGGAGAGAATGGATGAGGCAATTGGAAAGTCGGAAAGTGCTATTCTGGAAAAGATGGATAAGGCGATTGAGAAGTCGGAAAATTCTATTCTGGATAAGGTAGAAAAAATTGTAAAAAGATCAGAAACCACTCTTTCGAAAAAAATGGATAAGAAAATTATTAAATCAGAAAGCCTTGTTTTGGACGAAGTGGAACGTACACGAAATATATTAGAAAGAAAAATAGAGAAAACGCAAAAAGATGTGGATGAGTTAAAATCCATTTATAGGGTTATAAAAATGGACACTGAAAATACTGCGATGCTTCTCAGAATGTATGATAATTTGGATAACAGGGTTGAAAAATTAGAGGAAGAGGTTTGGGCATAGGTCATACTGTGAAAAATAAATTTTTCACAGACAAATTTGTGCTTGCGCCCAAATTTG
>OFGG01000596.1_pt1 | contig 29680 bp, 24 predicted proteins | sample 1521701 | NCBI WGS metagenome assembly OFGG01 (sample SAMEA3504081, study PRJEB24116) | mouse gut metagenome | biome: mouse gut; feature: mouse-associated habitat; material: faeces | place: Denmark | collected 2011
GCGTATCCTCCATGGTCATCGGCAAGGAGATGCAGTTCTTCGGCGCCCGCGCCAACGTGGCGAAGTGCCTGCTGTACGCTCTGAACGGCGGCGTGGACGAAGTGACCAAGAAGCAGGTAGGTCCCAAGTACCGTCCTGTGGAAGGCGACGTGCTGGAGTACAACGATGTATGGGGCAAGTTCGTAGACATGCTGGAGTGGCAGGCTGATGTCTATGTGAACACCCTGAACATCATCCACTATATGCATGACAAATACTGCTATGAGAGAGCTGAGATGGCCCTCCATGACAGAGACGTGAAGCGCTACTTCGCTACCGGCGTGGCCGGCCTGTCCATCGTGGCCGACTCCCTGTCCGCTATCAAGTACGCTAAGGTAGAGGTTGTCCGCGATGAGGACGGCGTCATTGTCGACTTCAAGACCACTGGCGACTTCCCGAAATACGGAAATGACGATGACCGTGTAGACGAAATTGCTCAGATGGTAGTCCATACCTTCATGACCGCCATCAGGAGGCACCACACATATCGTCAAGGTATCCCTACCACCTCCATCCTGACCATTACCTCTAACGTTACCTATGGTAAGGCTACCGGTAATACACCCGATGGACGTAAGAAGGGCCAGCCTTTCGCTCCCGGCGCTAACCCCATGCACGGCCGCGATACCCACGGTGCCGTAGCTTCCCTGGCTTCCGTATCCAAGCTGCCTTTCAATGATGCGCAGGACGGTATCTCCAATACCTTCACCATCATCCCCGGCGCACTGGGCAAAGAAGACAAGGTATTCTCCGGTGACATCGAATTAGACCTGAAATAAGACTCGCGGAATCCGAGATGTCACTGATATCGAACTTGACTTAAAGTAAAACTTGCATGGTTCAACGATATCGTTTGACATCGAATTAGACCTGAAATAAGACAGGATTTTAAAAGAAGGAGGCGCCATGGACGAGGATAAGATGATTGATGACCTGGTGAAGATGCTGGATTCCGGCATGACAGAGGGCGTAGGCCATGTAAACGTGGATTACGACCAGGAAGTCGAGTCAAAAAATGTTCAGACAATGGGCTGCACGGACTGCTCGCGGACACCGTTGGCCTGTAGTGTACCCACCCTGGAACAGGGGCTGGACGATTATCACTGATCCGGCCTCCCCACAAGATGCATCTATATTGATTCAGTTCATATACTGTAAATAAATAAGGAGGAAAAACATTATGGCAACAAACAATGCACAGGTTGACAACCTTGTAAACTTACTGGATGGCTATGCGACAAAGGGCGGCCATCACCTGAACGTGAACGTGCTGAACAGGGATATGCTGCTGGACGCTCAGAAGCATCCCGAGAACTACCCTCAGCTGACCATCCGTGTATCCGGATATGCCGTCAACTTCATCAAGCTCACTCCCGAGCAGCAGGCTGACGTCATCTCCCGTACTTTCCACGAGGCCATCTAAACGTGGGAAGAAGTTCTAGGCGGCCAAAAGACACCCGCTAAGAACTTCTATAGGCTTGCCGCGAATGAATTCGCGTTGCTCGCCAATCCCACGCGGAAGAATGCCCATAGGACGGGCATTCTTCCAGACTTGCACCTTTTTGACGCTCATGGCGAAAGGGATTGGCATTGTTTCGGGTTGCGGCTTTTGGCAACAATATGGTTTTAAGCCCCGGAGGAATTTTTCTCTCCGGGGTTTCATGGACATTAGAGTTTGGTGGATTTTAGAAAGAGCGGTATTTTTATGCAGGGCAGAATACATTCATTGGAAAGTTTTGGGACGGTTGACGGGCCGGGGACGCGGTTCGTGGTGTTCGTGCAGGGGTGTCCTATGCGCTGCGCCTACTGCCATAATCCTGATACATGGGATCTGGAGGGCGGCACTCTCATGGAGCCATCCTACATCATCGAGCAGTATGAGAAGAACAAGGCGTTCTATGCCAATGGGGGCGGCCTCACCGTCACCGGCGGCGAGCCCCTGATGCAGGTGGATTTCCTGATCGAGCTGTTCACGCTGGCCAAGGCAAAAGACATCCATACCTGCATCGACAGCTCCGGCATCGTCTTCAATCCGGACAACACAGCGCTCATAGAGAAGCTGGATAGGCTCATGGCCCTGACGGATCTGGTGATGCTGGACATCAAGCATATCGATCCGGAGAAGCACAGGGACCTCACCATGCAGCCCAACGGGAACATCCTGAAGTTCGCTGCCTATCTGAACGAAAGGCATGTGGACATGTGGATACGCCATGTAGTGGTTCCCGGCATCACGGACGACGAGAAGTACCTGTTCGACCTGGGATACTTCATCGGCCAGTTCGACAATCTCAAGGCACTGGACGTGCTGCCCTATCATACCATGGGGGAGAAGAAATACCAGAGCCTGGGCATGGAATACAAGCTCAAGGGCGTTCCTGCCATGGATAAGGATAAGCTGCTGGACAAAAAGAAAGCCATCATCGACGGCATCAAAAAAAGACGAGCATAAAGGAGGATATTTACTATGGCATACGTAATCAGCGATACTTGTGTGGCCTGCGGCGCCTGTGAGGCACAGTGCCCTGTAGGCGCTATCAGCATGGGGGACGGCAAATTCGAGATCGACCCCGACAAGTGCATCGACTGCGGTTCCTGCGCAGGCACATGCCCTACAGGAGCCATCTCCGAGGGCTGATAAGGCTGTCAGATTCCCGCAGAACGCACCCGCCCGGACGGTTTCTATACCGTTTAGGCGGGTATTTTAAATCGGTTTTTCGCACCCCGGCAGGAAGGCGGGCGCTTCTTCAAAGGAAGCGCCTTTTCTTTTTCCCGGTTGGCTGGGCCTGCCCTTCCTCGCTGTTATCGGCATCTCCTTTATGCAGATTGGCTTTCGCCAAACCGTTCCTGTCCTGGCCTTTTTCCGGCTTTTCCTTTTTCAGGCGGCGGCTCTTTTTGCGCAGCAGCTCGTCCATCCTCTTATAGTGCTCCTCGTCCCGCTCCGCCAGCATCCTGTCCCTGGCCTCCTCCCGCTCCTCCTGCATCCGGAACTGGTAGTCCAGCTCCTTCACCACGCTCTCCCGGATCTCCCGGGTCAGGGTCTGATTGTTCTCCTGCAGGGTCTGGCGTATCAGCTGCTGGAGCAGCCATTGGAGCCTTCTGGATTTGTCTTCCCTGGATTCCTGCACGGCCTCCGGCTCCCGGCCTCTATTCGGCACGATATCGATGGCCAGCCCTCCCGTACGCTCCGCCATCTCCACCCGCTGGTCGGCTCCGTCAATCATGCGCTCTTCTATCCCGCCCTCCCCCGGGGCGTCCGGAGGCAGTACGTCCAGCTTTCCGTCCTTTAGAATCATCTTGATTGCTTTCAATTGCAGTCCCCTCTCTTTCATTCCTTTTATCTGCTTAAACCGCTCCACGTCCTCTTCCGTATAATATCGATGCCCCAGTTCGTTGCGCTTGATCGGCAGATGCAGCTCCTCCTCCCAGTAGCGCAGCACATGGCTCTCCACCCTTACCTCCTTTGCGGCATCCGAAATCAGCAAATAATCTCCCATAGCTTCTCCTCTCCACGCTTCGTGAGTCTTCTAAAATGATTGTGCACGGGCCTGTGCATAAAAAAGAGGACAAGCACACTCGCTCATCCTCTTTCGTAGGTTTGTTTTTTATCCGCCCTCTTCTATCTGTCGCCCACCGGCCTGTGCTCCAGGTTCATGAATCTCTGGTACTCCGGCAGCCAGGCCAGCTCTATGGTCCCAATCGGGCCGTTCCTCTGCTTGGCGATGATGATTTCGGCAATCCCCTTCTTCTCCGAATCATGGTTGTAATAATCGTCCCTGTAGATGAACATGACCACGTCCGCGTCCTGCTCGATTGCGCCGGATTCCCTCAGGTCCGACAGGATCGGCCTGTGGTCGGGCCGCTGCTCCACCGCCCGTGAGAGCTGCGAGAACGCGATGACCGGTACGGAGAGCTCTCTGGCCACCGCCTTCAGGGAGCGGGATATCTCCGATATCTCCTGCTGCCTGGACTCCGTCTTTCCGTTTCCCGTCATCAACTGCAGATAGTCAATCATGATGATGGACAGGTTATGCTCCAGCTTGTATTTCCGGCATTTGGAGCGCAGCTCCGCGATGCCGATGCCCGGCGTGTCGTCTATGATCAGGGAAGATTTCCCGATGACTCCCGCGCTCTCTATCAGCTTCTCCCACTCCTGGTCGCTCATCTGCCCTGTGCGCAGCTTCTGGGCGTCCACGCTGGATTCCATGGAGAGCATACGGTTCACGAGCTGCTCCTTGCTCATCTCCAGGCTGAAGATGGCCACTGTCAGCCCTTTCTTGAAGGCGGCGTGTCTGGCCAGGTTCAGCTCGAAGGCAGTCTTCCCCATGGAGGGGCGGGCCGCTATGAGCACCAGGTCGGAGGGCTGCATTCCCGCCGTGCGGTAGTCCAGATCCAGGAAGCCTGTGGGAATGCCGGTGACGTTCCCGTGGTTCTTGGCCGCCGTCTCTATCTTGTCCATGGCGTTCATCACCACCTGCCTGATGGGGACATAGGAATCCGTGGATCGTTTCTGCACCAGCTGGAATACACGTTTTTCCGTGTCCTCCAGTATGTATTCCAGGCTTTCCTTGCCCGCGTAGCAGGTATTGGCGATGTCCTCGTTCAGGCGTATCAGCTTCCGCAGGATCGCCTTCTCCGCCACGATCTCGGCATAGGACTTGATATTGGCGGATATCAGCGGCGCGCTGAGGAGCTCCTTTACGAATTCCAGGCTGCTGACCTCCGGCGGCACATCCTTGGTGCGCAGACGCTCCTGCAGCGTCACCAGATCCACCGGTTTCCCCCCGTCGTTCAGCTCGCACATGGTGTCGAACAGGACTCCATACTGTTTGTTGTAGAAATCCTCCCCGCTTATCAGCTCCGAGGCCTTGCCTATGTTCTCCCTGTCCAGAAGCATGGAGCCGATGACGGACTGCTCCGCCTCCATGTTGTGGGGCAATATACGTTTAAGCACATTTTCTTCCATGATATCACGCTTCTGTCACTTTTACGGCCAGCTTCCCTGTCACCTGGGGATGCAGCTTAACGGGCACCTCATAGGAGCCGAAGCTCTTGATGCTCTCCTGCAGTTGAATCTTCTTCTTATCCACCTCAATGCCATGCTGTTCCTGGCAGGCTGTGGCGATCTCCTTGGAGGACACGGAGCCGAAGGTCCTTCCGCCCTCTCCCCCCTTGATCTTCACCACGATCTGCTTGTCCTCCAACTGCGCGGCCAGCGCCCTGGCGGCCTCCAGCTGCTCCTGGGCACGCTTGTCCTGGCTGGCCTTCTGGAGCTTCAGCTCATTCATGTTCTTGGGCGTGGCCTCGATGCCTATCTTCTTGGGCAGGATGTAGTTCCTGGCAAATCCGTCGCTGGCCTCGATGACGTCGCCCTTCTTGCCCAGCTTTTTCTCGTCCTGTAATAATATGATCTTCATTCTCTCAAATCCTTTCCCGGTAAACTATATTTCTCCGTTCTCCAGCATGCTGTCCAGCGTCCGCTTCAGAGCGCCCATGGCTTCGATGATGCCCACGCCCTCCATCTGGCAGGCCGCCGCGTTCAGATGTCCGCCGCCGCCCATGCGCTCCATGATGACCTGCACATTGACTTCATCGATGGAACGGGCGCTGATATGTATCTTCCCCTGGAAGTCCGTCAGTACGAAGCTGGCCTTGATGCCCCTGATGTTCAGCAGCTCATTGGCCGCCTGGGCCCCGATGATCGTGGGATTGGGCAGGTCCTCCGCCGTACAGATGGAGATGGTAAAGCATTGCTTGTAGATTTCGGCCTGGCTCACAGCGTCCGCCTTGGCCTTGTACCCCTGGGCATCCTCCCGGAACATCTTGCGGACCCTGGTCACGTCCGCGCCGTTGCGGCGCAGGAACGCCGCCGCCTCAAAGGTGCGCACCCCGGCTTTTATCATGAAATTGTTGGTGTCTATCATGATGCCGGAGTACATGCAGTCGGCCTCCTCCGGGCGGATCCGGATATTGTCATAGGTGTACTGCAGGATCTCCGACACCATCTCGCAGGAGGAGGAGGCATAGGGCTCCACATAGGAGAGGGTGGCGTTCTCAATGGTCTCCGTGCCCTGCCTGTGATGATCCAGCACCACCACGGACTTACAGTACCGAAGGAGATCCGGACATTCCGTGATGGACGGCTTGTTCACATCCACCACCACCAGGACGGTATTGCTCCCGGCGGCTTCGATGGCCTGCTGGTTGCCGATGATCATGTCGCCCTCATACTCCGTGTTCCCCTTGAACAGCTCCACCATGGGCTCGATTGCCGGGACCTGGTCGTTCAGCACGATGTGGGCCTTGCGCCCCAGGGTCAGCGCGATCCTATAGATGCCCACGGCTGCGCCGAAGCTGTCCGCGTCCGGCATCCTGTGGCCCATCACCAGCACCTGGTCCTTGCCCGTGATAATCTCCCGAAGGGCATGGGCCTTCACGCGGGCCTTCACGCGGGTATTCTTCTCCACCTGCTGGCTCTTGCCGCCATAGTAGGTGATGCTCTCCGGCGTCTTGATGACGGCCTGGTCGCCGCCCCGGCCCAGGGCCAGATCGATGGCATTGCGGGAGAATTCATAGTTCTGGGCATAGGTCAGGCCGTCCAGCCCTACGCCGATGCTGATGGTCACCGCCATCTCGTTGCCGATATTGACCGTCTTGACCTCCTCCAGCAGGTCGAAGCGGGACTCCTGGAGCTGGGCCACCGCCCGCTTGCGCATGATGGCCAGGTACTTGTCCTTCTCCAGCTTCTTGCAGATGCCGTCGAAGGAGGAGATGTATTTGTTCACCTTCCGGTCGATCAGCGCAATCAGAAGGGAGCGGCGCACCTCTTCCACGCCGTCCAGCGCCTCATCGTAATTGTCCAGGTAGATCATGCCCACGGCAAGGCTCTGGTCGTCCACCTCCTGCAGGGCGATGTGCAGGGCGGTCTCATCGTAGAGATAGACCGCTGTCAGGAATCCCTCATACCCCTCCTCGTCTATCATATCGCTGTGCTCCGCCATCTCCTGAAGGGAAATCTTCTTCAATTTCACTACATATTCGTTTCCCTCATATTCCAGCTCATACTGGGCCTCGTCCACCTCATTGGCATCCGGCAGACGGTCCTTTGTGATCGTGGGGAAAAGGGATGTGATGGATTTTTTATACCCCTTGGGCTGATGGACGATGGATTCAAAGGCGCTGTTCGTCCATATCACTTTTCCGTTGTCTTCCAGCAGGGCATAAGGGACATCCAAATCCCGCAGGAGCTTCTTCTGAATCTGCCCGTACTCCGTGGCGAAGCTAATCAGCTCGTTCATGACCAGGGGCCTGTTACGGAAATACAGCGACAGGGTAACGGCAAAATAGCATATCAGATATCCTGTCAGGATGATGCCCGCACGGATATCGATGGTAAATACGGCCACATCCACTATGCACAAAAGCAAGCCCAGATAGATGCCAAACTGAATATATGACTTAATGCGGCCCTTTAGTTTTATTCTTTTTTTCATATGGATACCTCGCAGGGCCGACGCTCCCTGCTGTTTTCTTTTATTTCTGTGGCTGCCACAGGCTGCCATAGGCTCTGCCTACCCGACCATTATACCATACTCTTCAACACGATGCCACAATATAATTTGTCTAATATGGATATGTTTTGTTGAATCAGATAGATATCATTTATATAAACAGCATTTATCATGCCTTTTCCCGGTTTGTGTGCAAGAGTTAATCACCGAATATATAGATAACAGAATAAAAACACAATATCGCAAAAAGGCCGGCCGCCCCTGCGGACGGTCAGCCTCCTTCCTGCCCCTTACGGTCAATCCTGAACGTAAGGCATAAGCGCCACGTGACGCGCCCTCTTGATTGCAACCGTCAGCGCCCTCTGATGCTTCGCGCAGTTTCCGGTGATACGGCGGGGAAGAATCTTGCCCCTCTCGGAAACGTATCTCTTCAGCTTGTTGGTATCCTTGTAGTCAATCACATTGTCCTTGCCGCAGAACACGCATACCTTTCTCTTCCTGCGGGCACCGCCCTTTTTCCTCACCGGGCCGTCGGGTTTCTCACTCTTATTAAAAGCCATCTCAATGCCTCCTATCTCACATATTCGTACTTAGTTGAAGGGCAGCTCCTCGTCGATGCCGTCGGGGATGTTCATGAAGCCATCTCCGGCTCCGGAGGGTGCGGGAGCGCTGCCGCCTCCTGCATAGCCGCCATTGTTGTAACCGCCGCCATTGTTATATCCACCCGCGTTCCCACCGGATGCATTCTTGCTCTCGGCGAATTCGATTTCGTCCACCATGACGCGGACGCTGTAGACCATCTGGCCTTCCTTGTTGGTGTAATTGTCGTTCTGGATCCTGCCGCACACCACAATCTTCGTGCCCTTGTGCAGGTATCTCTCCACGAACTCCGCCTGCTTGCCGAAAGCAGTGCAGTTAAAGAAATCCGCGTCAGGCTCGCCCTCACGCTTGAACCTCCTGTCCACCGCAATGGAAAAACGTGCCACCGATGTCTGGCTGGCCCCCTGTGAATACCTTACCTCCGGGTCTCTGGTCAGACGCCCCATAAGAATCGCTTTGTTCATATCGTCTCTCGCTTTCTAATTGAGCTCAGTCCTGTCTGACGACTAAGTATCTGATGACATTGTCCATGATGCGGACACGGCTCTCGATTTCGATGGGCACCGTGCTCTCAGCGTCAAAGCGGATGAAATAGTAGAAGCCTTCTTTCATTTTCTGGATTTCGTAAGCAAGTCTCTTCTTGCCCCAGTCGTCCACCTCTGTGATGACGCCGCCGAATCTCTCGATCAGAGCCTTGCATCTGTCCACGACAGCCGCTCTCTCTTCATCTTCAATCTTAGCGGACACAACTACAGCTAATTCATACTTGTTCATGCCTGTTACTTACCTCCTTCTGGTCTCTGGCCCGCCCTGTAGGCGAGCAAGGAATCGATTCATCACAAATGTAGATGATATCATATATTTCCTGATATTTCAAGGGTTTTTACAGAATCTCTTTCACATTCTTCTCCAGGAGCCTGCGGGCAATCATGATCTGGTGGCCGCAGCCCTTGCATTTCAGCCGGAAGTCTGCCCCGGAACGCAGCACCTCCCACTCCCTGCTCCCGCATGGATGCTGCTTCTTCAGTCTTACTACGTCTCCTACATTGATGTCCATTTCATGCTCCTCCCGCACGCTCCGGCGCGCATATCTATCCCTTTATATCCTGCCGGGCAGCCGTTCCAGACAGCTTTCTGCCTGTTACAGCTTTCTGCCTACAGGTTTCCCACGAAAAAGTCCTTCACCACGCCCATGAACTCCCGCAGCAGATTGTTGGGCCCCGAGCCTAACGGCGCGCTGGCGGCCAGTCCCTCCGCGTTTATATATCCCTGCTTCTTCGCGATGCTCAGGGCGCGGAACACATGGAAATTGTTCGTCACGATTACAATGCTGTCTTCCGCCGGATCCAGCAGCCCGGCGCTGAACACCAGATTCTGGTATGTGCTGGCAGACCTGTCCTCCACAAGGATGCGCTCCTCTTCGATGCCGGCCTGCATGAGGTATCCCCGCATCCCCACGGCCTCGGGGATGGCCTCGTTCCCGCCCTGGCCGCCGGTGACGATCGCCTTCGTGTCGGGATTCTGTTCCAGATAGTCTATGGCCCTGTCCAGCCTGCGGCGCAGCACCTCGCTGGGTCCCGTGCTCTTCCACTGGGCGCCCAGTATGATGATGTAGTCCGCTCCCGGAGAGGCCTCCGCGCCGTACTGGGACAAAATCCTGGCCTCCACCGCGCCGAACACCAGCATCCCTACGCAGAAAAGGGCACAGAAAGCGCCCTTGATCCATACCGGGATGGCGTTCATGGCCCGGCCGCTTTGGAGGATCGCCGCCAGCGCCAGGCTGCATGCCCCTATGGCCCCCCAGATCAGGAAGAAATAGGTGCCGAAGCCCGTTATGGCAATCCCTATGCAGTATATGACGCAGAGGATCCCCAGCATGCCAAAAATACCGGCAAGGACGGGATGTCCGCCGGGGGTATGGCCCCTTCTCTCTATTTGGATGATCCTCCGGCTTCTCTCCAGAGGGATCAGATGTTCTTTTCGGTTTCTTCTCATAATCGTCAGTCTCTTTTAGCGGAATCGTATGCCTGCTCAGTTCCTTTCTGAGTCAACATTATACCACATCAGCAATCTTCCATTCAATAAAGATACTTTGTAGATTTCTTAATATTTTGTTTAGAATTAGGCCTGAATCAGGATTGCAAGCCGGCCTCCCCCATGCTACAATGAGAGCAGCAAAAGCGCGCTGCACGGCAGCGAGGGAAAGGACACGCCTATGGGAAATTATCAAGCAGAGATCGACGAACTGAAGAGAATCGTGGAAAAATACAGCAATATCGTATTCTTCGGCGGCGCGGGGGTGTCCACGGAGAGCGGGATTCCGGATTTCCGCAGCGTGGACGGGCTCTACCACCAGCAGTACGACTATCCCCCGGAGACCATCCTGAGCCACACCTTCTACCGCAGGAAGCCGAAGGAGTTCTTCCGCTTCTACCGCAACAAGATGCTATTCCTGGACGCAAAGCCCAATGCCGCCCATGTGAAGCTGGCCGAGCTGGAGGCTCAGGGGAAGCTGAAGGCCGTGATCACCCAGAACATCGATGGGCTCCACCAGGCCGCCGGGAGCAGGACGGTGCTGGAGCTCCACGGCTCGGTGCTGCGCAATTACTGTGAGAAGTGCGGGCAGTTCCATGACGTGCAGTATATACTGGACAGCGCGGACGTGCCCAAATGCGGGAAATGCGGCGGCTCCGTGAAGCCGGACGTGGTGCTCTATGAGGAGGGGCTGGACTCCCGGACCATGACGGACGCCATGCGCTTCATCCATGACGCCCAGGTACTGATCATCGGCGGCACTTCCCTGGCGGTGTACCCGGCGGCGGGGCTGATCGATTATTTCAGGGGCGACAAACTCGTAGTCATCAATAAGGCCCCCACCCCCAGGGATGCCCATGCGGATCTGCTGATACAGGGGCCTATCGGAGAAGTGTTCTCGCAGCTGTGACCGCATCAATAGGTTTGGGCCCCTTTTTCAAAAGGAGCCATCGAAAATCAATTGCACGAAAGAACCAGCGGGTGCGTCGGGAAATGCTGTCAGCACACAATATATGGTTGTAAGCTTCAACGCATCACAGCATATAAAGCGGGGATATAGCCATTTCCCGATACCCCTTGCGTATCGTTCAGCTCAGCCGCTGCAGAGCGCCACCGCTGGTTTCCGTGCGGATTGCAATCCAAGGTTCAATCCAGAACCCCCGAAACCGGCATGTTCCGCATGGCCTCTCTCCTCTGGTACGGCGAGTCCAGCTCCACGAGGCGCCCCTCCCTGCCGCTCTTCTCAAAGGCAGTGAGGATCTCCAGCACATGGAGGGTCTGCTGCACGTCCGCCCGGGGAGCGCGGCCTTCCCGCAGGGCTTTGGCCATGTCCGCCACCCCCAGGCCTCTGCTGTTCTCCTTGTAATCGTACAGGAGGGGCATCTCCCTGAAGCTCCCGTCCTCAGGCCTAAGGAGCGAGACGCTTCCGCCGAAGCCGTTGGGATCGGGCACCCGCAGGGTCCCCCTGGTGCCATAGATTTCCAGGAAGGCCTGCCTGTCGTAGTATACGTCAAATGTAGTCACTACGGTGGCAATGGCCCCGTTCTGGAATTTCATCAGGCCTGTGGTGTGGGTGGGCACCTCCACGTCCACCACCGTGCCCTGTTTGGGCTTGCTGGTGATGATCCGCTGGGGGAAGGCCGTCCCGGTCATGCCGCTGATGCTCTGCACCCGACCGATCAGGTTCACCAGAGCCGTCATGTAGTAAGGCCCCATGTCCATCATGGGCCCGCCGCCGTACTGATAATAGAATTCCGGCGCGGGATGCCAGCTCTCATGTCCGTGGCACACCATCTTCGCCTCCGCTCCGATCACGTCCCCTATCATCCCGTCGTCGATGAGCCGCCTGCAGGTCTGTATCCCCGCCCCCAGGAAGGTGTCCGGCGCGCCGCCCAGCAGAAGCCCGCGCTCCGCGGCCAGGGCCGCAAGCTCCGCGCCCTCCTCGTAGGTGGCGGCCAGGGGCTTTTCGCTGTACACATGCTTGCCCGCCTGCAGCGCTGCCTTAGTGGTGGCGTAATGCTCGTTGGGGCGGGTAAGGTTCAGGACGATCTCAATCTCCCGGTCCCCCAGCAGCTCCTCCATGGTGTCATACACTCTGGGAATCTTGTACTTCTCACCAGCCTCCCGGGCCTTCTCCCGGAACAGGTCGCAGACCGCCCACACTTCCACCTCCTGGAACAGCTCCGTCAGGTTCTGGAAGTAGATTCCGCTGATTGCCCCGGCTCCCAGCACGCCTATTTTTACTTTGGACTGTTTCTCTCCCATATCCCCTCGCCTCCTCAATACATTTTCGCCTTGCTCTCGAACCGCTCTGTGGTCAGCCCATGCTCCAGCGCGTAGGCCTTCCCCTCCGCCGCCCAGACAAGCCCCCGCTCCATCAGGAGCCCGGCCTCCGGGAATTTCTCGAACACATCGTCATGATGTCCCAGGGAGCAGTAGAACACCCTGCCGTTGCCCCAGAACTTGGTCCAGGCCACCGGCATGTCCACCGCCCTGTTGGCGCTGTGGTAGTAGTCCACCACCGGGAAGCGTGTGCTGGCCAGCACCTCCACCGCCGGATCTACATGGAGATAATAGTGCTCGCTGCACACATGGAAATCCTCTATCCCCTCCACGATGGGGCTGGAGCCTTTGCGGATGTTCACCGTGTAGTCGATTCCGTCCCCGCCCGGATGGCTGACCCACTGTCCCCCAGTCATGAATTGCCATTCCACATCCTGGCGGAAGGCATCGCACATGCCCCCGTGGCATCCCGCAAGTCCGCAGCCCGCCGCCACGGCCCGGCTGATGTTCCCGGTGTACTCCGGTTTGATCTCCCCCATGGTCCAGCAGGGCACGATCAGATCCATCCCCATGAGCTTCTCCCCGTCCGCCAGCACGTCCTGGGTGTCATGCACCTCGCAGGCATATCCGTACCTCTCCAGCATCCCCCGGAACCGTTCGGCCACCAGCGCGGGCTCATGTCCGTCCCAGCCTCCCTGGAAAATCAATACCTTCTTCCCTGTCTCCATATAACCACCTTGCCTTTCCGCGCCCCCGGCCCGTCCTGTGCCCGGGGGCGCTCTTCCTCTCCGTCTGCCGCCTTTTTGGCGTTCCTTTTTTACAATCGGTACTTGCAGTATAGCAGGAATTCCTGTAGAATGATTGTCAGAAAGCCAATAAAAGCAGTCACAGATTGCTATCCTGCTGTTTTTCAGGCAGGACGCGGCGGCAGCGTGGATAGCTCCGCGGAACCTGCCCGGGCCTCCCGGCTTTCAAATGAAGGAATCGGAATCCATTGCCGGAAAGGAGCCTATCATGCAGCCTTTTTATGAAGACAAACAGGACGAATTCCGCTGCACCCTCACCCGGGACATCACCTTTCCGGCCCATCTCCACAGCGCCGTGGAGCTGATCTATCTCCTGGAGGGCTCTTTGGAGGTCACCGTCCAAAACCGGACAAAGAGAATCCGGAAGGACGAGGCGGCCCTCATCTTTCCGGACATGGTGCACAGCTATCTCACCACGGATGCCTGCTTGGGCATCCTGTGCATCTTTTCCCCGGCCTACGCAAGGGATTATTATCATTTGTTCCGCAAGCAGCAGCCGGAATCCCCTTTCCTGTCCTCCGGCACGCGGAATCCCGATATCCCCCTGGCCTTTGGCCGGATGCTGCGCTACAGGGAGCTCTCCCTCTCCGTCAGCGCCGCCTGGCTGAACCTGATACTGTCCTTCCTGCTCTCCGACACGGTCCTGCTCCCCAGGGACAGCACGGACAGCGCCGACGTGGGCTACCGGCTCATCTCCTATGTGTCCCAGCATTTCCAGGAGCCCCTTACCCTGGACAGTCTTGCCAGGGAGCTGCATTTCAATAAATACTACATCTCCAGAGTCTTCACCGCCAGATTGCGCTGCGGCTTCTACGAGTACGTGAACCGCCTGCGGCTGGACTATGCCGCCAGGCAGCTTCGGACCACGGACCAGCGCATCACCGCCATCTGGCAGGACGCGGGCTTCGAGAGCCAGAAGACCTTCAACCGCAACTTCCTGGCCTGCTACCATATGACGCCCTCCCGGTATCGTAAGACCCAGGCCCCCATCGGAGAGGTGTTCCCGCAATCATAGCCCACGGCCCGGCCTCAGTGCCAAGCTGCCGGGCCACCGATACCGCCTCCGGATCCCTGCCCAAACCGCACCGTAATGGCGCAGATCTCGCTCCGGGTGCCCAGCCGCATGTCCGGGCCGAACACGCCCACGCCGGAGGTGACGATGTTGTGCATATCGCCCTTGCGCAGATAGCCGCAGATATTCTCCCAGAAGAACCGGGCCGTCAGGTTCCCGGGAAAGGTCTGGCCGTCGTGGGTGTGGCCGCAGAGGTCGATGTCCACCCCGGCCTCCGCCAGTTCCTCAAGCTCCCTGGGCTGGTGATCCATGACGATGACGGGTTTGCTCAGGTCCATCTCCCGCACGATCTCCTCCGGGGTCTTACGCACCCGGATGCCCCTGCCGGGCCTGCCGTAGTCCGGCCTGCCGTAGAGGTAGAAAGCATCCTCGATCAGCACGCCCTCCTCCCGCAGCAGCCGGATGCCTGCCTCCTCCAGGAAAGCGTCCATCCTGGGGTCGCTGGCCTTCTCCCCGGCGCTGGCAAAGGTGAAGCCTGCCAGCACCTTTTCTTTGATGTCGTGATTGCCATAGCAGGCGTAGACTCCGTACCTGCTGCGGATCCCGCCCAGGATTTCCGCCAGGGCCTCCGGATCCTCCAGGGCCTCGTACTCATTGTCGAAAATGTCCCCGGCCATGACTACAAGGTCGGCATCCTCCTCATTGATCAGGCTGACCATCTGCTCCATGTGGCGGATTCCTATGCTGTATCCCAGGTGGAGATCCGCCACCAGCACGATTTTCAGCTCCTCTATCCCCGGGGCCTCCTTGTCCACGTACAGTTCATATTCTGTCACCCTGATTCTGTCCGCGCTCACGATTCCCGCCAGGCTGCAGACGCAGATGCAGAGGATGCAGACCGCTCCGATGGCCGCATGGCCGCCCCGGGAGAACAGCAGCTCTATCCAGCGAGGCTTCGCCGGAAGCCTCCGGCAAGATTTTCCCGAAAGCTTCCGCCGGGATTCCTCCCGAAAGAAAAGCCGCCTCAGCGCCAGCCGGATCAGATCCGCTGCGGCAATCACCAGCAGGGCGTAGAGCAGCACCCCCAGCCAGGTATTGCTGAGCTGCTTGAGCAGCCGCTTGGCGGGCGAGGGCTCCAGCAGGAACGCGGCCAGGATGCTGAAGGCCACGCACAGATAGAAGACGCATATGGGGATGCGTATCCTTTTCCTTGCCAGGTAGGGCAGGCATCTCTCCAGCCAGGTCTGCAGCCGGTAGAATACATAGGCGCAGAGCAACAGGTAGAGCGGCGATAAACAGACTGCTATCATACTATCCTCACCTCCCGGGTCTGTATCTGAATCTGTATCTGGGTCTGTATCTGCGGCTGCATCTGTATCCGGCTCTGATAGTCCGTGATGCCCTTCCCCTCATTGGGATGCCCCGAAGAGTATACCTGGTCTGCGGCAAAGAGGCACAGCAGGAGGATTCCGACCCCTATCAGCAGTCCGGAGGGCAGACGGCGCAGCAGCCCGTCCAGGAAGGGGGCCAGCACATATACGATCGCCATGCCGCCGATGCCGAAGACCAGCAGCCCCTCCGCGCAGATCCGGCCGTGCAGGTTCAGGAAGTATCCCGTGTAGTCCCACCATCTGGTGCCATCATGGACATATTCCAGGTACACGGAGGTGAAATACTCCACGCAGCCGCACAGCGCTATGGCCAGGAGGAATTCCAGCACGGGCTTTCGCCGGAAGCGGTTCAGCAGCAGGAGCATCATGACGCTGCCGGTTCCGTAGATGGGGAGCCAGGGCCCGTGGAGCACGCCCCGGTTCACGAAGGCCCCGTCCGCGATCAGGTGGAGCCCCACCTCCCAGAGCCATCCCACGAAGGACAGGGCGAAGAACATCAGGATTACGGACCAGACGGAATAGCATCTGAGATAGTTCAGACTAACCACCCACTTGCGCTTACGCTTCTCCGGAACCGGGTGCAGCCTGGTGGGGTAGATCTGCCCCTCCAATGCCTTTCTGTCGTATTCCAGAAGGAACCTGCGGCTGCGCTCCTCCTCCAGAGCCTGGATTTCCTTCCCCTGTCCGACGGCCACGCCGAAGGTTTCCGCCAGGAATCCGGAGATTCCCTTCAGTTCCGGCAGCTTTGGCGATTGCGCCCCGCATTCCCTGTCCACGTCCGCATATTCGGTTTTCAGCGTATATTTATCCGCGTGCGCGAACAGATACCGGTCGTTCAAAAGCCCGGCGCCCTCCACCCGGTTCCGGATGCCCAGGCTGCGCAGTCTAGCATAATACTCTGCCATCACGGCCGTCTTGTAGGGGGTGGCGAACAGGATGTTGGAGACGCCAAACGTCAGGATGCCCAGCAGATCCCATCCCAGGAAGGACAGCTCCAGCACGAAGCATTCCCATTTATGGCCGTCCATGAGCCTTCTGGACAGGGAGATCGCATCCAGGGTCTTCATGGAAGGGTTCTCCGCCAGGAGATAGGGCACCAGGTGGTAGGAATAGGCCTTGATCACGCCGCCGATCAGGGTCAGGCCCCAGAGGAACAGGAAGAGGCCCGTGACAAAGTTCGCCACGGCCACATGGCACCATTTCTTCACCCGCAGCAGGAACCAGATCCGCTGTCCCGGCACCTTCTCATAGCAGCGCCCCTCCAGGAACATCCGTATGACCACCGTCCGGCACACGCCTACCACGAATATCTGGAACAGGCACAGCAGGGCCAGCGCCCCCAGCAGCAGGACGACTACAGCCGCCTCGTCCGTCCCCACCAAGGAGCGCAGGCCCACCAGCAGGGTCATCAGATAGGCCCCGGAGGCCAGCTTGTTCACCACAGAGGCGAACACACCCCTGCTCCGGCCGAATATCTCTCCGCCCTCCCGCTCCGCTTCCTCTGCGTAGCTCCCTTCCTTTTCCCGGATCCGCTGTTCCCGGTCTTCCTTCTTTCCCTCCGCCACGTCTACCACGAATTCCGTGAAGGAGGTGGCGATCGCATCCGTGAACGTCACCCGGGTCTGGGGCGTCATGTCCTCCGCAAGGCCCCCGCCGGACCTGCCGGATCCGCCGGACATGACCAGCTCCCCGGCCAGCAGGGATGCCGCCAGACATAGCAGCAGGAACAGGAAATAGTGCTGTTTCAGCGCTTTTTTGGCGGCTGTCTTCATTTGTTTTCTTGTGTGCATCTTCTCTCTCGATTCTGTGATTATTTCTGTGGGCATGGGCCCGCGCATGCCCGCGGCATACAGCGCTCCCCTCCCCCTTAAGCCATTATATGTCCGGCAGTCCAGATCGGCAAGGCGCAGTTTCGCACGATATCTCTCCGTAACGTGGACACGGGCGGCTGTCATAAGCCGCCCTCATCATGCATGGCATCCTTTCCTCTGTTCATGGCATATTCCATGCGCCCCCCGGCGGAAAGCGGAATCCTATTTCCGGGATTTCCAGTCGGCGTCCTTCTCCTTGCTGGAGGCTGTGGCCTTGGCCAACTGCAGCACGATCTCGCTGAAGTAACGCTCAGGAATCTCTTTCAGGCAGTAGGAATTGCTGTCATTGGCCTCATCGTACACATAGCTGCCCCGCCTGATGCCTGCGGGCGCGCTGCCTCCGGGAGAGGCGCTGTCCCCTGTCATGACGCCCCCGTTTCCGGCAAGGACGGTCCCTCCCGCATTGTAGAACCTGGCCTCGTAGACGGTCACGTCGTCGTTCTGGCCTCCCACGAAGCTGCCGGAGAAGTGGAGCTCCACCCCCAGCGCCCCGTCCTCCCTGTAATAGCTGTAGAAGCCTCCCGCGTCCTGGACGGAGCCCCGATACCAGCCAAGGGCCATGAGCTTGCCTCCCAGGGACAGGTCGTTGACGATGCAGCCGCCGAAGCGCTCCAGGCTCTTTGACTCCCCCTCCTCCTCTGTCCGGTAGTACACAGGCCTGTCGAGCTGCTCGATGGGCTGGAGGATCTCATAGTCCTCAAGCTGCTCTTTCCAGGCGCTGCGGGAGTCCTCCGACAGCTCGATGGGGTGCACGATTCCTACCATGGGCACAGGAACGGCGCTTTCCCCGGATTTGCCGCCGGATGCGGCCGCCTTATCGTCCGCTTCGCCGGCACCCGCGTCCTCCCTGCTCCCGGCTGCGTCCTGCAGGCCTCCAGTCTGCTGTCCGGCATCCGTCTGCCCTTCCGGCAGCTCGAACTCGTCTTCGTCCTCTGTGTTGAAGGAGCCGTCCTCCATGTAGCGGAAGGTATTTACCAGTTTTCCGTCTTCGTAGATGCCCCAGATCAGCCCGGTGGCGAACTGGTGCATCACGGGGTTCTTCACGAACAGGTTCCGCCAGGCCTCCACGGGCCACTGTCTGCCGGTGGACAGGGCCATCTCCAGGCGCATCTTCTGGCTGCTCACCGTGGCCTTCATCTGCTTCTTCATCTGCTTGAATTCCTCGTAGGCCGCGGGCGCTTTCTCTTCGTCGTCCCGCTTGCCCGGGGCGGGGAGGTTCTTCAGCTTCTTGCCGCTCTCGTCGAAGACCTCTATCTCCAGGGCAGTGGTGATGGTGACGGTGAACTTCCGCCCGCCGTAGTCGAACACCCGCTCCATATTTTCGTTAAAGCCCAGATCCGGCACGATCCTGTCCGCCAGCTCCTCCGTGGTGATGCCCAGCTGCGCCGCCGCGAACTCCAGGGCCTTCCCCGCCGCTGCCTTCACCTGTTTGAATTTAAATTTACGTGATATTCCGTCAACAATCAGAAGCGCCTGGGGCTCGGGGCTTAAGGCCAGGGCCTGCACCGCCTCCGAGGCGATGGCCCCTCTGGCCGCATTGGGCCACTCCTGAATCTGGTGGTGGAGCTTCTTCACCATGTCCGCGCCGCCGTGGATGGACGCCGCGTAGAGCACCCAGCGCTTCTTGGACTCCGCCCCGGCCTCCATCCATTTGTCGAAGAGCTCTCCCACATAGACGGCGAGCTCACGCCGGTCCAAATCCTGGGCCAGGGTGGCGGCCGTAGGGCTCACGCCGCAGGGGGACATGGAGGCATAGCTTAAGAACAGGGCCTGGAGGTACTCCTCGCCGGCCTCCTCCCCGTCCTTTTTATGTACTTTGGAGAAAGGCGTCTCGTAGGCCCAGGCCAGGGAGCGCTTCTTGCCGCCCTTGTGGAGGTCTTTCACCAGATCCTCCCGGGTCAGGGCCTTTCCGCCCTGGTTTTCATCGGCGCCGCTGACATGGAGGGCTGTCTCCAGCAGGGTGCGCACCTTGCCGTTCTTCTCCTTTTCCAGGCTTTCCTTCAGGACGGGGGCGTATTTCCCGCTGTCCCATCTGGTCAGGACGCGGATGGCGATCTCACGCTCCGCTGCCTTTTTGGAGGACAGGAGTCTCAGCATATCCGCCTCCCAGTCATTGCACCGATAGAGGATTTCCAGAAGTTCTTCTCTGACGGCTTTGGAGCTGTCCTGGGAGAAGCCCAGGATTTCCTCTCTGTACTGCTCCGGATGCTGTCCCAGGACCGTAAGACCCAGGCATCTTCCTGTGCTGGCGGCCTCCCGGAAACCGGTTACGGCCTCTTCCCGCCTGTCTGCCAGGTATCCCTGGAAGATCTCTCTGGCGGCGTTCTTCAGCTCGTCCTTCCATCTGTCCATGTAGAGGGAATCATAGGCGTCCGCATAGCCGTTGAGCTGTCTCCCCAGGCTCAGGCCCGCCCTGTCCACCGCGGCGAAGAGGCGCTTCACCCTGTCGCCGCTGACTTCATTGCTCCCCTGTCCGTTCCCGCCCCGCAGGCTGTTTGCGTTGACATATCCTCTGTACAGCATCAGGAAGGCCTCGCAGCGGTCGCTCAGCGCGTCATAGCCGTAGGTGTTCTGATAGGCCTGGAGGATGTTCCAGTGGCTGCCGCCCCAGCGGTAGCTGGCGCCGCTCTGCAGCCCGTCCTCATAGGGGTAGAGCGCGGAGATCCCGCTGCCGTTCTCTAGGTAATCCCGCACCGCGGCGGCTGCCTGGGTGTCCACAATCTTCACCAGGGCGTCGACGAGCCTGGACTGCTGCCTGGACTTGTCCGTTCCCTTCCGCTCCTGGTACAGATCAGGATCCATCTTCTTCACGATGTCGTTCATCCGGTTGAAGGTATCGAAATCCGCTGATTTCATGCACTCCAGGAAAATCTCCCTGTTGCGTTGGAACTGGCTTTTCAGGATTTTGGCCTTTCCCTTGGCGGCGGCCCAGGCGATGAACTTCTTTTTGTCCATGGAGAATGTCTCGTCGAATGCGCCGCCCCTTTCATTCAAATCCCCCCGCAGGTCTATATTGTCCATGATGTCCAGCATGTTGGCCGTGTCCGCCGCAAGACATATCTTCAGCACGTTTCCCAGCATGGGGGACTGGGCGTAGTTGACGAAGGCCGTGCCGCCCAGGATGCGCAGGATGAACCGGTTCACCGTCAGGTTCGCCCTGGCCTTTTCCAGTATCCTGTCGTCTACTTTATCACGGTAGACCGCATTTGTGATCTCGTCCATCTCCAGCTTCGCCATCTGGTTCCCGTAGAGGCTGTGCAGGCTGTTGGCCAGGATTTCCCCGTACTCCCACAGAAGGGCCATGTCCCCGGAATCGATCTGCACCGCTTTCTCCTCCTGGCTTCCCCCGCGGCCCAGGAGCCTGTTCATACCGGCCAGGAGCCCGCCCTGCCTGTCGGCAGCCTCCTCTTCCGTCAGCCTTACATTGGGGTACTTCATCCGGAAATAGGCCATCAGGAGGATGATCTTGCCGTTCTCCGTTCTGCTTTTCTGATACGATATGGCTTCGCGGATGGCGTCAGGCTGGTCGGCTGCCAGCTTTATCAGGTTCTGGATGGTGTAGCGGTTGATCATGTGCTCATTGTTGCCGATCTGGGCCGCATAGACTGCCGCCTGCATGGAAGTCTGCGGCAGGAGGATGCGGTTCTTGTCGTAATTGTAGTAGCCGTTCCAGGGCATCATCTCGCTGCAGGTGGACTGGCCCGCGGCGAACAGGATATGGGCCAGGCGCTCCGCCTCCTGGTCCCGCCCCTTGTTGATCAGGTCGATGCCCATGGACCGCAGCCTCGCCGCCACCTCCTCGGGAGCGGCGGTGAGGTCGCGAAACGCCAGCTTCTTCAGCGCCTCCTCCCCCGCCGCCCCGGAAAGGTAGTCCTCCGCCAGGGCGATTTCATCCGCCGTGAACAGGTTGGTCTGCTCCAGCAGTTCCACTATTTTAGCGGCTCTTTGATTTTGTGGGTTGATCATTGGTTTGGTTCCTCCTTTTCCTGTGCTTGTGAGCGCATTCCTTTATCGGTTTGCTGCTGTCTGTTGCGGAAGCGCTCGCTGGTTATGCGTTTATGCCGGCAAATGGTTTCGGGGGGCATCAATGTTTTAATGTTATTCCCCGTAATAATCCTCTCCTCGGGAATATTCGTTTTTTTGTTTCATTAAGTATAGATATTCGCTTATTTCCGTATAGATTCCTGCCAGGGGCCCGTTCTCCTGCGCAATCCGGTGGCGGTTCGCCGCCAGATTTTCCTCCAGGGCGGCCAGAAGCCCCGAGAGGTACTCCATGCCGTACTGGGCTGTCAGGGCCGCGGATTTCTGCAGGCCTTTAAGCGTGCTGTCATGGACGGTGGAAAAGCCGCTCTGGCACAGGTCCGCCATCAGGGAGAGGATTTCAGCGGCCATGTCCTCCATGACCAGGAATTTGGGCTTGTGGTCTGTGGATATGGCTGCTGCGCCCTCTTTGCTCTCCGCAGTTCCGGATGCTGTCTGTTCTGCTACGGCGCTTTCGTTTTCTCCGGCACTTCTGTCCTCTGTGGCTGTCGCTTCTGCCAGGGTGCTTCCGTTTTCTCCGGCATCTCCGCTTTCTGTGGCTGTCCTTTCTGCCGGAACGCTTCCATTTTCTCCGGCATCTCTGCCTTCTGTGGCTGTCCCTTCTGCCGGGACGCTTCCTCCTTGCCTGGCTGTAACGTCTACCGGGGCGCTTCCGCCTCCTGGCGCTGCCTCTCCGTCGGGAGCCTCGATTTCCAGCAGATCCACCGGATACATCCGAAGCCTCCCGTCCCGCAGATAGACCTTTCCCAGGAAGCAGGGCGGCTTCTTCCCGGAAATCCGCTCCAGGTATCGAATCGTGCCCGCCTCCTCCTTGGAATAGGCCACCTCCACCAGAAGCTCCCGGCCCGCCGCGTCATAAAGAGGCAGGGTCAGCCGCTGCTCTGTCTGGGAGAATTCCGCCCTGGCGCAGCTCTTTGGCTGGACGAACAGGGGCTCCACGCCCTTTCCCCCGGCGTCCTCCTGTCCGGTATCGCCCGGGCTGTCCGGCTCTCCCTCTTCCGCAAGCCATGTCCTCTGCTGCTTCCAGATCTGCTCCCGGAACAGGGCGCCGAAATCCTGATAATACCACTTCGTTATATCGGATACGCGCAGCCCTGCCTCCCCAGTGACCTCCCCTTTGGTCTCCTGGCTGGAGGACAGGCGGTTCCGGCTGTCGCATTTGGCCCCGTTCAGGTGTATCCTGACCTTCAGAAGATTCTCGAAGGAAATGTTCAGTCCCCAGGGAGCGCCTGCCTGCCGGTTCCTCCAGGCCCCCTTCTTTTTGGATTCGTCATAGAACACGGGCCTTGCGTTGGTATAGGTGTACCACTGTTTCGTCTTCTCTTCCAGGAAATAGACTGTCTCCCCCTCGTATCCCGTCTGGCTCCGGAAATGCTCCATGGCTATCCCGATCAGGTCAAGGTTCCCCACAGGGAGATAACCGGCCCGGAATTCTCCCGCCAGCTTTCCCACTGCCTCCTGCCCCGTGACCTGGCCTTCCATCTGCCCCGTTGCCTGCCCCAGGAGCTGTACCCGCCGGTAGAGCCTTGTCAGCTGCTCCATCAGGTCTTCCGTGCGGAAAGCCGCCTTTCTGGCAAAGTATCTGCCGTAGGAATCCGCCAACGCCCTGAAATATCCCTCGAACCTGGAGAGCCTGGCATTGTGGCTGATGATGGCAAGCCGCTCCAGGTAGTCCGGCACGTCGGGGGACACCCGGGACAGCCCGGTGCCCAAAAGCTCCTCCAGGAAGCGCTCCATCTGCCCGGCCGCGTCCCTCACTTCCTCCAGGTCGTAAACCGGCGTGTCCGCCGTCTCCGCCCGGAGGGCCTCTCTGGTCAATACGCCAGTCTCCATCTGGCACCAGAGGATGGCGGCGGCCTTGTGCCTGCACAGCTCCTTTTTATGGCAGGTGCAGGTGGAATATTCCAGAGGGGACAGGAGCTTCACTGTCATCCCCTGTTCCGGCAGGTGGACAGTGACCACCGAGGACTCCTGTATCACAGGGCGGATGCCGCCTGCGGCCTGGTTGACGAAAGCCTGGAAATAGCGGCTGCCCAGGGCCTTCTGGAGCTTATCGAAGGGGTAGGCGTCTATCTCTTTCCATGCGGGGCTGTGTCGGTTTTTATTGACTACGTTTATGTCGTTATTTGGGTTTTGATTAGTGGAACCGCTCCGCCCCGGCACGATGCCGGAATCCGGAATGGGCTGCGGTTCTTGGGTGGCTTCCTGTGACGGACTGCTCTTTGGATTTTGAGCGGCTACCTGTACCGGACCTCTCTCCGGTTTTTGGGCAGCTTCTTGTACCAGGCTTCCCTCCGGTTTTTGGGCTGCTTTCTGTACCAGGCTTCCCTCCGGTTTTTGGGCTGCTTTCTGTACCGGACTTCCCTCCGCTCGCTGGGCGGCCTCCTGTACCAGGCTTCCCTCCGCTCGCTGGGCAGCTTCCTGTACCAGGCTTCCCTCCGGTCGTTGGGCGGCCTCCTGTACCAGGCTACTCTCCAACCGTTGGGCAGCTTCCTGCACCAGACTTCCCTCCGGATTCTGGGCGGCCTCCGGCCCACACAGGACCGGGCTTCCCCCGTCATCCGCAGCCCTCGCATCCTGCCCATTCGCCGTGCCCGCTGCCGACAGATCCTGCGCATCCTGTCCTGCGGAATCCATGCCGCCCCCAAGGCAGCGCTCCCGCAGGATCAGAATCCCATGTACCACATGGCGGCAGATGCTCCTGGAGGGGCAGGTGCACTTGCTCTCCCCCAGAGGAAAGCGCACCGTCACGGTCTCCGCCCCCACCTTTACCACAACCTCTTCCCCCAGCGCACCAATCCCGGCAGCGGCTCCTTCCATGGAATTCTCCTCTTCCATGGAAGGACCCTCTTCCATTAATCGCCCTTCTTCCATGTCTTTATAGGCCCGCTTGACAATTCCCTTATTGCTGATGCCAATCAGATAGTCGTCGTCTATCCCGGCCAGCCGTTCTCTCCACTCATCCATAGAAATCTCCTCTTATCAATATAGTAATTCCTGTCATTCTTCCTGTCAAGCCGCAATGGAGCGCCAAAACTGCCCTTTATCCATACTGAAAAACAGCTCCGGGCCTGTGGGCGCCGGGGCTGTTTATTTTGAAATGCCATATCCTGTTTTCACTGCGGGCTGCATACAGCCTTTCTCCTGAAAAATCTATATATGCAGCGATTAAATGCCGTTTATTTACTCCAGTATCCGGTCAATCCTCTCCCGCTCTTCCCGGTCAAACTCCACATTGCCGAGCATCCCCACGTTGTCCAGTATCTGGGATGGCCTTGACGCGCCGATCAGCACGCTGGTGATGTCCCCGTCCCGGAGGATCCAGGCCAATGCCATCTGGGCCAGGCTCTGTCCCCGCTCTCTGGCGATTTCACCCAGGGCGCGCACCCTGTCCAGGGTCTCCTCCCGGATGGAGCTCTCCTTCAGGAACCTTCCGTCCGTGCGGACGCGGCTGTCCGCCGGGATGCCGTTTAAGTAGCGGTCCGTCAGGAGCCCCTGGGCCAGCGGGCAGAACGTGATGATGCCGATGCTGTTCTTTGCCGCATAGTCCTTCAGCCCATCTGCCTCGATGCTGCGGTTCAGCATGGAATAGCTCCTCTGGTTGATGATGAAGGGCGTGCCCATCTCCCGGAACAGCTTTGCGATGGCAATGGTCTGCTCCTTATCGTAATTGGAAATCCCCACGTACAGGGCCTTGCCGCTCCTGACGATGCCGTCCAGCGCCCTGGCGGTCTCCTCCAGCGGCGTCTCGGGATCCGGCCTGTGGTGGTAGAAGATATCTACGTAGTCCAGTCCCATCCTGCCCAGGCTCTGGTCCAGGCTGGCCACCAGATACTTCTTGCTGCCCCAGTCGCCGTAAGGCCCCGGCCACATGTCGTATCCGGCTTTGGTGGAGATGGCCAGCTCGTCCCTGTAGGCCCCAAGGCTCTTTTTCAGGATGCGGCCGAAATTCTCCTCCGCCGCGCCGTACACCGGGCCGTAATTGTTGGCCAGGTCGAAATGGGTGATGCCATTGTCGAACGCAGTCTGGCACATGTCCAGCATGTTGTCGAAATTGCCGTTGGAGCCGAAATTGTGCCACAGCCCCAGAGACACCGCCGGGAGCTTCAGCCCGCTGGCCCCGCAGCGGTTATATTGCATTTTTTCATACCTTGATTCGTCTGCGATATACATTTTTCTATCCTCCTAAGTAAATCTATATCTATGCTTTCCTGTCGATGCTCTCATCCCCTCCGACAAATCCACCTTTTCCCACTGCAGTATAGCATACAAAAAATGCCTACAGGAAAAATATTGTGAAATTAGCAAAAAAAGATTGCATGGTCCCTCTCCTCCATGTATACTATAAGCAATAGAAGGGCTATATGCCTTTCATGTGGGCTGACACAAGAATCCGAAATTCATTCCAGACTTCGGGCGCTGGACGGTTGGCTGGCAACGGAAAAACCAGAGATTCATTCCAGACTTCGGGCGCTGGACGGTTGGCGGACAACAGAAAAATCAGTCAGGAAGAGGCGAGATTATCTGCTGCGGCAGGTAGATCGCCTTTTCGCATTTTATATAGGTAGCGATTAAATCTTGCCAAAAACCGGATAAACGGCATGACCGGCTGTGCTATGTGGTTGGCAAGAATTAAATGCCGTATATATATCTACAGGAGAACCATAATGACGAAAAAAGAAGCGATTTCCATCATCACCAAGTGCGCCTCTCTATATGCCGCCAATCTATGCGACAGGCAGCTGGCTTTTGTCTATCGGAATGGCAATAATAGCCCGGCATTCCTGGAAGCCACCTTTCGAGCCAATAATTTCCTGCACTTCACTGGCATCAAGCCCCCATCCGGCACAAAAGCAAATGCCTTCTACCGGAACGCAATCGACAGGCGCCTGAAAGAATCCGATATCCTCTTCAGAGAAAACCATACTACCGAGCTGAAACTCCAGGTTCTCCGCAACATCATGCTTATTGCCTATTCCGCCAGAATGATTGGCGATTATGCCGGCGCTCATGTGGATTTATATACGGAAAAGGTTACCGGCACCACCGCCGCGTGCCTCGGCCTCATAAAAGCCGGACAAAGCTACATACCAAATACGGTGTTGAAAGAAGATATACGTAATCTCATCCCAAATCCTCCCGGGAAAATCTTCGCCATTCTCCGAAAGCCGATCAGTCAGCCCCAGTACACGGAAATTACTTATCAAAGCCCCAAGCACAAGGTCAATATAAAAGCCTTTCCGCCGGACCTGATTCCCAAAATCGATGATCATCTGCTCTCACAGCTCTGTGCCTTACAGTCAGACCAGCATTAACCGCAGACGCCGCCCTCTCCCGAGGACCAGGCTGTCACGCAAAGCCCCACTCCCCTCACGCAATAATCTTCCCCATCCACCCCGCCAGCTCCTCCGGCGTCATAGCCCCCACGAAGGCCCCCATGTCCGACAGGGTCTGGGCGGCGTTGCGGTCATAGTTGGGGTTGGCGTCCATGTCCAGGGCTGTGAGCACCACCAGCTTCGCGCCGCTCTCGATGATTCCCTTTGCGGTGCTGTAGAGCCGCTGGTAGCCGCCGCCCTCGTAGAGGTCCGTCACCAGCACCACCATGGTCCGGAAGGGAAAATCAATCAGTCCCTCGCAGTACCCCAGGGCCCCGGCGATATTGGTGCCGCCGCCCAGCTGGACGCTCATCAGGGTCTCCACCGGGTCCTCCACATAGCCGCTTAAATCCACCACATTGGTGTCGAATATCACCAGCTTCGTGTCCAGCATGGGGAGCCTGGCGAATATCCCCGCCATGATGGCGCTGTGGATGACGGAATCCAGCATGGAGCCGCTTTCGTCCACGCAGACAATCACCCGCCACTGGTTGTATTTCTTCATCCGCGAATTGAAATATACGTTTTTCAGCACAAGCTGCTGCCGCTCCCTGTCATAGTTCTTCAGGTTCCGCTGGATGGTCTTCTTCATGTCCAGGTTCCGGGCGGACTTTACCGGAGAGCTGGCATTACGGTTGATCTGCCCGAAAAAGGAGACCCGCACCTCCTGCTCCAGCTTCCTGGCAATCTCCTCCGCCACTTTGCGCACGATTTCCCGGGCCAGGGAGAGCACCTCCCCCTTCATCATGTGCTTCAGCTCCAGGATGGTCTTCAAAAGCTCCTTGTTGGGCTCCAGCCTGCGCAGCACCTCCGGGTCTGTGAGCAGCTCTGTCATGCCGTACTTTTCCAGGGCGTGGCGCTCCAGAATCTCCACCGTCCGCCTGGGGAACAGCTTCTTCACCTGGTGCAGCCAGTCCGGCACGGTGAGCTGTGAGCCGTCGCTGCCGCCCCTGCGGTCTTTCCGTATCTCCTGCTCGTCCCCGTACTCTCTGGAATACAGATAGTCCAGCACATTTTCCATGTCCATAAATTTTAGGTTCACGGCCCCGGAGGAAAAAGGAATCTGCCCTGACGCATATTTCCCCAGCACCAGCCTCCAGCGGTTCAAAATCTCCTGTTCGTCTGCCATTTCATCTTCCCCTTCACAAAAGCATCCAGTTCTTTCCCATAAGCATACCAGTCCGGGTAGACCTCCTGCCGTTCCAGGATGTCTCTCTGGCCCTTTCCGTGGATTCCCGCGGCCATGGCCGCAATCCGGTCGATTTCCCGGGGCGTGAAATAGGCAAAGGCCATACGCAGCTTGGGCAGCAGCTCCAGGAATTCCTCCTCAGAAACCGCGCCGTAGAATCCGTCCAGCATCCGCAGGAACTGCTCTCCGATGAACACCAGGTCCCTGGCCGTGAAGAACAGCCCTCTGAAGAACTGGGCCGTGGCGAACAGCTGCTCCCTGGTCCCGCTCAGATACCCCCTGCAGACCATCTCTATCTTTTCTGCCGTCTCCCGGCCGCTGCCGTAGAGGATACCGTGGACGCAGCCGTTCAGGCCCGCGTTGATCTTCCCGTCCAGCGTCATCTTTTCCAAGACATCATAGTAGTCATCTCTCTCCCGGCCCTCTGCCCCCTGCCGCCCCGTGACCCGGTACAGGAGCTTCACGGCGTTCATGCAGGGATCCAGATCCTCGTCCTTGATCCTGGTCATGGAGGGCAGGAGGCCGATCAGTTTCCGGCAGCCGATGGAAATCAGTTCCCCGAATTCCAGCCCGGAGCCGTACAGCGTCTCCAGCTCTTCCATCATCATCAGGCTCTTTAAGGCCTCCGCCATGGAATAGAAATCCGTGTCCGCCAGCATCAGCTGGTGCACCCGGGAAAAGACTGTCTGCATCTGCCCCTGCAGTCCCATCTCGAAGACCCTGGTCAGCAGCAGGGCGCTCTCTTTGGCCCCCAGCTCCTTCTTCAGCTCCTCCTTCACCAGGCTCACCGCCGCCTCCTCAATGGTAGCGCCGTAGACCGACACCTCAATCAGGGCGGCGTCCACCTGGGCGTTCCATTTGTACTTCCAGATCTCCCGCATCAGGTTCCTGTCCCTTTTCAACTGCAGGTTGGGGCCCTTCACCTTTTTGGCAAAGGCAGTGTCCAGGTAGAGCATGCGGTTGAAGAACATGCTCTGCTGCCTGTGCCTGGGATTGGAAAATATGGACAGGGTGGACTCCGACTCCAGGGTGGAGGTTATCTTCAGACCGAACCGCCTGCACTCTCCCCGGAAGTCGTGGAGGATGGGCGGCACGTCCGCCTGGGGGCACAGCGCGCCCACGGCGTTCCCCGTCATGAGCCTGCGCAGGATCCGCATGGGCGTGTCGGAGGCCAGGTTGTATTCCCCCTTCACAAAGGAGGAGAGCACCGCGTCCTGCAGCTCGTAAGCCCCCGGCTCCCGCTTCCCCCGCAGCTCGGCCAGGCCCTTTGCCATGGCGCAGGCGCAGATTTCGTCATAGGTGGACAGATACCCCTCCCTGCGCCTGGTCTCCTTGCCCGATGCCACGATTATGTCCAGCACCGCGTCCCCGTAAGGGACATCCGATTCCGCTGCCCGCTCCCAGATTTTCTGGTAGAATCCGGGAAAGGGCATGCCGCTGGCGTAGCCGTTCAGGGCGTCCGCCGCCTCCATGGAGTAGGGCATCAGGTACACGCCCTGGTCTTTTTCGGGACTCTTGCCGGTCTTGC